>Cebus_capucinus_imitator_PRJNA485217_SSR105__coassemble_636_pt1 | contig 12989 bp, 11 predicted proteins | sample Cebus_capucinus_imitator_PRJNA485217_SSR105__metabat2_low_PE_004 | metagenome-assembled genome bin Cebus_capucinus_imitator_PRJNA485217_SSR105
TTTGTGACGCTTGGATTTGGTTTAATTGGATTTCTTGATGATTATTTAAAAGTCGTGATGAAACGTTCGTTAGGACTTCGTGCATGGCAAAAAATGCTGGGACAGATCGTTGTCACCTCCGTTTTTGCGTATTATTTAACTCATAATACCGAGATTGGAACGGCAATGCTCTTGCCATTTAGTGGAGGGAAACTCTTAGAAACCGGCTCCTTATTTGTGCCAATCTTATTTTTTATCGTGCTTGGGACAGTAAACGGAGCAAATTTCACAGATGGGCTTGACGGATTGGCGTCAAGTGTTACAGTATTAATTGCAGTGTTTTTTACAGTTGTTGCGATTGGAATGGATTCGGGAATTGAACCAATTACTTGTACGGCTGTTGGAAGTCTATTGGGATTTTTAGTATATAACGTGTATCCAGCTAGAGTTTTTATGGGCGATACCGGTTCATTGGCGTTGGGAGGATTTGTGGCTTCCACTGCCTATATGTTAAAAATGCCCCTTTTTCTAGCGATTGTAGCGTGTGTCTATTTGATCGAAGTATTATCGGTGATGATACAGGTTATATGTTATCGTACTACTGGAAAACGTGTCTTTAAAATGGCACCAATACACCATCATTTTGAATTAAGCGGGTGGCCTGAAACAAAAGTTGTGGCAATCTTTTCCATTGTGACTGCCATAGCGTGCTTGATTGGGCTGCTTGGATTGTAAGGAGGAAGAAACCATGGAATTTACAGAAAAGAAATTTCTTGTAGCCGGAACAGGAATTAGCGGAATAGGAGCGGCAAAACTATTGCTTAAAAAAGGGGCAAAGGTTTTGCTCTACGATGGAAATGAGAAGCTGGATTCCGGTAAAATTCTTGGTCAATTTGAAGAAACAAGCCATTTGTCATTGGCATTAGGAACTCTAAAAAAAGAACAGTTACAAGGAATTTTTGCAATGGTGATGAGTCCTGGGATTCCATGTGATGCACCATTTACAAAAGAAGTAAGAGAGGCAGGAATTCCAATTTGGAGTGAAATAGAATTGGCGTGGCAGGTGGGAAAAGGCAGAGTGCTTGCCATCACAGGCACCAATGGAAAGACGACGACGACTGCCTTAGTTGGAAAGATTATGGGCGATTATTTTGACAGCACGTTTGTAGTCGGCAATATTGGAACGCCTTATACGAGTGTTGTAGACGAGACAAAAGAAGAAAGTGTAATCGTTGCAGAGATCAGCAGTTTTCAATTGGAAACGATCAACGAGTTTCAGCCGAGTGTGAGCGCTGTTTTAAATGTAACGCCTGATCACTTGGATCGCCATAAGACGATGGAAAACTATGCCGATGTGAAGATGAGCATTACAAAAAATCAAACAAGCGAACAATATTGTATTTTAAACTATGATGATGTCATTACAAGAGAGATGGCAGAGAAAGTGACGGCAACGCCAATTTTCTTCAGCCATACGATAGAGCCTAAGGAAGGTGTCTTTTTAAGGGAAGATACCATTTACATAAAAAAAGACAAAAAAGAAGAAGTCGTATGCAAAATCAATGAATTAAAACTGCTCGGTATGCATAATGTGGAAAATGTGATGGCAGCCGTTGCCATGAGCATTTGGTTTGGAGTGCCGCTTGCTTCTGTGCAAACATCGATTAAACAATTTCGAGCAGTGGAACATCGCATTGAATATGTGGATACTGTCCATGGAGTGGAATATTATAATGACTCAAAAGGAACGAATCCAGATGCGGCGATCAAAGGAATCCAAGCGATGAATCGAAAGACGTATCTCATCGGTGGAGGATATGACAAAGGAGTGCCATTTGATGATTGGATTCAGGCATTTGATGGAAAAGTAAAAGAATTAGTATTGCTCGGTGAAACAGCCAATATTATTGCGAATACTGCAAAAAAATACGGCTTTACAAATGTTGTGTTTGTAAACAGTTTGTTGGAAGCGGTTCGCTATTGTGCAAAGAAAGCAAAAGAGGGAGAAGCCGTTCTTCTTTCTCCGGCTTGTGCAAGTTGGGGAATGTTTAGAAACTATGAAGAACGCGGCAGAATGTTTAAAGAGTATGTAAGAAATTTAAAGGAGTGAAGTAGATGAGTGCAAAAACTCCTGTGAGACGAAAAAGGAGAAGAAAGCAGTTTTCTCTGTTACAAATGTTTACAAGAGGAAGGTATTTTGACTTTCCGATGTTATTTATTATTATCTTCCTCGTCTGTTTTGGACTGATTATGATATATAGCAGCAGCTCATATGTGGCGAACTTAAACACAGGCGATCCCGCCTATTATTTAAAACGGCAGACGATATGGGTTCTTCTTGGAATGACGACACTGTTCGTCGTCTCCTATGTGGATTATCATTTTTATATGAATTTTACAATCCTCCTTTATCTCATGTCCGTAGCCTTGCAGATACTAGTATTGCTCTTGCCAAACTCAAGCCACGGATCAAAACGTTGGATTGTAATAGGACCGGTACAGTTTCAGCCTTCGGAAATATCGAAACTGTTTTTGATTTTATTTCTTGCCCATATTATTTCAAGGCATGTAAAAGAAGTGAGAAAAATGGGCGGTATTTTCCGAATTGGGGCATTGACGCTTCCGATCTTTGCGCTTATCGCAGTTGCGAATATGAGTACATCGATTATTATTATGGGAATTACGTTTATTATGCTCTTTGTTGCAAGCCCTAAGTATAAACCGTTTTTAATTCTTGCAGCAGTTGGGATTGTCTTAGGATTAATTGTATTATTTGGGGCAAGCTATCGAGGGGCTCGTATTCAGGCGTGGCTCGATCCCGAAAGTAGCAGCAATGGTTGGCAGACGATGCAGTCTCTTTATGCCATAGGTTCGGGTGGATTTTTTGGAAAAGGGCTTGGACAGAGTATGCAAAAGATGGGATTTATTCCGGAGTCCCATAACGATATGATTTTTTCCATCGTCTGTGAAGAATTAGGGCTGTTTGGAGCTATTTGTATTATTGCCATGTTTATTATGCTTCTTTGGAGAATTATGATTATTGCCAATAGCGCTCCTGATCTCTATGGCGCCTTAATTTGTGTAGGAGTTATGGCTCAGGTTGGAATTCAGATTTTAATTAATATTGCCGTAGTGACCAATACGATTCCAAATACAGGGATTCCCCTTCCGTTTATTAGCTATGGAGGTACTTCGGTGCTCTTTTTATTAGTGGAAATGGGAATTGTGTTAAGTATTTCAAGGCAGATTAAAGTGCCAAGAAGATAGGGAGAAGTTGGAACAGAACCATGAGTAAAAAAGAACGACAAAAGAAAATAAAAAAATGGAAAATAGTGCTTCTGTTCTTTTTTCTTCTTCTAATAACAGGAGCCTATATCCTTTTTACAAAGTTTCATGTGGAAAAAATGACAATTAATGGGAACACGCGCTATACGAACAAAGAGATCAAAGCGTTGATCGAGAAAAACTATTATTTTGACAACAGTGTGATTATTTATTTGATGAATCGCTTTCGCCCGATGAACGATATTCCATTTATCGATAAGATCGAAATCACCTATATAAATCCCCAAGAACTTGATGTGGACGTCTATGAGATGGCAATTGCAGGGTGTGTGGAAGATATGGGAAAGTACATTTATTTTGATAAAGACGGATATGTGTTAGAAAGCGATGATAATCGGTTTGAAGATATTCCTTGTGTGGAAGGTCTTACTTTTAGCAAATTTGTTCTCCATGAAAAACTTCCTGTGGAAGATGAGAAGAAGTTTGAAGAGATTTTACAAGTGACACAATTGATTCATGAAAATCAATTAAACATCGATCGAGTTCGCTTTAGCATTTCCGATGAGCTGATTCTATATAAAGACGATATTATTATCCAGCTTGGAAAAAATGAAAATCTTGAGGAGAAGATGATGAATCTTCCGGGGATTTTAGAAGAAGCGAAAGGAATGAAGGGAACACTTCATATGGAAGAATTTACCGAAGGAAGCAAAACCGTCACATTTATTCCGGAAAAAGCCAAAAAAAGCAATAAAAAAACGGAAAAAGTGGAGACAGGAAACTGAAAAAAGTAAAAAAGTAAGATGTGCTACTTGATTATTTTTCAAAAAAAATATATTATAGTATAAGAGTGTATACATAACGTAGAAATAAATCTATCTTTACGGATTGAAAAATACAATACAAAAATAGGGAGTAAAAGGAGGAAGAACTTTGCTTGAAATAAAGTCAAATGCGGAGAGCATGCCAGCGAAAATTTTAGTAATTGGTGTGGGTGGAGCTGGTAATAATGCGGTAAATCGAATGATTGATGAGAATATAGAAGGAGTAGACTTAATAGGTATTAATACAGATAAACAGGCGTTATCCTTATGTAAAGCTCCTACAAAAATTCAAATCGGTGAAAAATTAACAAAAGGATTAGGTGCAGGTGCAAAACCTGAAATCGGTGCAAGTGCCGTAGAAGAAAACCGTGAAGAGATTACAGAGTTAATTAAAGATGCAGATATGATCTTTGTAACTTGCGGTATGGGTGGTGGTACAGGAACAGGTGCTGCTCCATTAATTGCGGAAATGGCAAAGAGCCTAGGAATTCTGACAGTTGGCGTTGTAACAAAACCATTTATGTTTGAAGGAAAGCCTCGTATGAACAACGCAAAATCAGGAATTGAAAAATTAAAAGAAAGCGTTGATACTCTCATTATTATTCCGAATGATAAATTGCTTCAGATTTGCGATAAGAGAACAAGTATTCCAGAAGCGCTGAAAAAAGCAGATGAAGTATTGCAGCAAGGTGTGCAAGGCATTACAGACCTTATTTACAAACCAGGGCTTATTAACCTTGACTTTGCAGATATTCAAACCGTTATGCGCGACAAAGGAATTGCTCATATCGGTATCGGTACCGCTTCAGGAGAAAGCAAAGCCGTTGAGGCGATTAAGAGAGCGATGGAAAGTCCACTTCTTGAAACAACAGTTTCCGGTGCAAGCGATATTATCATTAACTTCTCAGGGGAAATTGGAATTGTGGAAACTTCAGAAGCCGTTGCTTACCTCTCTGAGATCGCAGGAGATGATGTGAATATTATCTTTGGTACGGTAAACGGAAGCCATATGATGGAAGACGAAGTGAGCATTACGATCATTGCTACTGGATTGCGAGATGTCAGTTCAGGCATTGCTTCTCAGCCAAAACAAACGATTCCACAGCCAAATGTAGCGGGATACCAAGGCGGACAAGCAGGACAGCAAGGACAAACTCAATTCCAAAACAACGGTTCCATAGCAAATCAAAGCGGATACCAACAACAGAATCAATATGGAAATCAAGGAATGCCAAATCCGGTTATCAATAATCTTCCACCACGTCAGAATAACTTTGGAGGAAATGGGACAAGCAATGTACAACCGATGTACACACCAAATACACAGGGACAAAATCAAGTTCCGCAAGGACAGCAGCCTCATACTTCCAATGGAAACAATAGTGGAACGAATAATAACAATACAACAATTAGTATTCCTACATTTTTAAAGAAAAGAAGATAGAGAAAAAAGCACGGTTTCCGTGCTTTTTTTCTATCTTCTTGTCGTTTATTAATCGGTCTACGAATGGGTGACAGAAGTTAATTCGGTATGAATAATCGTTGTATTTTCTTTTTCAGAGAGCGTGTTTTTGATGACAGAGATCGCTTCTTCAAGAGGAAGCACCTGCTGCTCTCCCGTAGAAAGATTTTTTAAAGCAACTTTGTTTGCTGCCAATTCGTCCTCTCCTAAAAAGATAGCAAATGGAATGGAAAGTTTATCGGCATATCCAATCTTTGCTTTGAATTTCTTTTTCTCGAAATAAATCTGTGTATGAATGTCAAATTTGCGAAGTTCGCTTGCGATACGGATTGATGGAGCGACATCTTCTGTCATTGGAATAACAAGTACATCGGAAGGCGCACAAGTATCGTCTCTTAAATAATTTCTCTCATTTAAAATATAGAAAAGACGGGTAAGACCGATGGAAATACCGACGCCAGGAAGCTGTTTTTCTGTATAGTAGCCGGCTAAGTTTTCATAGCGACCGCCAGAACAGATGCTTCCAATCTCTGGGTGCTTGTTAAATGATGTCTCATATACTGTTCCCGTATAGTAATCAAGCCCTCTTGCGATTGTTAAGTCGATATGGAAGTTTTCTTCAGGCACTCCGTATGCTTTGATCGCAGTTGTGACAAATTCAAGTTCTTCTGCGCCAAGGGCAAATAATTCATTGTCCTCTTTTAAGCTGTTTAAGAAAGCGATTGTCTCTTCGTTGCTTCCTTTAAAGCTGATAAAATGTAAAATCTTTTCACATTGTTCTTTGGATACGCCAAGCTCTTCTAATTCTTTTAAAACGGCGTCTTTCCCGATTTTTTCCAATTTATCCACGACGCGCATAATGCCTTCCGCCTTCTCGTCAAGACCGAGCATAGAGAAGAAACCGGTCAACACTTTACGGTTGTTGATTCGAATCGTGAAATCGTTTAATCCTAAGCGGTGGAAAATATCATAAATAATGCTAGGAATCTCGGCATCGTTCATAAGAGCGAGGCTTCCATCGCCGATAATATCAATATCGGATTGATAAAATTCTCTAAAACGTCCCTTTTGCGCGCGTTCTCCACGATATACTTTTCCGATCTGGTATCTGCGGAATGGAAATGTTAAAGCGCTGTAATTTTTGGCAACATATTTTGCAAGTGGAACGGTTAGATCAAAGCGCATTGTGAGATCCGTATCCCCTTTTGAAAAGCGATAAATTTGTTTTTCTGTTTCTCCGCCTGATTTTGTTAAAAGAATTTCAGAATGCTCCAATACAGGAGTGTCCAACGGTAAAAAACCATATTGACGATAAACTTCAGATAATGTATGACGGATCTGGTCAAAAACGAGCTGCTCTTTTGGAAGCAGTTCCATAAAACCAGATAGAGTTCTAGGTTTTACAATTCCAGTTTTCATATAATTCCTCCAGTAATTTTCAGTGATTCATATTGATCTCAACATCACTATCTATTGTACTTGATTCTACTATATCAGTCAATTGTCTTTTGCAGAAAGTGGAAGTAGGGAAAACATTGTCGATTTCACAACCATTTCTTGGAAAAACAGGAATTATTGGGAAAAGAAGGGGATTCATCATGAACAATAGAGGATTTGAATGTCATGTTTTGACATGAATTTTTAGGAATATTTTATATAATGATGATACAAAGGTCAAAGAAACAGTGTAAAGGGGGAACAGGAATGAGCGTGTATCTCGACGTACTGTTTTTCATCAATGGCGTGATGAATTTCTTTGTGCTTACTTTGTTATCGATTTTATTTGGGTTTTATGGAACGGTAAAAAATCGTCTTCTTGCAAGCGGTGTTGGAGCATTGCTCGCATGTGGTTTTTTTATGATTTGCCCATTTGCAGGTGGGGGAGAAGAGGTCATCGCTTCTATTTTGATAAGCGGTATTCTTCTTGTCATTGCCTATGGGCGTTTAGGGCTAAGAGCCTATATAAAACGGTTCCTTTGCTTATATTTGGTGACAGCAATGGTAGGAGGTGCTATCAGTTGGCTCATAGAAAAAACAGAGATCAGTTATTATGTATGGCTCTTTTTAAAAACACCGTCTATGAAACGATTGTATTTGAAAAGTTTTTGTCTCATTAGTTTTGGAGTGTTTTTATGTCTGATCGTTCTTGGGAGCGTTGGAAAGATGGCAAAGGAAGAGCAGAAATTTCTATATCCGGTGACAATGCAATGGAAGGGAAAGACGATTCATACGATGGGACTTTTGGATACAGGGAATCGGTTAAGAGATCCAAAGAGTCAAAAAGGGGTTGTCGTTGCAGAATTTGATATTTTGTATCACATGTTAGAAAGAGAAATAGCGGAGTGGTTAGAAGGATATTTTCATGGGATCCAAGAGAAGGAAAAGCCGAAGGAAATTGTTTTTATTCCATATTCCTCCGTCGGAAAGAAAGAAGGGAAGATGCCAGCCATTGTGTGCGATCGCCTTCTCATAGCAAAAGATGGAGTGTTCGAACAGACAGACGTGATGGTCGGAATAGCAGAACAACATTTGTCCCCATCAAAAGAGTATTTTTTATTGCTCCATACCGATCTGTTTGAATCATAATCGGCATGGGATAGAAAGAAAGGAAAAATAGGAGGATTTAAAAATGGTATTGAAGTATACGGGTGTGACGGACATTAAGTTTAAAGTGGTGGAAAGTGTGAGAGGAATGTTATTCCCACAGAAAAATGAAGTGCATTATATAGGAGGCTCTGAAATATTGCCCCCACCGTTAGAAGCGGAAGAAGAGGCGGAGGCATTGGGGCGGTTAGAGGCAAACGATGTTTCCGTAAAGGCGCTTTTAATCGAACGGAATTTACGACTTGTTGTGTACATAGCAAAAAAATTCGATAACACAGGAATTGGAGTGGAAGACTTAATTTCCATTGGGACAATTGGATTAATTAAAGCCATCAATACGTTTAATCCCAATAAAAATATTAAACTTGCAACCTATGCTTCCCGCTGCATTGAAAATGAGATTTTAATGTATCTTCGAAGAAATAATAAAACACGGTTGGAAGTGTCCATTGATGAGCCTTTAAACGTGGATTGGGACGGCAATGAGCTGCTGCTCTCCGATATTTTAGGAACCGATGAAGATATTATTTATCGGGATATTGAAGATGAAGTCGATCGAAAACTTCTTAAAACTGCCATGGAGATTTTAAGCGATCGAGAAAAATTAATTATCGAATTGCGGTTTGGACTGAATACAAAAGATGGGGAGGAGAAAACACAAAAAGAGGTGGCGGATATGCTCGGAATCTCACAGTCCTATATTTCAAGGCTGGAGAAAAAAATTATACGGAGATTGAAGAAAGAAATTGTTCGAATGGATTGAGAAAGAGGTTGAGAGAAGAGAATGAAACATTGTTACAAAGGCGAAAGGAGCGATTTTATGGAAAAAAAGCGATATTACGCAAACGTAACAGGGAGAGTGCAAGGAGTTGGGTATCGCTATCGAACAGTGATGATCGCAAAGGAGTTAGAGATTACCGGTTGGGTCAGAAATTGTGAAGATGGTTCTGTGGAATTAGAAGCCCAAGGAGAAGAAAAGCAGTTGCATCGTTTTTTTGAAGAAATTGGAAAAAGCAACTGGTTTGTAAAAGTGGATCGATGTGGAAAAGAAGAGCGAGAAGTAAAAGAGAAGGAAAAAGGCTTTCGGGTGGAATATTAAACGCCCGAAAGCCTTTTTCTTTCTCTTGTTTTATGAGGGAGATTCCTTTTTAAACGTCAACCGCATATCGTTCCAAATGGCGCCGCCGTGGGTCGAAGCGGATACGCCTTGATGCTCATAGCCAAATTTTTCATAATAAGCAATTAAGTGCTCTTTGCAAGTGAGAATCAGCCCTTTTTTGTGACGTTCTTTTGTCACTTGAATAAGATGGTTCATCAAAGCGGCTGCAATGCCTTGATGGCGGTAGTCTGGCATAACATCTAATCCAAAAACAGTCTGATAATCGCCCATTGGCTCATGAAGAGAAGCGGTGTGATACAGTTCATCGTGTAAAACAGCGCTGTTTGTGACACAGCCGTTGATAAATCCGATAATCGTGCCGTCTGCTTGTTCGGCTACAAAAAAGCTGTCTGGAAATGTATCGATGCGAAGCTGAAAACTCTCTCGATCAGCCGCTTCTTCCTTTGGAAAACAAGTGGATTCTACAAAAACAACAGCCTCTAAATCCCCTGGTGTGACTTTACGAATATGATAGTGCATAATACGTTCCTTTCTTTGAAAATTTAAAAAGTGTTCAATTGTTTCCAATAAAAATAATAGTCTGTTTTATTATACAGGAATGGGAGAAAATAGAAAAGAGAGAAAAAGAGGCTGTTTTTTCTTCCAAAATAAGCCATGTATAGTTTGTCCTAGAATTGTGAATGATTAGGAGTAGATACTACTAATACAAAAGGAGAAACTTATTATGGCTCTGAATAAAGTAGAAATTTGTGGTGTGAACACAACGGAACTTCCGATTCTAAAAAAGGAAGAAAAACAGGAATTGATGAAACAGATTAAAAAAGGGAGCAAGGGAGCAAGGGAACGTTACATTCAAGGAAATTTACGCCTTGTATTGAGCATTATTCAGCGATTTTCAAACAGCAATGAAAATTTTGATGATCTCTTTCAAGTTGGGTGTATTGGACTTATGAAAGCAATTGATAATTTTAACGATGAATTAGATGTACAGTTTTCCACATATGCTTGTCCTATGATTATCGGGGAAGTGAGACGCTATTTAAGAGATAATAACAGTATCCGAGTGAGTCGTTCTTTGAGAGATATTGCCTATAAGGCGATCTATGCCAAAGAGAATTTAACAAAAGAATTAAATCGAGAGGCGACCATAGAAGAAGTAGCGGAACGGATTGAAATGAAAAAAGAAGAGGTGATTCGGGCTCTTGACGCCATTGCAAGCCCAATGTCTCTTTATGAACCGGTCTATCAAGAGGGAGGTGATACCCTTTACTTAATGGATCAAGTGAGGGATAAAAAGAACGGAGAGGAAAATTGGATTGAAGATATTGCGTTAAAAGAAGCGATGAAACGTCTTACAAAACGAGAAAATGAAATTATAAGATTGCGTTTTTTTGAAGGGCGGACACAGACAGAAGTGGCAGATGAAATCAGCATTTCACAAGCACAAGTGAGCCGATTGGAAAAAAATGCGTTAAAAAATATGAAGCACTATTTAGAAATATAGGAAAAACAGAGGGTAGTTCACTGGAAGAAGCGGGAGAAAACATTCGCAGTAACGCTTATTCTATGGTATAATTTACGGAGAAAGAAGAAACGAAAGAGTACGGGGGAATTGTGATGAAGACATTATATTTTGATTCAGCAGCCACTTCCTTTCCAAAGCCAAATTGTGTCATAGAAGCGGTGACCGATTACATGGTGAATTATGGAACGAATGTGAATCGTGGAAGCTATGAAACCGCATATGGGACAGCACAAGTTGTCTATGAAACGAGGGAGAAACTTTGCAGCCTGTTTGATTTCCCAAACTGTGATCATGTCGTTTTTACAGAAAATATTACTTATGCGTTAAATATGATTTTAAAAGGGTATTTAAAGAGCGGAGATCATGTATTAGTGAGCGCTATGGAACACAATGCGGTGATGCGCCCGTTAGTGCAGTTGGAGAAAAAGGGAATTTGTTTTTCAAGAATTCCATGCACGAGCAAAGGGGACTTGATTGTAGAGGAGATGGAGGCGCTTTTAAAAGACAATACAAAGGCGGTTATTATGACTTCGGCATCGAACGTATCAGGGACGAAAATGCCGCTGCGAGAGGTGGGGCAGTTTTGTCGAAACCATCATCTCACATTTATTGTGGACTCGGCGCAGGAGGCAGGAATTTTTCCGATTTCAATGAAAGAAATGTGCATTGATGTGCTGGCATTTACTGGGCATAAGGGATTGCTTGGACCCCAAGGAATTGGAGGATTTTTAGTGAGCGAGGAAGTGGCAAAACAGATGGAGCCGTTGATAACAGGAGGAACGGGAAGCATCTCCGATTCGGAAGAGACTCCGGACTTTTTGCCGGATAAATTTGAAGCGGGAACGATGAATTTGCCGGCGATTTTTGGACTTCATGCATCGCTTTCTTATTTAGAGAAGATTGGAATTGAAACCATTCAAAAAAAGGAGCAAGCCCTCACAAAGCTATTCTTGGAAGGGATAACATCGATTCAAGGAATATCCGTCATCGGACATGAGGATATGGAAAACCGTGGACCTGTTGTGTCCCTTCAATGCGATTTTATGGACGAAGCAGAATTGGCTTTTTTATTGGACAATGAATACCATGTGATGACAAGGGTTGGAATGCATTGTGCGCCAAATGCCCATAAAGTGCTTGGAAGTTTTCCAAGGGGAACGATCAGATTTTCCTTTGGCTATGAGTTAGGGGAAGAGGAAGTGAAGAGCGTTCTTAAAATTTTAAAAGAATTAAGTGCTAGAAAGAACTAAAAGAAATAGAAAAAACTGATAAAAGCAGAGTTTGTAATTTAGGGAAAGGGCTATCATATCTCATATAATAGGATACGATAGCCCTTTTTATCATTAAGGAATTGTTCAGTTCAATAGGAAATATTGCTTAGTCTTCAACTAAAGCGGCTGTAATAATTGCCATGGAGTAAACTTCTTCTGCGTTGCAGCCACGAGATAAGTCATTGATTGGGGCATTTAAACCTAAAAGGATAGGGCCGTATGCTTCGAAGTTACCAAGGCGCTGTGCAATTTTATATCCGATGTTACCTGCGTTGATGTCAGGGAAAACGAATACGTTAGCATGTCCAGCAACTGTGCTTCCAGGGCATTTTGTTTTCGCAACACGAGGAGATACTGCGGCGTCAAACTGGATTTCTCCTTCGATTGGTAAATCAGGATAAGCAGCTTTTGCTTTTGCAGCAGCGTTGCGCATTTTATCAACATCTTCTCCTTTTCCAGAGCCGAGAGTTGAGTAGCTTAAAAAGGCAACTTTTGGATCGATACCGAAGATTTTACCGCATTCAGCAGCATCGTATGCGATTTCAACGAGCTGATCTTCTGTTGGTTTAATATTGATTGCGCAGTCACCCATTGCTAATACTTCGTTGTCACCAGTAGCAGATGGACGAACTAAAATAAAGCAAGAAGATACAATACTAGAACCTGGTTTTGTCTTAATTAACTGAAGAGCCGGACGAACTGTGTCAGCAGTAGAATAAGTTGCACCACCAAGTAAAGCATCAGCAATGCCCATTTTAACAAGCATAGTACCGAATGTATTTCCTTTGCTTAATACGCTGCGAGCTTCTTCTGGTGTCACCCCTTTGCTCTTACGAAGTTCACAATAGAGTTCAACCATTTCTTCCATTCTATCAAAATTTTCCGGATCAATGATCTGACCGCCACGAATATTGAAACC
>Cebus_capucinus_imitator_PRJNA485217_SSR105__coassemble_645_pt1 | contig 12738 bp, 10 predicted proteins | sample Cebus_capucinus_imitator_PRJNA485217_SSR105__metabat2_low_PE_004 | metagenome-assembled genome bin Cebus_capucinus_imitator_PRJNA485217_SSR105
ATGCAGTAGTGGTTGAAGCAAGAATCCCCCTGCTTTAGCTGTGGGGAGTGTCAATGGTTGCAGAAGCAAAGAAAAGATGATAAAATCAAGCACAAGAATGGATAGGAACTATTCAGATCGCATATGATGAGATACAAATGGAGGAAAAAGATGTTTGATATTGTTGCATTAGGTGAAGTATTAATTGATTTTACACAAAGTGGTGTTTCCGCATCTGGAATGCGTTTATTTGAGCAAAATCCAGGAGGAGCGCCTGCGAATATGTTGACAGCTAGTACAAAACTTGGGCTTTCCACTGCCTTTATTGGAAAAGTGGGAACTGATATGCATGGTCAGTTTTTAAAAGAAGTGTTAGAAGCGCAAAAAATCAACACAGATGGACTTGTGATGGCGGATAACACTTTTACAACACTTGCTTTTGTTGAGTTAAAAGAGAATGGAGAGCGAGTATTTTCTTTTGCCAGAAAGCCAGGAGCCGATACACAGCTTACAAAAGAGGAGTTAAACAAAGAACTTTTAACAAATACAAAAGTATTTCATTTTGGAGCCCTTTCTTTAACCGATGAGCCGTGCAGAGGTGCTACTTATGAAGCGGTGCAATGTGCAAAAGAGGCGGGAGCTATTATTTCTTATGATCCAAACTATCGTGCGCCGTTATGGGAGAGCGTGGAAGAAGCTGTTGAGCAGATGAGAGCGCCAATCCCTTATGTAGATGTGATGAAAATCTCCGATGAAGAGACAGAACTTTTAACAGGACAATCGGATCCAGAAGCGGCGGCAGAAATTTTAGTAAGCCAAGGCGTAAAAATTGTTGTCGTGACTCTTGGATCAGAAGGCGCTCTCGTTCGCATTAAAGATGGAAGTGCCGTTGTAAAAGGGTTCAAAAGCGAAGTGGCAGATACAACAGGAGCAGGGGATTCTTTCTGGGGCGGATTTGTTCACCAGTTAGTATCCACTGGAAAAAATATCGAAGATCTCGCATTAGAGGAATTAAAAGAATGCGTTCGCTTTGCCAATGCAGTTGCCGCTATTTGCGTAACAAGACGTGGAGCGATTCCGGCAATGCCAACTTTAGAGGAAGTACAAAAACGATTGGAAACAAAATAAAGAGAACAGAGAGTCAATAGAGGAATGGCGCTTCAATATGTTTGGGGCGTCTTTTCTTTATGAAAACTGTCTAAAGATATTTTTAATTCTATGGAAGAAAAAATAAAAAATGTATAAAATAACGAAAAAAACAAATGAAATAATATAGATATTGACAAAAATAAAGCTATATGATAGCTTATTATTGTAAGGATTAGAAGTATTTTATAAAAAAATGAGAGTAGATAAAAAAACTAATCAATTTATATTATAAAAAATTTAATTGCTAAAAAATAAAAAAGAGTGGGTTATAAAATGACATCAAAAATAAAAAGAATGCCTCTTCAATATGAGATTATTACTTATATTCAAGATTATATACAAGATCACGAATTAAAAGCAGGTGATAGATTGCCTTCTCAAGCAGAAATGATCGAAATGATGGGAGTAAGCCGGACAGCATTAAGGGAAGCTATTAAAACATTAGAGGCTAAAGAAGTACTAGAAGTGAGGAATGGACGAGGCGTTTATGTAAAAGAAAATTTTGCAGATGCTTTATCAAACCAAGTGAATTTTACAAAGGAAAAAGAAACAATGATAGAATTATTAGAAGTTCGCCGAGCATTGGAGAGAGAAATGATTCGTATGATTGTAGAAAGAAGTACAGAGGAAGAATTAGATGAACTTGGTTCTATTGTGAAAGTTTTGATGGAAAAGTATTATAGAGGAGAGCGACAGAATAAAGAAGATAAACAATTTCATGATAAACTTTATGAAATGAGTCATCATAAGACAATACAACAATTAATTCAATTTTTAAGTGAAAATATGTCGAAGTTTTGGGAATTTCCATTAGACATGAAAGATCCTTTTACTAATACAATTCCATTACATGAAGATTTATATCATGCATTAAGAGAGAGAGATATCAAGAAGGCACGTCAAATTAATACAAAAATTTTAAATATGGAAATTAAAGAAATTGAACAGGTTTAGATAAATAAGAAAAAAGAATATTTTTTATTTTTAGATAATAAGCTATATTATAGCATATAGCATATAGTAAAAAAGAGGTGAAAAAATGAGCATGTTATTTGAATTAGAACGTATGGAACGACTTGAAGAAGATATACGAAAACTTCGATGTCCAATAAAAATTCCAATTGTAAAGTACAAAATGTCAGAAGGAAAACTAAAAGATGGACAAAATGTTCCTATAGATAATTGGATAGATTATCAAATTGATACTCCTTGGAAGGAGTTAAATGCCCATCGTTGGTTTCGTACAAGTATCATAATACCAGAAGATATGGATAGAAAAAGAGTTGAGTTTGTTGTAACCACTGGAAGAGAAGGACAATGGGATGCGACAAATCCACAGATGCTTTTCTATATTAATGGGGAGATCATTCAAGGCATTGATGTCAATCATCGAGAAATTACAATTTCGAAGTGTGCAAAAGCTGGAACAACCTATGATATTGCGTTTTTAGTATATAGTGGAAGTGTAAAAGGTGATCTAGTGATTCATACAGAACTCGTTGTATTAGATGAATTAGTAGAAAAACTTTATTATGATTTTTCAATTCCTATTCAAACAGCCCGTTTATTGAAAAAAAATGATGAAGAAAACAGTAGAAAAATATTGCAGAAATTAGAGAAGGCAGCAAATGTAATTGATTTAAGAAAACCCTATTCTGAAAAATTTTATCATTCTTTGAAAGAAGCAGAAGAAATATTAAAAGAAAATTTCTATTCTGAGATTAACGAAAATATTCCGATGGTAAGTGCAATTGGACATACTCATATTGATATTGCATGGCTTTGGACAGTCAATCAAACAAGAGAAAAAGTTTTGAGAAGTTTTTCCACAGTTCTTCGTTTAATGGAGCAGTATCCAGATTATAAATTCATGTCAAGTCAACCAATTTTATATCAATTTGTAAAAGAACAAGAACCGGAATTGTATGAAAAAATAAAAGAGAGAATTAAAGAAGGGCGTTGGGAAGTAGATGGTGCCATGTGGTTAGAAGCAGATTGTAATTTAACAGGTGGAGAATCTCTTATTCGACAGATTATAAAAGGGGAGCGTTTCTTAAAAAAAGAATTCGGAAAAGAAAGTAAATCTTTATGGTTGCCAGATGTATTTGGGTACTCAGCAGCACTTCCACAAATCTTAAAACGCTCTGGAATACCATATTTTATGACAACAAAAATTGCCTGGAATCAATATAATCAGCTTCCAAATGATACTTTTATGTGGAAAGGGATTGATGGAACAGATATTTTTGTCTTTATGCCTACAACTTGTGATTATGATCGCACATTGGGGCTTAATATTTCATTTACCGATACAAGAAATACAACAACTTATACAGGGATTGTAAATCCTAATATGACACTTGGAACCTATAAACGTTTTCAAAATCGAGATTTAACAGAAGATACATTAATGCTCTTTGGATTTGGCGATGGTGGAGGTGGACCAACAAAAGAAATGCTCGAGAGTGCAGAACGATTAAAATATGGTATTCCTGGAATACCTAGAATTAAGCAAGAATTTGAGCAGGATTTTTTTAAGCGTACTTATGAAAAAATTGCACATTTACAAGAAATGCCTACATGGAATGGAGAACTTTATTTTGAATATCATAGAGGAACATTGACTTCTATGGCAAAAAATAAGAGAAATAATAGAAAAAATGAAATTTTATATGAGCAATTAGAAACAATGGCAAGTATTGCTTCACAAATGGGAGTTGAGTATCCAAGAGAAATAATTCGGCATGGTTGGGATATTTTATTGCTAAATCAATTCCATGATATTATTCCGGGAACTTGTATTGAAAGCGTTTATAATCAGACAGATTATGAATATGAAGAAATTCAAAAACAGGGACAAGAAGCATTAGAAGCGATTGTAAAACAAGTATCAAAAACAATAAAAACAAAAGAACATGCGATTATTGCATGGAATACACAAGGATATATAAGAGATGATGTGATTCAAGTCAAAGGTCTTGAAGGTAAAAAGGTAAAGAATGTTGTAGATGAACAAGGAACTTATTATCCGGTACAAAAGACAGCAGATGGTGCAATTTTATTTTATGGAAAGCATCTTCCACCTGTTGGTTATAAAATTTTTTATTACGAAGAAGGGGAAGAAGAAATAGAAAGAAGGGAGTGGAATGGAACTTTTGAAAATGAAGAGATCAAAGTAAGATTTGATGAAAAAATGCAAATTGTTTCTTTATATGAAAAGGGTTCAAAACGAGAATTTATAAAAGAAGGACAAGTTGGAAATAAACTTCTTACTTATGAAGATCGCCCAATGAATTGGGATAACTGGGATATTGATGCCTATTATAAGAAGAAATCCTATGAGCCAGATTGGATCTCAACACCAGAAGTGATTGAAAATGGAGCTGTTCGAATGACAATTCAAATTTCTTATGGATTCGAAGATTCGATTCTTACACAAAAAATTCATCTTTATAAAGAAATGGGAAGAATTGATTTTGAAACAACAGCAGATTGGAAAGAACATAATGTGCTATTGAGAGTTAATTTTCCAGTTGATGTCAATACAACAAAGGCAACTTATGAGATTCAGTTTGGAAATATTGAAAGAGAAACAACGAACAATCATAGTTGGGATACAGCAAAATTTGAAGCTTGTGGACATAAATGGGCTGATTTATCTGAAAATAATACAGGTATTAGTTTAATTAATGATTGTAAATATGGATATGGAATTAAAGATGGTAATTTATCTTTAACATTAATTAAGGCAGGAACTTATCCAAATGAAAATGCAGATATTGGAAACCATGAGTTTACATATTCAATCTATCCACATAAGGGAAGATGGCAAGATAGTCATACTGTAGAAATGGCGTATAACTTAAATGTTCCAGTGATTACCATTATACAAGAGGAAACAGAAGGACAAAAGAAGATAGTGCCAAGCAGTTTTATACAATGTAATAAAGAGAATTGCTTTATAGAAGTAATAAAACAAGCAGAAGATGGACAAGGATTAATTGTCCGCATGTATGAAAATAAAAATAACCGTGAGAATGCTACAATTAAAATTGGTATTCCAATAAAACAAGTATTTGAATGTGATTTATTAGAACGAAAAGAAAGAGAAATAGAAGTTCAAGAACAACAATTTGAAGCAACCTTTAAACCATATGAAATAAAAACATTTTATCTTATGTTTTAATAAAAAAGCACAAGAGTAAGGAGGAAACAATGTTGGATAAATTAACAAGTCTTTGGGGTGTCAGTGGACAAGAAAAACAAATATCAGAGTATATCATTAACCAAGTAAAAGAATATGCAGATTCTATCATAAGAGATGCCATGGGTAATTTAATTGTTTTAAAAAAGGGAAATGGAGAAAATAAGAAGAGAATTATGACGGCAGCTCATATGGATGAAATTGGTCTATGTGTTGTAAAAATTTTGGATAACGGTTTATTAAAAGTAAAAAATGTTGGCGGTGTTTCTGCTCTTTGTTCGTTTATGAATCGTGTTGTATTTAAGAATGGAATCGTTGGAACCGTAGGTTGTATGGAAAAGATTCAAGATATTAAGCCGAATGAAATCAATAAATTATATGTAGATATTGGAGCTATGACAAAAGAAGAAGCAGAACAGTATGTACAAGTTGGAGATTTGGCAATGTTTCGTGGAGAATATACACCATTAATTGGTAAGAATGTTATGGCAAAGGCTTTTGATGATCGTTCTGCTTGTTTTATTCAAATTGAGACATTAAAAAGAATGAAAACACCATATCATGATATTTATTTTGTGTTTACTGTACAAGAAGAAGTAGGATTGTTTGGTTCTACAACTTCATCAGAAGCAATAAACCCTGATTTAGGGATTGCAGTTGATATTACTGGTTCTTTTGATGTACCAGGAGACGAACATGGTAATCCAATATTGGGAAAAGGAGCTGCTATAAAAGTAAATGACAATAGTGTTATTTGTGATGAAGAGCTTGTTAAAGATATGATTACTTGTGCAAAGGAAAATGGAATTGCTTATCAATTAGATGCACTTATGGGAGGTGGCACAGATGCTGGAGCAATTAATAAATCAAATCATGGGGTAAAAGTACTAGGAATTTCGATACCAACGAGATATGGTCATACACCAAACAGTATTATCAATTTAGATGATATAGAATCTTGTATTCAATTATTGACAGCATACACAGAGCGTCAAGTACCTATTATTACAGAGGAAATTATAAAATAAATTGGTTACATAGTATTTGATTCAGGAATATTCTTGAAGAAGATAAATAAAGCAAAGAAAGAAGGAAGAAATGTTATGAAAAAAACGAGTAAGGTGTTAGCAATTTTAATGACGGCAGTACTTACAGTATCATCTCTTACAGGTTGTGGAACAAGTGGAGGGAGACCTACAAGTACAGGGGAAACTAGCGGACAAGGTGCAATTGTAAGTTTTCCAATGACAACAGATCCAGATAACTTAGATGCGAGTCGTGCAGATGATATGCAAAAGAATCAAATTGTTTTAGAAGTTCAAGAGACATTAGTTCGATTTGACGAAAATGGAGAATTGCAAATGGCAGGAGCAGAGTCTTACAAAACATCAGAGGACGGTCTTACTTGGACATTTAAACTAAGAGATAACAAGTATTCAGATGGAACAGAAGTAAAAGCAGCAGATTATGCTAATGGATTACTTCGTGTACTCGATCCAGAAGTGGGTAGTCATGATGCAGGTACATGGTATATTGTAAAAAATGGAGAAGCTTATAATAATGGTAAAGTAGGAAGAGAAGAAGTTGGGGTAAAAGCGGTTGATGATAAGACATTAGAGATTACATTAGAACAACCAATACCATATTTCTTACAAATGGTCAACTCTTCAAAGGTAACACCAATTCCAGAAAGTCATACACAAGGTTCTGACAATACGACATATGGTACAGATGCAACAAAAATGGTATACTCTGGTCCATTTCAGATTGCTGAATGGACCAGAGGTAGTAAGGTTGTATTAACAAAAAATCCAAATTATTGGGATGCTGTTAGTGTGCAATTAGACACAATTAATATGCCATTAGTACAAGAAGAAAATACAAAACAGCAGATGTTTGAACAAGGTGAATTAGATATTTTAACAGAGATTAATAGTGAATATTATGAAAAACTTAAAGATAAAATTGATAGTGGAGAAGTGACTTTAGTAGAAAATTCAAAACCAAGCAATTCTTATATTTGCTTTAATAATCAAGATCCAAATGGAATTTTTACAAATGCTAAAATTAGAAAAGCATTTTCTTTAGCAATTGATCGTGAAACTTATATTGACAAAGTGTATAAAAAAGACGCTCCAGCTTATGGAATTATTCCTCCAGCCACAAATAATGGAGATACTATTTTCCGTGATGTTGTAGAAGAACCATTACAACCAACAGAAGATCCAAAAGCTTTATTAGAAGAAGGATTAAAAGAGATTGGAAAAGAAGGAGAAAATATAGAAGTAACATTCCTTCAAGGAAATTCTGATAATGCAACAAAAGTAAAATCAGAATATTTCCAAAATCAGTGGGAGACAAAGTTAGGAGTAAAAGTAAAAATTGATACAGCTTCTGATAGTGCTACATTTAATCAACAAGTATCGAAAGGTGACTATCAAGTGTGTAGTACAGGTTGGGGAGCAGATTATAATGATCCAATGACATTTATGCAATTATATGTAACAGGTGATGGAAATAATGCTCCATTTTTTTCTAATGAAAAATATGATGAGTTAGTTACTTCTTGTATATCTGAAAGCAATATGGCTGTAAGACAAGAGAAATTTAAAGAAGCTGAAAAAATTGTAGTGGAAGAGGAAGCTGCAGTTGCACCACTTACTTATGGGCTTGCGAAAAATGTAATGAACAATAAAGTGAAAGGGATTTCTTTTAATGGTGCAGGTGGTCCAACTGTAGAATTTAAGACAGCATCTGTGGAATAAGAAAAAAACAAAAGGGTGTATCGAACAAGTAGCAGAGTGAGAACATCGCTCTGCTATTTTTAAATAGTAAAGGAGAATTTTATGATAAAGTATATTGTAAAAAAATTGCTTTATATGATAATTACAATCTGGATTATATTGACAGCAACTTTTTTCCTTATGAACTCATTACCTGGTGACCCAGTGCAATCAGGTACAAAATTGTTACCAGAGGCAGTAGCAGAGAATTTAGAAGCGAAATGGGGACTTGATAAACCAATTGGAGAACGGTATGTACTTTATTTGAAAAACTTAGTGAAAGGTGATTTGGGAGAGTCTTATAAAGTTGTTGGGGTAACTGCTAATCAAGTTATTTCAGAACGCTTACCCGCTACAATTCAATTAGGGGTACAAGCGTTGTTGGTTGGTGTAATATTAGGATTACTTATAGGAGTAATAGCGGCATTTCATAGAAATTCATGGATCGATTTTATTGCGATTTTTATTGCAATATTAGGTGTCTCGATACCAAGCTTTGTGTTTGCTGCTTTATTACAAAAAGGGCTTGGAGGAGGATTTTTTAATACGATTGGTTGGGCATATCCAACAGATGGATTTATGACAGTCTTAAAATCTACATTTCTTCCAACATTAGCAGCATCAATTGGTAGTATTGCTACTTATTCTCGTTTTATGAGATCATCGGTTCTTGATGTTATTAGCAATGATTATATTTTAACAGCAAAAGCAAAAGGACTTTCAAAATGGGAGATTATTAGTCGGCATGTATTAAGAAATAGTATAACACCAATTATTTCTATCGTGGCTCCACAAATTGCAAGTATTGTGACAGGTTCCTTTGTGATTGAAAGAATTTTTTCAATTCCAGGTCTTGGTCGATATTACGTGGATAGTGTAAATGGAAGGGATTATCCATTAATTATGGCAACAACAATTTTATTTTCGGCAATTTTTGTTATTTCCATTGTTATTATGGATATTTTATATGCCATTACTGATCCAAGAGTGCGTAAGAACTTATTTCACTAATCGGATATAAGGAGTTTATAGTATGCAAGAAATCAAGAAAGAAATTGATCGAAGTTTATTTAAAAAAGTAGAATTAAATCAACAGGAATCAGAAACTGTTGTTCGTCCAAGTATGTCTTATTTACAAGATGCATGGAGACGTTTGAAGAAAAATAAAGTAGCTATGGCAAGTCTTATTTTCCTTATTTTTATGGTTCTAATGTGTATATTTGTACCAATATTTTATCCATATTCCTATGAAGTACAGGATCTTGAGCATACAAATCAGTTGCCGACAGTGCAGCATATTTTTGGGCTAGATGATTTAGGACGGGATATTTTTGTTAGAATTTGGATAGGGGGGAGAGTGTCGTTGACAATTGGTATCGTTGGAGCATTAATTTCTCTTATTGTAGGGGTATTATATGGTGGGATTAGCGGATACTTTGGTGGAATTATAGATGATATTATGATGCGTATTGTAGAAATTATTGTTGGAATTCCATATATGATTGTTGTTATAATTGTAAGTATTGTATTAGATAGTAAAGGAATGCTATCTTTAATGATTGCTCTTTGTATTGCTAGTTGGACAGGGCTTGCAAGAATTGTTCGTGGAGAGGTATTACGTTTAAAAGAAAGCGAATATGTATTAGCAGCAAAGGCACTTGGAACATCTAACTTTAAGATTATTACAAGTCATTTACTTCCCAATATGTTAAGTATTATCATTATTCAAACGACATTTGCAATCCCAGGATTTATTTTCTCAGAAGCATTTTTAAGTTTTATTGGAATGGGAATACAACCACCTAATACAAGTTGGGGGGCTATGGCAGCTCTTGGACAACAACAGATGACTTATTATCCACATGAACTTCTTTTTCCAGCCATTGCAATTTCACTTACAATGTTGGCATTTAATTTGTTAGGAGATGGAGTTCGAGATGCATTTGATCCAAAACTACGTCAGTAGTTGTAAGAAAGGAATGGATATACTATGAATAAATTATTAGAAGTAAAAGATTTAAAAGTTTCTTTTCATACTTATGCAGGTGAAGTGCAAGCAGTTCGTGGAGTTTCTTTTGATTTGGAAGAAGGAGAAACAATAGCCATTGTAGGAGAATCAGGTAGTGGTAAAAGCGTAACATCGAAAGCAATTATGGGGCTGATTGCAACACCACCAGGAGAAGTAAAGAAGGAAAGCAATATTATTTTTAATGGAATTGATATATTAGATTTTAGTGAGAAACAGTGGGAAGATTATAGAGGAAAAGATGCAGGTATGATTTTTCAAGATCCTATGACTTCATTAAATCCTACTATGAAAATTGGAAAGCAGATTGCAGAAGGAATTTTAAAGCATCAAAAGATTAGTAAAAAAGAAGCGATGAATCGAGCAATTGAATTACTTAGAAAAGTTAATATTCCGAACCCAGAAGAAAGAATTAATCAGTATCCACATGAATTTTCAGGAGGAATGCGACAAAGAGTTGTTATTGCAATTGCTCTTGCATGTAATCCAAAGCTTATGATTGCAGATGAGCCAACAACCGCATTAGATGTAACAATTCAAGCACAAATCATTAAACTCTTAAAAGAAATTCAAAAAACAAATAATTCTTCTATTATTATGATCACCCATGATTTAGGAGTCGTAGCTGGAATGGCAGATAAAATTGCTGTTATGTATGCAGGGCAAATAGTAGAAGCAGGAACAGTAGATGAAATATTTGAGAATCCACAACATCCTTATACATATGCTTTATTGAATGCTGTTCCTAGATTGGATATTGAAAATAAATCAGAGCTTTATGTAATTCCAGGAACACCACCAGATTTAATTGCTCCGCCAAAAGGCTGTGGATTTAGTACAAGATGCCGTCATTGTATGGAAATTTGTAAACAAATACCACCTGAATATGAGCAATTTAGTGCCACTCACGAAGCAATGTGTTGGCTGCATCATCCGATTGCAAAGGAAGAATTACAATTTGACGATATAAGGAGTGTGCTAGAGCATGAATAAAAAAGAGCCTTTAGTGAAGATTGATCATCTAAAAAAGTATTTTCCAGTTCGGAAAAAAGGAATATTAAAAGCAGTTGATGATGTTTCTTTTGAAATTTATCAAGGAGAAACATTAGGACTTGTTGGAGAGTCAGGCTGTGGTAAAACAACTTGTGGAAGAACAATATTAGGATTATACCCTGCAACAGAAGGAAAAATTGCATTCTCTGGTAAAGAAATTACTTCATTAAAATCGAAAGAGGAACAGATGTGGTTTAAGAAAAATGCACAAATTATTTTTCAAGATCCATATGCATCTTTAGATCCACGTATGACTGTTGGGGATATTATTTCAGAAGGAATGAATAATTTTGGGCTTTATCAAGGGGAGGAACGCAAGAAAAGAATAGATGAATTATTAGCACAAGTTGGATTAAATAAAGAACATGCAAATCGTTTTCCACATGAATTTTCAGGAGGACAACGTCAAAGAATTGGAATTGCAAGAGCATTAGCTGTTAATCCGCAATTTATTGTATGCGATGAACCTATTTCTGCATTAGATGTATCTATTCAAGCACAGGTTGTAAACTTGTTAATAAAATTACAAAAGGAATTAGGATTAACATACTTATTTATTGCACATGATCTATCCATGGTAAAACATATTTCTGATCGTGTTGGGGTTATGTATATGGGGCAGTTGGTTGAAATTGCACCAAGTAAAGAACTTTACGATAATCCAATTCATACATATACAAAGGCATTATTATCATCAATTCCAATCCCAGAGCCTAAAGTTGAACGGAAGAAAAAAGCAATACCATTGGAGGGGGAAGTTGGAAGTCCGATCAATTGTGGAGCCGGTTGTAGATTTGCAAGCCGTTGTAAATATGCACTGAAACGGTGTAATCAAGAAACTCCAGTTTTGCGAGAAGTATCATCAGAACATTATGTAGCATGTCATTTGTTGGATAGAATTTGAGAAGAGAAGTAAGAAATGAATAAAGATAGAGAAAGGAAATTGTTTCTTATATTAAAAAGAATATAAAAACAGCAAGTGAAAAACAGATCGATGAATATATGAGAGGGATATTCGCTTTTGAAGATGACATTCGCACAATCGACGTTCGCCCATTGTTATCTGTGAAACAATATTTGCCGGAAGATGTGCAAAAAGCGCTTCCAATTATGATCAAAGAATATAAATCCCCATCTGTAAAAGATGGCACTCCAAAGATTCGTTTAAGAGGTATGTTAGAAAGAGCGGCAGCTTATGAGAAATATTTAGATACATATAGCAGTGGCGCAGGCTCAGATGTTGTGCGTGACTATTATCAAGAAATTTTAAGAATTGCCATTACTGGCGGATATAATGCTGACTTAGGAATGCCAAATGTGTATATGAACGACAACGAAACAAAAGTTTCTGACGAAGTAATTGATGTTTACAATAATTTTGTAACCGCTCATAAAGGAACAAAGACATCAAAAATTGTTTATCGTTATGTAAATTTATTGAAAAAAACTGACGGAAAAATTACAAAACGAATCAATACTTTTTATGAAGACTTATATCGCATGATCAAATAATAAGAATGTTCAATCGACGAAAATGCAGTATA
>Cebus_capucinus_imitator_PRJNA485217_SSR105__coassemble_646_pt1 | contig 12736 bp, 11 predicted proteins | sample Cebus_capucinus_imitator_PRJNA485217_SSR105__metabat2_low_PE_004 | metagenome-assembled genome bin Cebus_capucinus_imitator_PRJNA485217_SSR105
CAAGCAACTATGCGGTGTTGACCGCATCAGAATGAATTATCATGAATAATTCAGGGATAGTAATATTAGCATATATTTCTTAAAATAACTTTTTAAAATTTTCATATTTTGTTCCTTTATTTATTCTTAATACCCAAATATTCATTCCAAAAATCTATATTAGTAATTAGATTCCAATTGTTTTGATAAGAGTCTCTTGCAGTTTTAAAATTTATATCCATAATTTTAAATGTTGCTCTGAGTTTTTTATAACTACTAATCATTTTTTTTATATCTTTTTTTAGATATAATCCTTTATTTTCATTATCATATACGATAGCTCGATTAGTACGATAATATGATTGATAATTATCACATATATATATATATTTATTTTTTCCAGGGAAAAAATAACCATTAAATGTTAAAATAGATTTGAGAAAAGATATATACCCAGGCTTTTTTTCTTGATAACTTGGTATATATCCTATATTTTTGGAGTGATATCCCAAATCTTTTAATTTTTGATGCAGTTGTATAGGATCTTGTTCTTTTAAATATTCTATTCCTTTGCAAAAATCTTTCATAGCTTCTAAAGAAATATCAATATCTTTGTATCTATAATACAAAATATTTCTAGTAACTTGTTTCAGTAAACAAATTTTTGCTTTTTTACAAGAGTAATTAGAAATATAAATAGAATTAATAATCATAGAATTTCTTACTCTATAATATTCTAATTCTGAATTTCTTCGTGTAGAAAAGTCACCATGCCACATACAAACACCATTCAAAGTTATGATTTCTTGATTTAATCTTAGTCCATATTCTATATCATCTTGATGAATAAAAAGAGGTAATGGTAAGTTATTCACATTGATTAATTTTAAAGGAACACAACAGTATCCCCATGCACAATAGTTTAAATTTGCTGGTATTTCATTTTTTAAGACATTTTCTACTCTTCTTAAATCAAATCCTCTTTTAGGAGAATAGGTTCTTCCGTTTTTCCATATTTCACCTGAACTATGTTGTAAATATTTTTTATTGGACAAAAGCATAGCACCACTAAACAAACAATTACTTTTTTCATCTTTAATAAGTAATAAAAAAGTAAACATTCTATATAGACTTTCTGGAATCAATGTTATATCATCATCTAGGAAAATAATATGTGTTAAATTAAATGCTTTTTTTTTCTTTAATATTTCTATAATTCCCCTAGTAAATCCTCCTGTACCACCAACATTTTTATTATAAAAAGTAAATATATTGTGTTCTGTATTGGATGGCAATGTATTTCCATTATCAATAATGAATGTATATAGATGTTTTTGTATTAATGAATATTTTGAATTATGAGAGAGTTCTTTGATTACGTTTAACAGTTTATTAATATAGTCTTCTCTTAAATATGTGCATATATTTAATCCTAATGACACCTTATTTAGTTTTTGATCTATAATTTTAGTTGAATAATATCCAGTATATATATGTGCATTTAAATTTTTTGCTGTGATAGTGAATCCTATATTTCCTTTTTTAATTTTAGAAAAGGGTATTTTTATTGTTAACTTATTTAAATCATTAAACTGATAGTCTCTATTATAAATTTCCTTAGTAATAATCGTATTTGATTTATAATATTGGTTTATTATAGTTATATTAAACTGGCCTTTTATTAATAAATTTAAATATAAATTATTTATATTAGTATATTCTTTCCATTTACTTATAGAAAATGAATTAAAATATGAATCAAATTGAATAGTTTGTCCTCTTTCAATTTCCATTATTTTGTTTTGGTTCAATGGTATGTTATGAGTACTGTGGTAATATAATTCTTTTTCAGCACATATAGATTCGTTAGGAAATAAAATATATTGTAATATCATTCTTTATTTCTCCATAATTTTTCTTTTAAATAAAGTAAAAAACTGCCTAAATAATATATTTTATAATTACTTATTCTTAATAACCAAATATATTTATTTTGAGTTTTATAATAAATATTAGGATATTGTAAGAGGATATTTTGATCAAAATTTTTAATGACTTTTTTATATTGTTTAGAGGTTGGAAAGGATAAATAAATTTTTATTTGACTTCCTAGCATATAAGATATTCCTCGTTCAATATAGTATAAATATTCAAATCCTATATTTTTATTGACTAAGGACCTATAAAAGTCTAATAATTTGTTTAGAACTAATAGATGCTCTTGAACATGTAATCTCATTCTTGATAAATTCATACTCTGTTCTTGTCGTCCTAATCTATAATAATAAATATCTAAATCTAAAAATAAAATAGTTTCCAAATAAGGTATAGGATATAATATATATTCTTGATCAACATAAAAACAGTTCTCTTCTAATTTAATGGGATTTTTCTTAAAAATTTCTGTTTTAATAAGTACTTCGTGCATCCTCATAAAGTATTTATTATATATTTCTTTGAAATGATATTTCGTGTTATATCTTAAATTATTTTTTAACTTACTTATTCTTTTGATTTTATGATTGAATTGATAATATTGAAGATAATTTGTTACTACAATATCTGTTGAAATATTCCTTAGCTTCTTAACTAATATAGTAAAGTTATTTGAATTAACAAAATCATCTGCATCTATGATTTTTGTGTATTTTCCAGTAGCATGTTCTATACCGATATTGATAGCAGATCCATGCCCCCCATTAATTTTATTAATAATTTTAATAATTTTGGGGAACTTTTCTTTATATAATTCTATAATTTTTTGAGTGTTATCTGTTGAACCATCATTTACAACTATAACTTCTAATTCTTGTTCTAACTGCCTATTACATATTGTTGATAAACATCTATCAATATAGTTTTGAACATTATATGCTGGAACAATTACTGTTAATAATTTATTCATAGACTCCTCATACTCATATATATATCTTTCATTTGTTTTTCAATAGAATTTAAATAATACTTTGGCTCTAAATAAGTATCTCTAACCATACAAATATTTAAATTTTGTATTTCCTTTAAATATACTAAATATTGTTTAACACTATTTTTAGTTACTAAATATCCATTAATTCCTTTTTTTATTAATTCTCTATTACCACGTACATTACTAGAAATTACAGGAATTCCATATGATAGTGCTTCCATAACTGCAACAGATAGTCCTTCTCTTTTGGAAGTGCAGATAAAAATGTTTGAACACATTAATAATTCATCAATATCTTGTCTAAAACCCAATAATTGTACTTGAGACTCTAAATTATATTTTTTTATATATGTATTTAGTTGCGTTTTTTGGGAGCCTTCTCCACAAATAATACAAAATAAATTTTTCATATTACTTTTTCTTAAAATTTTTAAAATAAATTTTTGGTTTTTATTTTTATTTAATTCACCTATATTTATCAGTAAAGTGGCATCTAAAGGAATTTCTAATTCTATGCGTTTCTTTTGGATTCTTTCAGTACTTAATTTATCCATTTTAGTGATTCCAATACCTGGAACATAATAGATACTTTTTTTTATTTTTAATTTCTGGGCTCTTTTATAATCTTCCCTATTAATAGTAATCAAGCAATCTGTCCATTTTGCTAAAAATCGTTCTACTGGATAAAAGAATAACCAATTCCATATAGGAGCTCCTTTGTAAAAATGGAATCCATGAGCAGTATAGAGAACTGGGTTAGTGTTAGTCTTGTGAGCAGCAATTCTACCTAGAACACCTCCCATAGGTGTATGACAATGTACTAAATGAAAGCGTTCTTTTCTCATAAGTGATATTAGTTGTCCTAAAGCAATCAAGTTTCTTCCTATATTATAAGGAGACCTTACAAAATCAATTTGGTGACAAATAATATCAGTTCCTTTTAGACGTTCATTATTGTTACCATATATAGGAGTATGAAAATTAGAGGCATAATGGACCTCATATCCTAGTTCTTGTAGAATATGCACATTATTCATTTCAAATTGGGGCACAAAGCCGCTAACAGTTGTAATAATAAGTGCTTTTTTCATAGCATAATCTCCAGTATAATGTATTAATTAGTTGAAAATAAAAAGGAATAGAATATTTTGATTTAAAAATGTTCTATTAATATCGAGTAACATTTTGTAGTAGAATGTTCACTATATGAAAGGAGATAAAATGGGAACAACTCAACCTATAAGACGTCTTGAAGATGTTCAGAAGTTAAAAGATTATTTTTTGAAAAAAAATGAAATTAGAAATTATACTATGGTTACACTTGGCTTAAATACGGCATTGCGGATTAGTGATATATTAAATTTAAAATGGAGTGATGTATATAATTTTGAACAATGTATGTATCGACATCATGTCAGTATCTTGGAAAAAAAGACACAAAAGTATAATATGTTTGTACTGAACAAAAATGCAATTGAAGCATTGGATCTATTAAAAGATTCGTTAAATTGTATTACTCCAGATTTCTATATTATAAAAAGTCGTTGTGGATTTAATAAGCCATTAGGAAGAACAAGAGCGTTTACAATTATTAAAGAAGCAGCTATTGAACTTAATATAGAAGGCAGTATTAGCTGTCATTCTTTAAGAAAGACATTTGGATATCAAGCATGGAAGAAAGGTGCACAACCAGCTCTACTTATGGCAATCTATAACCACTCTTCAATTGAAATAACAAAAAGATATCTATCGATTGACCAAGATGATAAAGATGAAGTTTTTTTGAATATTAATCTATGAAAAAATAGATAAAGAATGTAGAATTTCCAATAATTCCTATTCTTTACAATAATTTTATATCAGAATTAGTTGAAATCATTATTTTAATGTGGTAATATAGAAAATGATGTTTGGAGTGAACATTCTACTACATAATGTTTACTTTATAGTATAACCAATAGCTATAAAACTGAATCAAGTAAATACTGAAAAAGTAAAATTATCTAAAAAGAGAGAAAAATTATGTCGCCAATTGTTTCTGTGATTATGCCAACTTATAATAATGCTTTATATATTGAGGAAGCTATTGAGTCTGTTATTTATCAAAATATAGATTATGAACTTCTTATTATTGATGATGCATCTACAGATAATACATATCAAATAGTAAAACCTTATCTATCTGATAGGATTCGGTATATAAAGAATAAGAAAAATCAGGGTGTTGCTAAAAGTAGGAACAGAGGTGTCTTATTAGCAACTGGAGTTTATATCGCTTTTTTAGATTCTGATGATTGGTGGAAACAGGGGAAATTAAAGACACAGATAAAGAAAATGGAACAGACAAATGCAGTGCTATGTTATACATGGCGTGAATTATACTCAGAAGAAGGTATTTCTTATAAAAAGGTGATGAAATATCCTACTACAGTTACTTATAAAAAACTTCTAAGAAATAATGTGATTGCTTGTTCTTCTGTTGTATTAAGAAATGATATTGCAAAAGAATTTCTTATGGAGCATGATGAATTCCATGAGGATTACTTAACTTGGATTAGAATTGTATCTAAATATGGGGAAGCTGTTGGAATTAATAAACCATATTTGAATAGCCGAATGACAGCAAACGGAAAATCAAGAAATAAAATAAAAACATTGAAAATGACATATGGAGTGTATCGCTGCTTACATTTGAATTGGTTATTGTGTTTATACTATACAGGAAGTCATGTAATCAAAAGCGCGATACGCTATTTCATATAAAAAATAGGGAAAGTTAAATGAAAATTTTAGTGGATGCAAGAAGTTTAGGTGAAAAGCCAAGTGGCGTAGGAATGTATTTGTACAATTTTATCATGTATTTATATAAAGCGAAAGAAGAGCTCTTTTTATTAACAGATATATCAACCAGTAAAGAGTTGAAAACCTTACATGAATTAGGAATACCAATAATTTCGTATAAAAAAAAATGTCGTAAGAATGTTTATATTTTTCATTACTTTATGTTTATTCAACAACAAATCTATTTTATAAAACCTAATATTTTTTGGGAAGGAAATAATCTTATTCCATTTCCATTAAAGAATCCTTATGGAAAAATTTGTATTACAATACATGATATTTTTCCAGTTACACATATTAAATATTATTCTTATATTTATCAATTTTATTTTAAATTTTTTATTAAAAGAAGTATTAAGTGGACAGATATTATTTTATACAACTCAAGAGAAACCAAAAAAAATGTAGAAAGCGTTTTTCCATTTGCAAAAGAAAAAAATAATTTTATTTCTTATATCATAGTAGAAAATAAATATAATTTCAATATAAAAGATAAAGGATATTTTTTATATATAGGAAATTGTGAGCGAAGAAAGGGAACCGATATTTTATTAGAGGCTTATAAACAGTACATCAATCAAGGTGGCAGTAAACCACTTTATATAATTGGGAGTATTAGAGAAGTGTGTATTCAAAATATCATAGATACCATGAGACATATACCAACTTTTAAATATATCGGTTATGTATCAGAAGAAGAAAAAGAACAGTATTTAGCAGAATGTAGTTGTTTTGTTTTTCCTTCTATAGCAGAGGGATTTGGAATTCCGATTTTAGAAGCTATGTATTATAAAAAAACTATTATTGCAAGTAACCTACCAATCTTTAAAGAGATTGTAGGAGATTCTATAAATTACTTTGATCTATGTGTTTCAAAAGAAAAACAAATAGAAAATTTAGTTTACCAATTATTCTTCTATCATAAACGCGAACTTTTTAATGATGTGGAATTGAACTATTGTTCAGAAAATCTAGGAAAATCTCTAATAAACCATTTCAATAGTGAGTAAAAATATGGATATTTATCAAATGCTATTAAAAATTTCAGAACAATTAAAGCCTGTTTTATTAAAAATCTTTCCTAGAAAATTTTTATCTCATAAACGGGAAAGAATATTTAATAAGGCGATTGAACAATTAAGCAACTATAATCCAATTTCATATGAAAAAAATAAATTTCCTCATGGCATCAATTTAATCGCAGGAATTAGAGCGAATACTGGACTTGGAGAAAGTAGTCGAATCGTAGCACGACATTTAATGGCGGCTAACATTCCCTTTACTATTATAGAATGGTATGCTTCGAATAGCCAAATAAGTGATTCTATAGAATTTGTTGAAAATATTTCAAATGAATTCCAGTATTCTATTAATGTAATTCATATCAATGCACATGAATTTGGAATTGCACTAAAACAGATAGGTGTACATTGTTTAGATTATCGATATAATATAGCATTTTGGTCATGGGAATTAGCAGACTTTCCAAAAGAATGGCATGGAAATTTCCAAGTATTAAATGAAATTTGGACTCCATCTTGTTTTACAAGTAATTCTATAAAAAAAGTAACCGATAAACCTGTATATACAATACCACATACGATTTCTGTTTCAAATAATGTATTATTTTCAAGAAAACATTTTTCTTTACCAGAAGATCAGTTCTTATTTTTAATTTTATACAATAGTGGTAGTTTAGAAGAACGCAAAAATCCTATGGCAGCAATTCAAGCATATAAGAAAACATTTTTGAATTCTGACAATATTGGATTAGTCATAAAGGTAGGAGATTGTACAAAAGAAGAAAAAAATAAATTGATGCATGAAACAAAAGATATCAAAAATATATACTATATTTTTGATTCTTTAACAAAACATGAAGTAAATTCTTTAGTTTCTTGTATTGATGTTTATCTTTCTTTACATAGAGCAGAAGGATTTGGACTAGTATTAGCAGAAGCTATGTCATTTGGAAAACCAGTAATTGCAACGAATTGGTCAGCCAATATTGAATTTATGGATAAAAATAGTGCATGTATGATTTCTTATCAATTAGTTCCAATTAATATTGAAGTTGGTGGGTTTAAAAAGGAATATCAATGGGCAGAAGCCAATTTAGAAGAAGCTTCTTTTTTTATGAAAAAATTATATTTTAATAAACAATATTACAATTATATTTCTAAGAATGCAAAGCAAAAAATAAAACAAACATTAAATGAGGATGATATTAGTCATGCTCTATATCAGCACTATACAAATATTATAAACGGAGATGTAAAAGGTCAGTGAAAACAATAAAAGAAATTTATTTATATAGACAAATGATATTTAGTTTAGTTCGAAAAGAACTACGAGGGAGATATAAAGGCTCTTTTTTAGGATTTATGTGGACATTTATTAATCCACTTTTACAACTATGTGTATATACTTTAGTATTTTCTATTATTTTAAAAAGTGATATTGAAAAATACTATTTATTTTTGTTTGTAGCATTAATTCCTTGGAATTTCTTTAGTGCTTGTTTAACTGGTGGTGCAAGAAGTATTATAGCCGAAAAAGAAATGGTGAAAAAGATTTATTTTCCCAGACAAGTATTACCGATCTCCTATGTAACAAGTGCTTTTGTAAATATGCTATTATGCTTTGTTGTTGTATTTATTGTTATTATTTTTTCCAGAATCTCCATTAATTTAAAAGCATGGATTTATTTAATACCATTCCTTTTTGTAGAATATATCCTTGGATTAGGAATTGCATTAATTAGTTCTGCATTAGATGTATATTTTAGAGACTTAGAATATATTTTAGGAGTTATTGCTATGGCATGGACCTATCTTACTCCTGTGATGTATTCCATTGATATTGTTCCTAAAAACTTACTTCCTATTTTTATGTTAAACCCAATGACACCAATTATCATTGGATGTAGAGATATTTTATACTATGGAAGAATTCCACAACTATCGACAACAATCCAAGGATTTTGTCTAGGTATCTTAACCATTTTAATAGGAAGTATAATATTTAATAAGCTAGAGAAACATTTTGTGGAGGAAATGTGATATGCAAAATATAGATAACGCAATCGAAGTAAGCAATATCAAAAAATCATTTAAGATCTATTATGATAAAAGCAATCAACTAAAAGAGCGTTTCCTCTTTAAGAATAGAAATAAATATGAAATACGAGAAGTTTTAAAGGGAATTAGTTTTGAAGTAAAAAAAGGAGAAGCAATCGGAATTATTGGACAAAATGGTTGTGGTAAAAGTACTACATTAAAACTTTTAACTAAGATTATGTATCCAGATAGTGGGAATATTGAAATTAAAGGACGAGTATCTAGTCTGATCGAATTAGGCGCAGGTTTCCATCCTGATATGAGTGGGCGAGAGAATATTTATACCAATGCTGCTATTTTTGGTTTAAATAAAAAAGAAATTGATCGAAGATTAGAAGATATTATTCGATTTTCTGAATTAGAAGAGTTTATTGATAATCCTGTTAGAACTTACTCTTCTGGTATGTATATGAGATTGGCTTTTTCTGTAGCAATTAATGTTGATGCTGATGTATTGTTAGTTGATGAAATATTGGCAGTTGGAGATGTAAATTTTCAACAAAAATGTTTTGATAAATTAAAGGAAATCAAAGCCAATGGAACAACAGTTGTTATTGTTTCTCATTCATTATCACAAATAGAGCAAATCTGTGAACGTTCCATGTGGATTGAACATGGTAAAATCAAAGCAATAGGAACTCCAAAGTTCATTCATGAAGAATATCTAAGTCAAATGGAGAAAAATAGAATTACTAGAGCTAAGGAAGAGGAAGAAAAAAGAATAGAAAAAGAAAAGAAAGAAATATGTTCGGATGATTCAAAAGAATGTACTATTGTCGAAATAAAGACTAATAATAATACAAAAGAGATCAGAATGGGAAATAAAAAAGTAGAAATCGAAAAAGTTTGCTTATTCAATCAAAGAGGAGAAAATACACAAAACTTTTATTCAGAAGAGGATATTATTATAGAAGTTTTTTATAAAAATAACTCCAATATAAAAGAGGGGAATTTTGGTCTTGGCATTTATAGAAATGATGGTCTTTATTGTTATGGAACTAATGTAGATATTGAATTTGATCGTTTATTTCCTTTGAAAGAAAAAGGAAAAGTGACCATTATACTTCCAAAGGTGAAACTCATACATGGTATATATTTTTGTGATGTTGCCATTCATTCAAAAGATAGCTTAGAAGTCTATGATGATATTAGAAATGGTATACCGTTTCAGATTTATTTATCAAAAAGAGATGATGGAATCTATCGAATGCAATCAAGATGGTTTTTAGAGGACAAAGAATGGGAGAAAAATAATGATCCAAAAACTAAAGCAAATAAAAGAATCGATTCAACTCATATATAAATTAAATAATGATGTACAACTGCAACAGGAACAGATATTAGAACTATATGACTTAAAAGAATATAATCAAAAAGTACAAGCCTTATTAGAGCATGAACAATTGACAAAACAGTATTTTAAAGAAGAAGAGAAAAAAATACAAGGTTTATTAGAACGTGAGGAATGGACTAGACAACGGTTTCAAGAAGAGGAAGAAAAAATACAAGATTTATTAGAACGTGAAGAATGGACTAGACGACGGTTTCAAGAAGAGGAAGAAAAAATACAAGGTTTATTAGAACGTGAAGAATGGACTAGGCAACAGTTTGAAGAGATTCGTTCTCATATATATACTTCTTCAATATCGAATATGTCATATGAAAAAAATTTTTATGAGAAAATGACGTACTCCCAATCAGGAGAGGACTCTATTTTATTATATATTTTAAACTTTATAGGGATTCCATGGTACAAAGTAAGCTATCTAGATTTAGGTGCTAACCATCCGATTCATATGAATAATACTTACTCCCTCTATCAAAGAGGAGCTAAAGGAGTTTTAGTAGAGGCAAACCCAGAATTAATATCAGAATTACGTAATGTTAGAAAAAACGATGTTATTTTAAATAAAGTAATAACCAATGAAACTGGGACAGTGAAATTTTATGTTATGAGTGGGGATGGACTTAGCACAATGAGTTATGAAGAAGCACGTATCGCTTGTGAAAGAAATAAGGAAATTTCGATTAAAGAAGTTTATGAAATTGAAACGATTCGTTTAGAACAAATATTAGAAACTTATTTTGTTGAATCCCCTACTGTTCTATCCATTGATTTAGAAGGTGTAGAACGACAAATATTAGAAACATTTGATTTTAAAAAGTATCGTCCTCTCATTATTATTTTAGAAGATATTCCATATTATCCATATTTAGTTATAAATCAAAGAGAAGAAAAAGTAGCAGATATTATGAAGGAGAATGGATATATTGAATATGCTTTTACTGGTATTAATGTTATTTATATAGATAAACAGCAAATCGATATGTTTAATCATTCTATTATAGAAAAGCAAAAAGAAAATCATTCATAAGGAGAACTAGAATGGGACAGGAGAGAGAAAACATTGAACAAAATTTAAAATGTTTGGAAGAAAATATAAAGCGAATGAATCGATTTAATGAAATTAAAGATACTCCAATCATTAGTTATCGACATACAACAAAACATATTAACTTATTTTTAAAAAAATTAGTTAAAAAATCGATATTTTGGTTTATAAAACCATATTGGGAACAACAAATTGAATTTAATCAATCTGTATTAGGAGCAATTCAAGATATTTATCGAGTTCAATGCTCACAATTCAATGAAACTCCATTAGAAACATTAGAAACTATAGATACAGAGTATCAAAATTTTATTGAATACAAAGGAGCTAGAATTATACAAATTGTATCTTCCCTCAATTATGGTGATGCAGTTGGTAATGATGTAATTGCGATTCAAGATATGTTGAAAAATAATGGATTTGTAACAGGAATTTTTACTAATAATATTCATCCTAAAATTGAATTAGGCATAGCATACAAAATAGAAAAAATGCCAAAATTAAAAGAAAATGATATTGTTTTATATCACTTTGCCTCAGAAGATCCACTGTCTGAATTGATAAAGACATTACCTTGTAAAGTTATTCTTCGTTATCATAATATTACTCCACCAGAGTTTTTTAAAGGATTTGACAGTAGAGCTGAAAAAAACACACGGATTGGGTTAAAACAAATCAAGGAATTAAAAGATTATATTGACTATGGTATGGTAGTTTCTGAATTTAATAAACAAGATTTAATCAAAATGGGATATACTTGTCCGATTAATGTAGTACCCATTATTATTAAATTTGAAGATTATGAACAAAAACCGGATCAAGAAATTATTAAGAAATATTCAGATGGAATTACCAATCTCCTATTCGTTGGAAGAATTGCACCGAATAAAAAGTTTGAAGACATTATCTCTTGTTTTGCAGAATACAAAAAACAGTGTGATGCCACCGCCCGATTATTTTTAGTTGGGAATTACTCTGAAGATGATAAGTATTATCAATTTTTACAATGGCATATAAAAAAGCTAGGGGTTGATGATGTTATCTTTTCGGGACATATACCATTTACAAGTATATTAGCTTATTACAGTATTGCCGATATCTTCTTATGTATGAGTGAACATGAGGGATTTTGTGTACCATTAGTGGAGGCAATGTACTTTCAGGTTCCAATCATTGCATACGATAGCACTGCCATTGCTTCTACATTAGGTGGAAGTGGTGTTTTAGTAAAAGAAAAAGATTATGTTCTAATTAGCAATGAAATTAATAAAATACGAAATAACAAAATATATGAGAGAGGGATTATCTTAGCTCAATGTAATAGATTAGAAAAATTTTCAAATGAACAAATCAAAAATAACATTCGTAATAACATAAAATATTTATTAGATTATAAATAATCTATATGGTTTATTGGGTTAAAAGGAGAAAGTTTGAAACAAGAAAGTAGAGGACAGCCAAAAAAGAAGAGTATG
>Cebus_capucinus_imitator_PRJNA485217_SSR105__coassemble_661_pt1 | contig 12520 bp, 16 predicted proteins | sample Cebus_capucinus_imitator_PRJNA485217_SSR105__metabat2_low_PE_004 | metagenome-assembled genome bin Cebus_capucinus_imitator_PRJNA485217_SSR105
AATTGTCAATTTTCAAGTAGAACCTCATTCATTGAGATTCCGAGAAGCTATTAATTTCCACACCTCAATTCCTGCATTTTCGTCAAACTGTCTGCCTATCGTATCATCTGCCGAAGTGATGATGATTTCACCTGTATAACTGATTTTGGCTTCTTTTAAATGTCCAGCAATGACTGCAATTTCTCCACCTTGATTCAGATAGGAGAAAACGGCATGGCTATGCAAAAACGGTTGATTATCGCAATCCATTGTAATATTTCCCATGAGTGAAACCATTTCAAGCATACCAGAAATTTCATGGTCGATAAAGTCATTCTGCTCCGGTATATAGGTGGAAAGCGTCGCTGCAGCGCAAGCTCCGATTCCTTGAAAATATCCTCCGTAAATACCTTCCTTTTTGCAAACCTCTTTGATTGTTTCTGTAACATTTTCTCCTTTGTCAACACGCAAATAAATAGTGTCTTTCCTTTTTTTGTATTCCATATAAATCTACCTCACTCTATTATTAGACTGCGATTTTCTTTTCGCGGCTTACCCTTTGGATATTCTCCTTCACAATAACCCAACAAAACGAAACAACGGGCAATATAGTTGTCTGGAATTTCCCATTCTTTCAAGAGTTTTGCCCCGATTTCACTATCAAAAGTTTCTTCCCCTCGTGCCACAATACAAGACGCAAGCCCGCACTCCGCAGCAGCCAACACCATATTTTCTGCGCAGCAGAAAGCGTCTGGAACACTATATAGGAAATTCTTTGGAGCAAAAACCGTACAAACGGTAGGCGCGCCATAGAAACCGTTTTTTATTGCAGGATCATCAATTAAACTGAGTTGCTCCTTTGATACATAAGATCCTGTTAATTTGCTCCTATCGAATTTTGCCGCATTGAGCTTTCCAATTCTTTCACACAGTTCTTGATTGTGAATAGCAACAATGATTGTCCGCTGACCTCCGCCGGCGTTGGGCGCATAAAGCCCCGCTTCTATAATTTTCTCTAAGTCTTCCCGTTCAATCTGCCTGTTTTGGTATTTTCGGATAGAACGACGATATTTCACTAAATCAAAAAATTTCATACCTACACCTCTTTCCAGCATTGAGGGTCTGCTGCATAAAAGTTACCGTTCTTTCCGCTGGCAACCGCAGGACAGCCCCGACAATAAGATAACAACTCACATTTTGAACATTTCTCGAATTTGCTGTAATCACGATATTTCTCCATTTGACAAATCCACACATCAGCAATTCGGTCTATAAACACGTTACCAACCTTGCTGTTCTGGACGCGACGACAGGCATAAATATCGCCGGTAGGCAAGATTGTCATGTGACAGTTTCCACAATTACAGCCCCCATAAATTATACCTTCCTGTGCGTCCTCTGGGATTTTGAAAATGCCCTTTTCATACTCATAGAGCGTCCAAAGGTGGTCTTTCTTGTTAAAGTAGGTGGTACAGCCTGCGGCTTCATATTGCTGAAACTTTTGATAACAGGTATCCAGTAATTCCCGATACTCCTGTGGAGCCATGCCAGTATCTTTTTCTTCGCTGGTAGGACAATAACGTGCAAAAGCGAACACATCAACACCTGCCTCTACAACAGTATCAATCATATCCGGGATTTCCTTAATATTTGTGCCAGATACGGTTGTCATAACCACAGAACGGATACCGGCATTTTTGATACAACGGATTTTTTCAATGGTACAGTCGAAAGAACCCGGTTTTCTAAACCAGTCATGGGTTGCTCTCATTCCGTCAAGAGAGAGTTGATATTTCTGACAGCCGTATTCTTTCAGCTTCCTGCAAACTTCATCTGTTAAATGAAACGGATTTCCCAAAATCGTAAATGGAATATCATGTTCTTTTAACAGAGCAAGCAGCTTCCAAAAATCCGGGTGTAAAATCGGGTCGCCGCCAGTTATATAAAAATAGGGCAGACGGTCATACACCTTACAGAAATCAAGACAATTATAAAAGGTTTCCTGCATTTGCTCCCAACTCATAGCGTCCAGCTTTTTGCAGTTATCCTCCGAAAAAATGTAACAGTGTTTACAGCGTTGGTCACACTCGTCTGTGATGTGCCACTGAAATGCAAAATATTCTTTCATATCGTTTTCCTCACTTTGAACTCATTAAAATATCTATATAGACCGGCAAAACCGGATAATTTTGAAATAGTTCCCGGTAAGCAAAGCTGTTTACCGGGAACGGTTGATATATAGTGCTTATTTGTCGCCAGCACCACAGGCAGAACCGCAGGCAGCGGGCTTTTCTTCCGGCTTGTCGCCAGCACCGCAGGCGGAACCACAAGCAGCAGGATTTTCTTCCGGCTTATCGCCAGCACCACAGGCAGAGCCACAGGCGGAAGCCACAACCTCCTCATTTTTCTTTGCCCAACCAAACAGATTAGAAAGTGCCATAATGATTACCTCCATTTTTTATTTTTGGAACATTTCCTGTTCCTTGACTATATTGTATCTCACGTCAATCAAAGAAGAAAGTACGCACCTTTTTATTACATAGTCACTTTTTTGTAACCCATACTTGCAGGAAAGCTGTTTTTATACTATAATTTGAATGTAACATTCATTTTTGAACTATTGAAAAGGGGTACGCCAATGTTGACAAAAGAAGAAATGCCAGCCTGCCCTGTGGCAACCACCGTTCAACTAATCGGAAGCAAGTGGAAATTACTGATTATGCGAAACCTGTTGCAGCGGTCATGGCGTTTTAATGAATTACGCAAAGACTTAGAGGGAATCAGCCAAAAGGTGTTGACTGATAGCCTCCGTTCCATGGAAGAAGATGGAATCATTACTCGCACTGTTTATCCCGAAGTACCGCCTCGCGTTGAATATGCGTTAAGCGATTTAGGAGAGTCTATGCGCCCTATCATAAAAGCTATGGAAGAATGGGGAACGAACTATAAAGAAAATCATATCAACAACTAAGATTGACCGCAAAAAGCAGCAGTGTTCTTAAGATCACTGCTGCTTTTTGTTTGGCATTTTCATTTACGCGAAGGCAGTAGGTAAGAAGAAAAGTTTTTGAAAAATCTCTTTCCAAAGATACCTTTTCCTAATACTTGTACTTCTGAAATGATAATGCTAAAATGAAACAATAAGAAACGAATTACAATCATTTTCAATAGAAAGGACTCACTATGGTAACAAAGCAAAAAATTATGATCGTAGACGATGATGCCAATATCGCAGAGCTTATCTCTCTTTATTTAATTAAAGAATGTTTTGACACATTAATTGTCTCCGACGGAGAAGAAGCTCTTTCAAAACTCACCGTCTATGAACCGGATTTAGTTTTATTGGATATTATGCTTCCGGGAATTGATGGATATGAAGTATGTACAGAGATCAGAAAGACGAATCAAGTGCCAATTATTATGCTCTCTGCCAAAACAGAAGTATTTGATAAAGTGCTTGGACTAAAAATCGGTGCCGACGACTATATGATCAAGCCATTTGATTCCAAAGAATTAGTCGCTCGTGTAAAAGCCGTTCTAAGACGCTATCACCCTGCACCAGCTCCTGTTCCACCAAAACCAACTCCTCCTGCTCAAACAGGCTCTTATGTGGAATATGAAGATCTTGTTATCAATATTACGAACTATTCCGTCACTTACAAAGGCAATAATTTAGATATGCCTCCAAAAGAATTAGAGCTTTTTTATTTCCTAGCCTCTCAGCCAAATCAAGTGTTTACAAGGGAACAGCTTTTGGATCGCCTTTGGGGTTATGAATACATTGGCGACACAAGAACCGTCGACGTCCATGTGAAACGACTTCGTGAGAAATTAGGAACCCACTCCTCCTGGTCTATCGCAACCGTTTGGGGCATTGGCTATAAATTTGAGGTAAAATAATATGAAGCGCAAGATTCTTCCTAAGTTTTTTTTGCTCTATATGAGCATTATTTGTCTGAGCATGGTTCTGATCCTCTCCTTTGCCAATCAGTCATTTCGCTCTGTTTTAATTACAGAGAAACAGACTTCTATGCAAAAGGAAGCCAAGCTGATCTCACGGCAATATGCGAGAGATTATTTCTCAGGCGATGTGTCCACACAACGGCTCACCCAATATTTTCGGGAATTGAATAGCTTATTAAACTCTGAAGTATGGCTTTGTGACGAAGACGGAACAATTGTCATCACTTCTTCCGAGGAAGATGAATCTTTTTTAAGTGAAAATATATGTGAAATTATGCCAAATGTGGATTTAGAACGAACATTTCGAACAACCAGTACTTTTGGAAATTCTTTTGATGAGGAAATGATAAGCACCGGAAGACCTATCAGCCTTTCCGGAGAGCTGGTCGGATATATTGTATTACATTCCCCAATCTCCACCCTTTCCTCCACACAGGCTGGCATTACAAAAGCGATCTACGTCGCTATTGGGATTTTATTTGTTGTCATTCTCATTCTCCTCTCCTATTTCTCCCGAAAAATATTAGTTCCAATTGGAGAAATTAATCAGGCAGCAAGACAGTATGCCAAAGGAAATTTTGACACATTGATTCCAATCGATCGAAATGATGAAATCGGAGAACTCGTTTCCTCTTTAAACTTTATGGCATCGGAATTGAGCAAAACGGAGCAATATCGAAAAGATTTTATCTCCAATGTATCCCATGATTTTCGCTCCCCATTGACTTCCATTAAAGGATATTTAGAGGCAATGCTCGATGGAACGATTCCACCGGAGTTTTATGAGAAATATCTCGGAGTTCTTCTCGATGAGACAAAACGTTTGACGAAATTAACGGAAGGGCTAATTGCATTAAAGACATTAAATGGATACGGCCCTCTATTAAACTTATCAAACTTTGATATTATCCAGACAGTTCGTTCCACAATGAACACATTTGAAGGGCAATGCGATGCGAAACATCTCCATCTTACAATGAGCTCCTCCTCCCCTCGCTGTGTTGTAAAAGCGGATAAAACAAAAATTGAACAGGTCATTTATAACCTCATTGACAATGCGATTAAATTCAGCAAACCAAATGGAGAAATTAAAATTACTATCACTGAGCTTGCCCATAATAAAGTCTCTATTTCCGTAAAAGATAAGGGAATTGGAATTCCTCGTTCCGAACAGACACATATATGGGAGCGCTTTTATAAAGTCGACAACTCCCGCGGCAAAGATAAAAAAAGTCATGGCATCGGTCTTGCCATAACAAAAGAAATTATTCTTGCCCATAAAGAGCAGATCAATTTAATTAGTACCGAAAATGTAGGAAGTGAATTTGTATTCACTTTGACAAAAGTATAAAAAACGATGAAAAGACTGTAAAACCCAGTCTTTTCATCGTTTTTTCTATGGTTCTAATGCCTCTTTTTTTGCTCGTCCAAGTTGCAACACTAAAATCAATGCCGCTCCGATGATACAAGCAACTAAGCGAAAACTTTCAAATGTCATCGCCTCTTGTGGAACGTCTAATGTCGTAGGTCCCATAACAATGGCATAAAAGGAACCAATCATCATTCCAATAATGGCATAAACCGATTGAGAACGATAACTATCAAGACATACTTTAATCCCTTTTACAACGGTAAGGGCACCTGTTATCACTCCAAGTCCAAAAATAACAAGGGCAGGGACATAGGCAAAATTCAAATGTAAAAACTCCTTAATTGCGCTAATAATCGGAACATAAAGTCCAAAGATGAGCAATAAAGTGGAACCTGAAATCCCCGGCAAAAACATAGCAGAGATTGCGATCATTCCAACGACGAAGAGATAAATTCCCTTTCCAACTGTCAGTTCACTTAAATCACCGCTTATGGCTGTATTTCCGGAATTGAAATATGTAATTGCCACGACAACTCCTGCTCCGATGAGCAAAAACAATATATTTTTATAATGTCCAAAAATACAGTCCTTTTCTTCCTGAATAATGACAGGAATCGCACATAGAATAAATCCAATAAACAAAGAACTAATGGCATATATATGGGATTCAAATACTGCCGAAAGCACTAAGACCGCTGCGATCATGCCAATGGCCCAGCCAATGCCTAATTTCACTAAATATTTTAACGCCTGTTTCTTTTTCTCCATATCGCTAAATGCCAAATCATGAATGGAACCGATGAATTGGTCATAAAATCCCATAATAAAAGCGATTGTTCCTCCTGATACACCAGGAACACTGTCGGCAAGTGCCATACAAAATCCGTTGATCAATGAACGTATCATGTTTTATCCATTTTTTTCCAAAGAGATTCGTCCTCTCTTCGATTTTATTTGTTACCATTCATAATGATGAAGCTGGCCCTCTAATTGAAGATGATCAAATCCCTGCTGTCTCATGGCTTCATATGCAACAATGGCAACAGAATTTGATAGATTTAAAGAACGAATATGAGGAATCATCGGAATTCTCACACAGTCTTCTTTATGCTCTAAAAGAATTTCTTCTGGAATTCCAGCGCTTTCTTTTCCAAACATAATATAACACCCATCTTCATACTCCACATCTACATAAGTTTGCTTTGACTTTGTCGTCGCCATATAAATATGGGCATTCGGATTTTTTTCTAAAAATTCCTCAAAATTAATATAAGTTCTAACATCTAATTTATCCCAATAATCAAGCCCTGCTCGTTTCACAGATTTATCATCAATCTTAAATCCCAATGGCTCAATAAGATGCAATACCGCTCCGAGTGCCACGCAGGTTCTTCCAATATTTCCTGTATTTGCCGGCATCTCTGGCTCATGTAGTACAATATGTATCATGATCGTTCCTTCCTACTTTATAAATTTTTCTGTTCTCTCAGTGTTGTGATAAAATGCTCCACTCGTTCCAACGCCTTCTTTAATTCCTCGATGGAATACGCATAGGAAATACGAATAAAGCCTTCTCCGCATTCTCCAAAGGCAGATCCTGGCACAACTGCCACCTTCTCTTGCTCCAACAGTTTCGTTGCAAACTCCTCTGATGTCATGCCGAATTCCTTAATGCATGGAAAAATATAAAACGCTCCATATGGTTCAAAGCACTGTAAGTTCATTCTTCTCATAGCGGTCATCAAATAATTTCTTCTTAAATTATAAGATTTCCGCATTTCTTCCACATCTTTTTCCCCATTTCGTAGGGCGCTAACTGCCGCATACTGACTTGTTGTCGGCGCTGCCATAATACAAAACTGGTGAATTTTTGTCATCTGCTCCAAAATAATCTTTGGTCCCATAGCATATCCAAGGCGCCAGCCTGTCATGGCAAATGCTTTTGAGAATCCATTGATCACAATCGTTCTCTCTTTCATTCCTGGAAAAGTGGCAATGCTCGTATGTTCTACCCCATAGGTAAGCGCCGCATAGATTTCATCGGAAATGACAAACAGATCATGCTCCACTACAACTTCTGCGATTGCCGCCAGATCTTCTTTTGTCATAATGGCTCCCGTCGGATTGTTTGGATATGATAAAATCAACACTTTTGTTTTCTCTGTAATCGCATTTAACAATTGTTCTTTTTGCAAACGAAATTCATATTTTTCCTCTAATTCTACGGAAACAGGAACCCCATTTGCCAATTTAATACAAGGTAAGTAAGACACATAACAAGGCTCCGGCATAATCACTTCATCTCCGGGATTTAACATGGCACGAAGTGCAATATCAATTGCCTCACTTCCTCCTACTGTCACTAAAACTTCATTTTTCGCTTCATAATGAAGCCCTAACGTCTTTTCTGTATATTCAGAAATTGCCTCTCGAAGCTCCATAAGCCCAGCATTAGACGTATAGTAAGTACGCCCTCTTTCTAAGGAATAAATTCCCTCTTCTCGAATATGCCATGGCGTATCGAAGTCTGGTTCTCCAACGCCTAAAGAAATAGCATCTGGCATATCGTTTACAATATCAAAAAACTTACGAATCCCAGAAGGCTGAATTTCTACGATTCTATCGGATAATGGATTTCTCATGGAAGTATCGCCATCCTTTCCGGTTTTGTCACTGCTTCCATAACAGTTCCATGATCTTTATATTTTTTTAGAATAAAATGAGTTGCTGTGCTTAAAACAGGTTCCAATGGAGCAAGTTTTTCAGATACAAACATGGCAACTTCTTTCATCGTTCTTCCTTCGATTACAACGGTTAAATCAAAACTTCCAGACATGAGATAGACAGATTTTACTTCTGGGAAGTTATAGATGCGCTCTGCAATCTGGTCAAACCCTCTTCCGCGCTGTGGTGTCACTTTTACTTCAATTAAGGCAGTTACGCTTTCTTTTTCTGTCTTATCCCAATTGATTAATGTGTGATACCCACAGATCACTTTTTCTTCTTCCATTTTTGCGATCTCATGAATGATAACGGATTCATCGACCCCAAACATATCCGCCAAATCTTTTGTGGATAGTTTGTTATTTTTTTCGATCATTGTTAAAATTTCTTCTCTCATATTTTCTCACTCCATTGCGAATATTTTATTGATTTCATCAGATTTAGGCGGTTCTAAATATCGCTCTTCTTCTCCATTTCTTATGATTCTATCATTTCCCTTTGTCGTCTTACCGATGACAGTGGCAGGAATATGTTCCCGCACCATCGCTTCTATAAGATCGCTTCCCCTTGGAGTTGCAATTAATAGACAGCCAGAAGAATATAAATGATAGGGATTCAAATCAAAGAATTCACACACTTCCACTGTTTCTTGTTTTAATGGCAGTTTCATAAGATCGATCTCTAGTCCCACCTTACCCGCGGCTGCGAAATCCCACAATGCGCCAAAGACTCCACCTTTTGCAATATGGTGAATGGCTCGCACATCGCATTGCTTTATAACTTCCATCTCTTTTTGAATGGATAAAAATTGCTTTAATGCTTTTGCTCCGTCTAAAAAATCATCTGGATAACGAGTTTTTAGTGAGGAATCCATTCGCTCTGCCAATCTTGCAGTTCCACTAAATCCACACCATTTTGTCATAACAAGCTCTAATCCAGCAGTAATTGAAGAGGAATGATAATAGTCATCTTCCGTTCCATATCCAACTGCTGTCACCGTTAGAATTGGCTCTATCACTGACTTCGTCACTTCCGTATGTCCATTCAGCACATCAATGTTTAATTTCTGACATTGGATTCTCAGATCTTCCATAATTCTCTTTAGCCCTTTTTCTTCCATTTTATCCGGCAATAAAAGGCTTATAACAACTGCCACAACTTCTGCGCCTGTTATAGCGACATTGTTGACTGCTTCATAGAGTCCATACTCTCCGACTTCTTTTTTCGTTCCAATGAAAGGATTCGTGGAAAGCACCAAATTTTTGCTTTCAGAAACGTCCAAAATGCCGTTTTGTTCTCCAAGTGCCGGCCCTTGAATCACTTCAACTCTTTTTCTCTTCAATTGTTTTAAAACACTCCGAATTAAAATATTCTCTGGCGCCTTTCCTATCTTCATATTGCTTCCTTTCTATTCCTCTCCATCTGACTGAGAAGATGTCTGTTCTTCTGAACTTCCTGTTTCTTTCTCGGTACTTCCTTCTTGCTCTGTTTGCTCAGAAGAACCTTCCTCTGTTGTCCCTTCGGTTGTCTCTTCTTCCGTCGGTTTTTCTTCCTTTGGTTCCTCTGGTTTTTTCGTTCCAACAGTCACCCTTCTAGGAGATGCCTGATAAGTGCTTGTATTCACAAGAACGGAATCCGTTTTTTCTCCGTCAATATAAATATCTTTCCACAACTGCGCTTTATATCCTGTATGGGCTGACTGGGTCACAACGGTCTGTCCTTCCGGCATTGTCGAATCTTCTTTCTCAATATCCGCCCCCGGTTGGTATGTTTCTAATGTCTCGCTGCGAAACTCAATCGTTCGATTGCTGGCTCTCGTTTCTTTTCCATAGATCGTAAACGTAACCGTTCTATTATAAGTAACGCCTTCAATATAGATCGGCGTATCGGTGTTATTTTTGAATTTTAAATTTTTATATGTTCCTGCCATCGCCGCATCGGCTGCTAACGGCACATAACTTACATTCATGGAGTGTGGGTATCGTTCTGTTACATCTAACTCTGCACGGATCACAGCATTATAAAGAGTCGTGGACACCTGACAAATACCGCCGCCAATGCTATCTATAACTTCTCCATTTAAGTACGCCTGTCCTGTGCGATACCCGTTCTCATATGTATATGGTGCAACTTTTTCATACGTTGAGAATTCCTCTCCCGGATATAAAACGGTTCCATTGATATGCGCGGCGCCTGTTGCCACATTTTGAGCACGATCCGAAGTGGAAGAAGAATAACTTGTTGTAAAAGTTCCTAATACATCGGTAACTTCATTAAAATCCTCGCTTTTATATTCCGGAATATCTTTCTTTGTCACTAAAGAAAAAGAACTATCTTGCCCGTTCCACTCCTCGTTTAAATAACTTTTTAAGTTTTTTAATGATTTATTATAATCAATAGTCAATCCCTCTTTTTCAGGAATAATTTGAAATGTATTATTTTCTCGTTTTAACGTCGCATTTTCTGCCTTTTGAACGAGTTGATCTTCTGATTCTTGGATTGTTGACTTAAATTTTTTGGAGCCAATAGTTTTGTCCAATTGTAATTCTATTGGCGTCTGCTCAATATCTTTTTGCTCTTTATAGCGTTTAATCACATTGCCTTCTTTTCCATAGGAATAGGCCTCATCTACCACTTCTTTATTGGAATAAGTAAGCCCTAAGTCCTCCATCTTCACTGTTTCGGTGTCAAGATCCGTTTGAAACTGAATTTCTGTATTTTTCAACGTTTCCATATAGTCATCAATCTTTTTTTGAGCTTCCTCTTTTGTATTTCCGCTCACATCGATTCCTTCAATAGAAATTCCTTGATAAATATAGTCATCTTCTGTTTTTGCATAGACATTTTCTTGTGTAAATGCTGTCATTCCTATGGTCATGACGCCAGCAAGCAACAAAGCAGCCATACACTTTTTCTTCATTTTATGTTCCTTTCCTTCTGCTCTTTCCTCTCGTAACTTTCTCTTTCTACATAAAAATTGCTGCAACGGTTGGAAGAATCATTGCTAAAATAACAACACATACAATAATTGAAGAAATCAATCTTTTATGTTTTTTCATCGGGTTTCATCTCCTTTTATCGTCTCATCAGCCCATATTCTAATATAATAGAATCAATGAGCTTTGATGCTTCACTTTTTGATAATTGTTCCATATTGGTTTTGTTCTCTATTTTATGATATTTTAGAAGATCATTCAAGTATCTCTTTTGTGGAATTGTCGCCGCTTCCCATTTTTTTGGACGATAAAAAAGTGGTTTTCCCTCAAATACTTCTGGATTTGTGCTGCCAAACTGTCGAACGAGCTGTTCATAACAATAGGCAGTTGCTTTTGCATCATAGACCGCTCGATGGGCTTTCTCATTTTTATACTGATAATGCTCACAAAGACTTCCTAGCTTTTTATTCGGCAGATGTGGAAGAAATTTCCTCGCTAAATCTAATGTATCAATTCCTTTTTTCTCAAATGGCAATCCATAAGAAGAAGCCGCTGTCTTCATAAATTTATAATCAAACATTAAGTTATGACCTAACAAGTCATATCCATCACAAAATTTTACAAACTCTTCAATAACGGGCTGTTTTTCATAGCCTTCTTGTAACAACATCTCATTGGAAATTCCTGTCAAATCCGATATAAATGGAGAAAGTGGTTGATGGATATTGACAAAACAAGTAAACTGCTCGGTCAATCTTCCCTCCACCACTTTAACTGCCCCTACTTCGATAATCTCATCGGATTCCACATTTAACCCTGTCGTTTCCAAATCAAAACAAATATATGTGCGAATCATGCTTACACCTCGCTTGACGGACAAACGGAGCGCAGCGTACAGATTTCACATTTCGGGTTTCTTGCTGTACAAACCGTTCTGCCTAATGTAATAATTTGAATGTTATAAAGAATCCACTGTTCCTCTGGCAAAATTTTCATTAAATCCCGTTCAATTTTATCGGGATCATCGCTCGTTGTAAAACCAAACTTTTTAGAGATTCTCTTTACATGGGTATCCACAACAATGCTCGGTTCATAATAGATATTTCCACGAATGACATTGGCTGTTTTTCTCCCTACTCCCGGAAGCGCCGTCAACTCTTTGATGTCTTTTGGAACAACTCCTTGATACTCTCTTAATAAAATCCCTGCACAGTTGATAATATTTTTTGCTTTATTTTTATAAAAACCAGTGGAATAAATATCTCGCTCCATTTCCGCCAGATCCGCATTTGCAAAGGCTTCTAATGTTGGATATTTTACAAATAAATCTTTTGTCACCTGATTCACTCGCTCATCGGTACACTGTGCGCTTAAAATTGTGGCAAATAATAGCTGCCATGGTGTTTCATGATTCAGATAACAAACATATTCTTTTCCAAATGTTTCATTTAAAATATCGATAATCTCTAGCACTTGTTTTTTTGTTGCTTTTTTTACTGTCTTTCCTGTTTTCTTTTGTGCCACTGTAAACCTCCATGTTTCTATT
>Cebus_capucinus_imitator_PRJNA485217_SSR105__coassemble_670_pt1 | contig 12334 bp, 13 predicted proteins | sample Cebus_capucinus_imitator_PRJNA485217_SSR105__metabat2_low_PE_004 | metagenome-assembled genome bin Cebus_capucinus_imitator_PRJNA485217_SSR105
GAAATATTAAAGGAGGATTTTGATTTTAAAGAAGGAATATGAAGAAATTATGAATCGAGTAACTATGAATGATGCTATGCAGACTCGCATTTTAAGAAACTTAAATTCTATGGACATATCAAAGAGAGGCTCTAGAGCAAAATATACAAGAAATTATATTGCCTATGTTGCCTGCTTTTTATTGCTTGTTCTATGTAGTATAATTGCCAGAATTATCATATGCTCCAATAGATTTTCGAAAGGTAGCATTTTTTTCTTTATTTTTATAAGAAATTTCAGCTAATTCTGTGCCATAAGCAGTATAGGTAGTTGAGGTAGCAGAAAAAGGAAGGGTGGCTAATTCTTCAACAGGAAATCCAACAAATTTCTCTAGTTCTTGTTTTGAGGAAAAATCCTGTATAGCATAGGGGGCTGTTACGATAGGTTCTGTTGTATGAGAAGGATCAGAAACTGAATTTCTCAGAATGGGAGTTATTATAATACTTATGATACAGAAACAACATTTTCTATCCATAAAAATACGATTACTTTAAAAGGAAATCACGGGAAATACGAACTTGCCCTTTGGAGCGATGATACTTATTCCTATTCTATCTCTCTGTCCTTTTCTATGACAAAAGAAGAATGGATAAATCTATTATCATTTTTATAAAACGCATTCATGTTTTCTTTCCTCGCTTATCCCTTTCATACAATATAATCACCAATAATAGAGAAATGCGCATAAATTCAAACAGCACAAACCTCTAATGAATTTTCTTACTGTAAAAAAAATCCGCAAACCTACTAAAATAGCAGGTTTGCGGACATATAAATTCACTCAAATTATTTAAGTGTAACTTTAGCGCCTTCAGCTTCAAGTTTAGTTTTGATTTCTTCAGCTTCTTCTTTAGATGCAGCTTCTTTTAATACCTTTGGAGCGTTATCTACTGCTTCTTTAGCTTCTTTTAATCCTAAACCTGTTACTTCACGAACAACTTTGATAACTTTAACTTTGTTTGGACCAACTTCTGTTAATTCAACGTCGAATTCTGTTTTTTCTTCACCAGCTGCTTCACCAGCACCTGCTGCTGCAACTACAACACCTGCTGCTGCAGATACACCGAATTCTTCTTCACAAGCTTTTACTAATTCATTTAATTCTAATACAGATAAACCTTTGATTACTTCAATAATTTCCTGAGTTGTCATCTTTATAATCCTCCATTTAATTTGATTTTAATAATTCATTCTAAGCAAAAACGATCTTATGCTTCTGCTTCTTTAGATTCAGCAACTTGCTTGATAACACGAGCAAAGTTTGCGATAGGTGACTGAATACTTCCAAGGAATTTGGAAAGTAATTCTTCTCTTGATGGAATTGTAGCGATAACCTGGATACCAGCTTTATCGTAGTATGTTCCTTCTACAACACCTGATTTTAATTCTAATGCTGGAGCTGTTTTAGCGAATTTAGCTAAAATTCTAGCTGGAGCAGTAGCATCTGTTGAAGAGATAGCGATTGCAGTAGGTCCTTCTAAATCTGGGCTTAATGCTTCGAAATCAGTTCCCTGAGCTGCTAAACGAATCATTGTGTTTTTGTATACTTTGTATACAACACCTGCTTCTCTTAACTCTTTACGAAGAGCAGTATCCTGTTCTACTGTGATTCCACGGTAGTCAACTAATACAGCAGACTGAGCATCAGCAAGTAATCCTTTGATCTCTTCTACGATAGGTTGTTTTAATTCTACTTTAGCCACGATTGGTGCACCTCCTATATTATTTATGCACAAGCAACAAGTCAAAAATCATGTTCCCATGAATTCATGACGACTGCCTGCGAACGATGAAAGAAATGCAAAGCACCTGTTTCATCGTTTGTACACCGCCGATCAAAAAAAGCTCCATGTCCAAAGACATAGAGCATTATCATTCTTATGTTAAGAAAGTGATATTCCCTCGGTAGGCGTTTAGAACCTTATGCTTTACAGCACCTACTGTCTTCGGCAGTATTCATACTAGAACACTTTACCATGCGTGTCCTAAAATGTCAAGAGCTTTTTCAAATTTTTTACAAAAACCTTTTTCTAAGGGACTCTTTTCATTTCCCAACAATCCCATCTTTATCCGTTTCAATAACTGTAAGTAGCTTCTCTAAAGAACGGTTGACAATCAGCTCCTCTGGGAAATGAATTTCTTCCAACATCGCCAACGCATTGTCGTAATGTCCTATATAAGAGGCAAAATGTGCATCACTGTTTACTGCAATAAAAACTCCAAGTTCTGCACACCGCTCTGCTATCGTCTTACAAATTGTACAAGGTCCTAAATCAAAAGAATGGTTGTTAATCTCAATAATCTTATTCTCTTCTTTTGCCACCTTTAACACTTCATCAATTTCATATTCCATTCCTGCTCGTCCGCTATGTCCGATCATATTTACATAAGGATTTCTCAAGACATTGATATACATCTTTGTATGTTCCAACTTTGTAGCCGGACGGAACTTCTCCCATGCATGAACACTTGCAATGACAAACTCACAGCCATTCAACACTCTTTCTTGTATAGAAACTGACGGATTCATCGGATTTTTCATTCCATGATAGGCGAGATGTCCCTCATGATCTACAATATCAATTTCTACCCCTTTCAGCACTCGAACTCCACAGATCTCTTTTGGCAAGATCACTCTGTTTCCAATATTAAACATTCCTTCTTGTACATCTTTTAGAAACAGAGGGCCAAAATGATCGGTAATAGCAATAGCTTCCATTCCTTGGCTGCTGGCATAGCGAGCATTTTCCTCAATCGTACTATACGCATGATTTGTAAAAATTGAATGTACATGCAAATCAGTTTTTATTTGATACATATTTCGTTCCTCCTTGTTTTATCTCTTCCTCTCTATCTTACTATTCTTTTTCAGAAACTGCTAGAGCGTAACTTTCCTAAGCCACAAACTTATTTTTTCCAAAAACTGAACTTGATAGAACTTTTAATATAGAAAAACATAATATCAATAGGGAATCGTACAAAAAGATGTCATTTATACTTGATAGAACTTTTAGCACAGAAAAACTGCCAACAGGCAATACTTGCTGGCAGTTTTTCTTTCATCTTTTTATTTTTTACACATCTGTATCTGGAATATAGGCATGTGGTAAATCCCATGCATGGTGATCCGTATGCAATAATTCATGAGCGAGATGAGAGAGCGGTTCTCCTAAGAAGTCTTTGTATGTTGCCAATACTTCTGGACTTTCATGAGAGAAACGAATCTTACATTCTTTATCGAGTTCATAGAGATTCTTTCCACGTTCCTCTGCTAACTCTTCTCCATCGTGAATAATCTGTCCACCGCCGCCAACGCAGCCACCTGGACATGCCATAACTTCTACGAAATCATATTGGACTTCTCCTCTTCTGAGCGCACGAATTAACTTTCTTGCATTGGAAAGACCGCTAACTACGGCTGTTCTCACCGTCGTTCCTGCAATATCAAAGGAAGCCTCTTTCCACCCGTCTAATCCACGCACTTCATAAAATGCATCTGGATTTGGTTTCATTCCTGTCACTAAATAATACGCAGTACGAAGAGCCGCTTCCATAACACCGCCTGTTGCTCCAAAAATAACACCCGCACCGGTTCCCGGTCCAAGTGGGGAGTCAAATTCTTCTTCTGGAAGATGTTCAATGTCGATTCCAAGAGAGCGGATCTGTGCAACCATTTCTCTCGTCGTAAGCACAACATCGACATCTTTGCCAGCGCCTGAATCATTAATTGATGGAATATCACATTCGGCTTTTTTTGCAACACAAGGCATAATGGATACGCTGAAAATATCATTTGGATCAATCTCTGCTTTTTTTGCAAAATAAGTTTTAATAATGGCTCCTTGCATTTGCTGTGGTGATTTTGCTGTCGATAAATCATCGACCATATCCGGATATTGAGATTTTAAGAAACGAACCCAGCCGGGACAGCAGGAAGTAAACATTGGATATTTAAAATCTTCTTTATATTTTAATCGTTCTAAAAATTCGCTTCCTTCTTCCATAATCGTCAGATCCGCACCATAATTGGTATCAAATACATAATCAAATCCCATTCTGCGAAGGGCTGCTGCCAATCTCTTTGGAGTTGCCACTTCTCTTGGAACACCAAACGCTTCCCCCCAAGCAGCACGAACAGAAGGCGCTACCTGCACAACCGTCACTTTTTTATTGGTGCTAACAGGCGCATCGAATCCAAACACTTTTCCTTTATCATTGCGTGCGGACAGCGCTCCAACCGGACAATGGGTGATACACTGACCACATAATACACATTCAGAATCTTTAATTTCACGATTATAAGAAACATCGACCGTTGTTCTGGAACCTGTTTTTGCAATGTCCCAAATATGTACATCTTGTATTTTATCGCACACTTGCACACAGCGCATACATTTGATACATTTGCTGGCATCTCTTACAAGAGGAAATTTCTTGCTCCAAGGGGCGTATGTTACCTCTTTTTCATATGTTTCTGTATTCAATCCTAACTGATAAGCGATGTTCTGCAACGTACAGTTTCCATTTCTTGTACAAGTCGGACAGTTACAATTATGCTGAGATAAAATTAATTCTACATTTGTTCTTCTCGCATCTCGCACTCTGGAAGAATTGGTAAGCACTTCCATTCCTTCGCTTACAACGTTATTACAGGAAGTGACGAGGCGTTCCACCCCTACTATCTCTACACAACAGACACGACATGCTCCAATATCATTAATTCCTTTTAAATAACAGAGGCTTGGTACTGGATAATGAGCTTGCTTACATGCCTCCAAAATAGTAGTTCCTTCCGGAACTGTAATTGGTACATTATTAATCTTTAAATTTACCATTGATCCACTCTACCTCCTTTGAAAATTCCATATCCAAAATGATCACAACGCAAACATCTTGAAGATTCTTGTTTTGCCTCTTGACAAGACATTCCACATTCCACCATTTCAAAGTCTTGTTTTCGTTCATTGGAATCTCTCTCTGCCATTGTAACACGTCCACAAGCCGGACGATCGGCAATTCTTGGTGCAGGCACTTTGACATCGACTTTAATAATATGGTTATATCCTAAATAATTATCAATGTTCGCCGCAGCCACTTTTCCATTGGCAATAGCACGAATAACGGTAGATGGTCCTGTTACACAATCTCCACCTGCAAATACTCCCGGCATTTCTGGAATTTCACTTGCAGAGTCTGCACAGATCATATTTCTTGTAACCGGAATTCCCGCCGCATCAAAATCAGCGGATACAATATCTTGCCCAATGGCAACAATAACAATGTCACAAGGAATTCGAATGGCATCTAATCCAGAGTCACTTGGACGTGGTCTTCCCTCTCGATCCATTAAACCAATAATCTTTGGATCCGCCCATAAAGCAACAACATTGCCTTCTGAATCTTTCTCAATAGATTTTGGCGCATGAAGCTCTAATACATCTGCTCCTTCTGCAATAGCTCCTTCCACTTCTTCCATAAGTGCTGTCATATCCGCTTTTCTTCTCCGATATAAAACGCTGACTTTATCGGCTCCTAGACGAATGGCAGAACGAGTCACGTCCATTGCAACGTTTCCACCGCCGATCACAACGACTTTCTTGCCTGTGAAGTCAGGCATATCTTTGTCCCCAATTCTTCTCAACATATCAACAGCTGAAATAACCCCTTTGGCATCTTCCCCTTCAATGCCAAGTTTCTTATCGGTATGAGCCCCGATTGCTATGTACACCGCATTATAGTCTTCTCTTAACTGTTCAAAAGGAATTTGTCCTTCTCCTTTTCCAATCGAAACTTCCTGACAGACTTTTACTCCCGTAGAAAGAATCGCATCTAAGTCTTCATCTAACCGTTCCTTCGGCAACCGATAATTTGGAATACCATAGTGAAGCATTCCCCCTAGATGTTTTCTCTGCTCAAATACCGTTGTTTGATGTCCCATCAATTGCAAATAATAAGCCGCACTTAACCCACTTGGGCCCCCACCAATAATCGCAACCTTCTTACCTGTTGACTCTGCACACTGCGGCACCGGAACATTTCCACAGTGATCCACTGCATACCGTTTAAGCCCTCGAATATTAATGGAAGAATCCACCATATTTCTACGGCATCTTGCCTCACATGGGTGTTCACATACAAGAGCGCAAGCCGTTGGAAACGGATTGTCTTTACGAATTAACGCAACTGCATCTGCATACCGTTCTTCATGAATAAGCGCAATATATCCTGGCACATCAACCCCAGCCGGACACATTGCCACACATGGTACAGGCTGTTCCAAATGACAAAGACATCTTCCCGTTCTTACATGCTCTTCATAATCATCACGGAATCCCTGTAACCCTTTTAATACCATATTCGCCGCTTCATATCCGATTGCGCAGTCTGCGGTTTCAGAAATGACACGAGCTGTCCGTTCAATTAAATCAATAGTTTCTAAAGTTGCCTTCCCATCTAAGACATCTTCAATTAAATTTTGTAACTGTCCAAGCCCAATACGACAAGGAACACATTTTCCACAGGTTTGTGCATGACAAAGCTTTAAAAAGGAAGATGAAATGTCCACAGGACATAATCCCGGCGGACTGGCTACAATTCGATTTTCTAAATCTTTATACAAACCCTCTACTACTGCTTGCGCTCTACTTTTTGTAAAAACACTGAGTCTGCTCATTCTGTGCACACTCTCCTTTCGATTGATTAAGTAATCTAATTTTATTATATTTTTGATAGTTTTGCAATAATTATTTATATTTTATCAAAGTTTTTTATTACTTTTGTACATAGATTGTGTTTGTATCATTTCCTTCCCACAAGATTAAGTGATATTTTTTCTCAAAATATTGTTTTTTCTACATTTTCACGAATTTCCAAAGATATTTTGTTTATTTTTTAACAATATGACAATCCATACACTTCTTATCCCCTGAAAACTGCTCCGCCACCTTGCTCCTATTGACATCTTTTCCAGCTTTTGCGCCATCATATCTACTTGTAGTACCACCTATTTCCTTACTCATACCAACATCTTTTCCAACTCTTCGATCTCCTTTATATGGAGCTTTCCGTATTGAACGTCTAATACACCTAACTTCTTCAATTCATTGATCTCCCGACTGACTGTAACACGGCTGACGCCAATTAATCCGCCAATTTCTTCTTGTGTATGCCGAATGATAGTATTGCCCATCTGATATTCGCTGATTAAAAATTGCAGAAGCCTTTTTTTTGCGCTTAAAAATGAAATTTGATTGATCTGAGTGGATAACAGGCGGACTGTTTGAGAAAGTGAGCGCATAATTGACCAAGCGAGCATTGGATCCTTTTGGAAACATTGCAAAATATTTTCCTTGCTTATGACTAACACTTCACTTTCTTCTAAAGCGATCGCACTTGTAGTTCTTGGGTATCCGTCAAAAAATGCTGCCTCACCAAATAGTTTATCTTCCTTATAAATAGCAAGCGTTTTTTCCATACCATCTTCCGATGATACAAAAATTTTAACCTTTCCTTTTTTTAAATAATAACACCAGTTCGCCGTTTCCTCTTGGGTGTAAATCGTCTCTTTTTGCCAATACACTCTTGTTACCGCAACTTCTGTTAGACGATGTAGGAATTCTTCTGGTATCCACGGTTCTTGCTTCATCTCCACTTCATATTGTCTCATCTCGTTTTTCTCCTATCCGCTATCTCGTTTTCCTTATTATCTCTTCCGAGTCTATCAGTGACATGACTTTCTCATTATTCCTATACAAAAGCAATCTTTATATAGAATATAGCCCCTTATCCTTCCTACCATGTTACTCTTATAAATGAAGGATTTCTATTTTATTTTTTCATAATTGTATCATACTTTACATTCTTTTCCTATCTTTTATGATATGATGATACAAGAGTCAAATATCCAAAAATCAGACACAAATTTACTTGTGAAAACCCTTTTGATGCTTGCTCCATAAAAATAAAACGATCATGATAACAGCTAATAAAGCATTGTTTTTTAATAGAAAAAGAAAAGGAGATTTGTATGGCAACAGGAACTGTTTTTAAATTTCATAACGACTTAGATACCGATCAGATTATCGCAAGTCAATATTTACTTTTACCAACGATTGATGACATGAAGGCGCATACTTTTGAATCATTGGATCCCGATTTTCCAAAGAAAGTAAAGGAAGGAGATTTCATTGTAGGAGGAGAAAACTTTGGCTGTGGCTCCTCTCGTGAACAGGCGCCAAGCGTTTTAAAAGCATTAGGAGTAAAGGCAATTATCGCCAAATCCTTTGCCCGCATTTTCTTTCGCAACGCCATTAACATTGGGCTCCCCGTTCTTATTTGTAAAGAATTAACGGAAGAAATAAAGACCGGCGATCAGATGGAGTTAAACCTTTCTGAAGGAATTATTTTTGCCAATGGCAAACAATATACTTGTACAAAATTAGCCCCTTATATGCAAAATATATTAAATCAAGGCGGGTTAATTGCATTTTTAAATAAGGAGGACTAAGAGATGGGAATGACAATTGCAGAGAAAATTATTGCAAAAGCTGCTGGCGTCGATGCCGTAAAAGCTGGAGATATTCATACTGTAACATTAGATCGCATGATGTCTAACGATGGAACGACCCATTTAACGATTGATATGTTTCACAATCAATTAAAATATCCAACCATTGCGGATCCAAAGAAAATTGTATTCATTGTGGATCACAATATTCCAGCGGATAATCCAAAGACTGCTGCTTCTCATAAGAAAATGCGTGATTTTGCAAGAGAACATGATATTGATTTCTGGGAAGGAAAAGGTGTCTGCCATCAGATTATGATGGAACATTATGTAACCCCTGGAGAATTGATCTTTGGCGCCGACAGCCATACTTGTACTTATGGCGCCCTTGGAGCTTTTGGAACCGGTGTCGGCTGTACAGACCTTTTATATGCCATCGTAACCGGAACCTCTTGGGTTCTCGTTCCTGAAACAATAAAATTCAACCTCGTTGGAACATTGCAAGAGGGCGTAACGCCAAGAGATCTTATGCTCACAATTATCGGTACAATCGGCGCCAATGGTGCCAACTATCAGGTGATGGAATTTACAGGAGAAGGTGCCTCCAATTTCAGCATTAACGATCGCATTGTCCTTTGCAATCTGGCTGTGGAAGCCGGCGCAAAAACCGCTATTTTTGAACCCGATGAAAAAGCCCTCGCATATCTAAAGGAACATGGAGGAAGGGTCCCAAAAGCGATGTTAAAAAGTGATCCGGACGCCCACTATGTAAAAGAATATACGTTTGATCTGTCAAAAATTGAACCGGTTGTAGCTCGTCCTGACTTTGTAGACGACGTGATTCCTGCAAAAGAATCTCTTGGAGTGAAAATCGATGAAGCCTTTGTCGGTTCCTGTAACAACGGAAGAATTGATGAACTTCGCACCGTAGCTGCCCTTTTAAAAGGAAAAAAAGTAGCGGAACATGTTCGTTTTATTATTGCCCCTGCAAGCAATACCGTCTACTTACAGGCGATGCAAGAAGGATTAATTACGATTTTTATGGAAGCTGGCGCTATGGTTGTCAACAGCAATTGCAGCGTTTGTTGGGGCGGTTGCCAAGGAGTCATTGGCGAACATGAAGTATTGATTAGCACCGGAACTAGAAACTTTAAAGGGCGTGCCGGCGCTCCAAGCTCCAAAGTTTATTTGGCTTCTGCCGCCACCGTCACCGCTTCTGCTATCAAAGGTGAAATTGCAACAGCCGATCAGATTTCCTAACGGCTCCCCACAACATAACGAAAGGATTTTATTTATGAATAACGAAAGCACCATTTGGATCTTAGGTGATGACATCGATACGGATATTATTATCCCAACCGATTATCTCGCCCTTCCAACGATTGACGATATGAAACAATATGCCTTCTCCCCTCTTCGCCCTGAATTGGCTAAGAACATCAAATCGGGAGATGTCATTGTCGCTGGCAAAAATTTCGGCTGTGGCTCTTCCCGTGAGCAGGCTCCTGAAATCATTAAAGCATTGGGGATTCGTGCAGTCATTGCCAAATCTTTTGCCCGCATCTTTTTCCGAAACTCCATTAACAACGGATTATTGCTCATTGAAAACGATCAGATTCAAGCTGACGTAAAAGAAGGCGATACGCTGACAATTGAAATGAATGAATCGATTATTTGCAAGGAAAAGACATACCCTATCACTCCTCTTCCCGATAATCTTTTGGAAATTATTGAAGAAGGTGGACTTGTCAATGCCATGCGCAAGAAAAATGGACTTCCACCGTTAAACGCTAAATTTTAAAAAATTGCTGAAAAAAGCCATTCGACATCAAACAATTAGGAGGATTTTTATGGGATATACAATGATTGAAAAGATTGTTCAGCGCAATACGGGCATGAATTCCTTAAGCGCTGGCTCCATTGTAACGGTCAACGTAGACCGTGTTATGATACATGATATTTTTATTCCATTTGTCGCAGAAAAATTTGAAGAAATGGGATTTACAAAACTTTGGGCTCCGGATAAGATCGTTTTAATTTATGATCATTTAGTTCCTGCCACTGTCACAGACGATGTTAGACATTGGAAAATCGGCGATGCCTTTGCACAAAAATACGGTCTCACTCATATCCATCGCTCCGATGGTATCTGCCATCAACTGATGACTGAGGCAGGCTATGTAAAACCGGCGGACATTGTATTTGGAACGGATAGCCATACGACAACTTACGGCTGCGTCGGCGCTTTTTCTTCCGGAATCGGCTATACGGAAATGGCAAGCATTTTAGGAACCGGAACTATGTGGATCAAAGTGCCTGAAACAATTAAAGTCACAATCAATGGAACGTTAAGAAAGGGCGTCACTTCTAAAGATATTATTCTTCGTCTAATCGGAGATTTAGGCGCTGACGGCGCCACTTATCGCGCGTTAGAATTCACTGGGGATACGATACAATCCATGTCCATTTCCAGCCGTATGACAATCGCAAATATGGCAATTGAAGCTGGTGCAAAATGTGCGCTCTTCACCCCTGACGAAAAAACAGCCGCTTATTGTAACATGGAATTAACAGAGCAAGAATCCTCTTTAAAAGGCGATGAAGATGCGGTATACTGTAAAGAAATCATTTATCAAGCAGAAGACTTCGTTCCAGTTATGGCATGTCCATCTCAAGTCGATAACATTCAAAATGTTTCTGAACTAATCGGAACGCCAATTGATCAAGTGTTTATCGGCTCTTGTACCAATGGGCGTTTAGAAGACTTAGAAGCCACAGCTTCTGTTTTAAAAGGAAAACAGATCTCGCCTTTTACGAAATTAATTATTACTCCTGCCAGCCGTAAAATCTATCAAGAAGCGGTAGAAAACGGCACTATGGAGATTTTAGCTCAAGCCGGCGCTATTATCACCCACCCAGGCTGTGGACTTTGCTGTGGTCGTGCCGGTGGAATTCTAAGCGATGGCGAACGAGTTGTTGCAACGAATAACCGCAACTTCTTAGGGCGCATGGGGACATCGAAAGTGGAAATCTACTTAGCTTCTCCGATTACCGCTGCTGCCTGTGCATTAGCTGGAAAAATTGTTCTTCCTCCTTGTGAATGATAAAAACAAAAAGACAAAAGGGGCTATGGGAAAACAAGATCTTTGTCTTTCCCAATAACCCCTTATTCTGGAGGATTTTTATGTTGAAACAAACAATTTCTATGAAAACAATGACTTTTATTGGCGTCTTTATCGCCATGATTTCTGTGCTTTCACAGATCAGCATTCCGATGCCAACCGGCGTTCCCATTACACTTCAAACCTTTGCCATTGCCTTAACTGGCTTCGTGTTGCAACCGAAAAATGCGACGCTCACCGTTCTTCTCTATATCTTGCTCGGTCTTATAGGAATTCCTATCTTTGCAGGATTTAACGCAGGACTTGGAGCGCTCTTTGGAAAAACAGGCGGCTTTTTAATCGGATTTCTCTTCCTCGCATTTTTCTGCGGACTCGTCTCCCCGAAAAACAACCGAATGTTAAACATTCTCTATTGTGCAATCGGGCTTATATTCTGCCACTTCTTCGGTATCCTTCAATTTGCTTTTCTAATGAAGTTATCGCTTTGGCAATCATTTCTCTTTGTATCCGCTCCATTTTTCATTAAGGATATTCTTTCCATCGGAATTGCATTTTCCTTTTCCAAACTGATCAACACTTCTTTAAAAAATATGGTGGAATAATCGTTTGTACATAAAAAAATGGCACCCTGCTGCGATTCAGGGTGCCTATAAATGAGGGGGAGAGG
>Cebus_capucinus_imitator_PRJNA485217_SSR105__coassemble_681_pt1 | contig 12174 bp, 12 predicted proteins | sample Cebus_capucinus_imitator_PRJNA485217_SSR105__metabat2_low_PE_004 | metagenome-assembled genome bin Cebus_capucinus_imitator_PRJNA485217_SSR105
AGAAAGCAATGATAAAAGAGATAGGTGGCTATCGAAACTTTCTGTTTCTGAATACGGCTGGAAATCCCATGCAGGAAAGCAGTTATAAATCTGCGTTGCATGGCATTGTCAGAAAATACAACAAGAGCCACGAAATACCGTTGCCAAAGATTACGCCACATACCTTGAGGCATACGTTCTGTACACGACTTGCCCAGAAGAAGATGAACCCGAAAAATCTGCAATACATCATGGGACATTCAAGTATCACAATCACGCTGGATTTGTATGCTCATGCTTCTGAAACAGGAGCAAATGTAGAAATGCGAAGTCTGATTGCATGATTTACAACGAAATGTACAACGATTGAGAGCAAAGATATACGGGATAAGGTTCAGTTGCACGGTTTTTCTCTTTTCACAGATACACCGTGCAACTGAACCTTATTCCAAGTGGCGACAGCCCGTACCTCGTAATTCCAATAGAACACCCATAGAAGCGTCTTTGGAAGCCGTAACGATAATCTCCCCATAGCTGTACAGTTCTTCATAACCAAACAGCCCGTAATCCTCATGAATAAAGTATTCGATTTTCATAGCCAGCACATTTTTTATGATTTCCAATGCGTCTGTGGCAGGGAAGCGGACACGCAGATAATCAACTGTAAGAGTAAAGGGCTGTGTACATTTGCAGTAGTCAAGGTAACGCAGGAGCGTATGTTTCATTCCTCCAATCAAAAAAGGCATATGCGCGTAGGAACATATACCTTGTATCATGTGTATTTCGTTTCTTATATGCTGTTTTCAGCCTGTCGGGTAGAAATGACAGGGTGTGAAGTGCAGTAAGTTCTTATAACCTTATAAATCGTTGCATATCGGCGATTTTGTATTTGTTTTGCCTTTTGCTTTTTGTAATAGTACCCCCCTGTTAGATAACGGGGGCTTTGAACGGCTCGCTAACGCTCGCCAAACCAACAAAGTGAACCAGACGTTTGACAGCTTTGCTGTCATGGCTTGATGTCTTCGACAGCCACCATGTCTGGATCACTCCGTTGGTTGTTGAGATTTACACTTGGTTTCCATTCAAACTAGGATTTATCTTTCTTTTTTCTTATCCTGTCCTAATGCAATAAATCCAGCGAGAACAGCAAGAGTAAGCATAATATCATGTTCACCTAATGGATTTGTCACTATGGAATAAATCAAAAATACCGTACAAACCAGTAATACTGCCAATATAATCCTACGAACAACTTTTCTTTTCTCCATTGTATAACGCTCCTCTACAACTTCAATTTTTTTCTGTTTCACAAACTGATGTTTTGTCCATTTAACGGATTATTCCTTATCGAAAGCCTCTTTATCATCAGGCTTTTTTATTTTTACGTTTAACGCTTCCTCCAAGGCAAAGGAAAGCAGAACCTAGGCAAAACCAAACTACTCCAGATGAAAATCCCGTATTGAAAAACTTAATAATAGCAGTTATATAAAATAACAATGAAGCTATATAGTATAAAGTTACAGTTGTTTTATTGCTCATATTTTTTCTCCTTCACAACTTCCTATTTGTCTTTACCTGTATTATATCATACTGTTATAAATGTTGTCATTTCTTTTATGCTGTTTCACAATATAGAAAAAGACGCTCTTTTCAAGCATCGTTTTCCCATCACTCTGTATTTCTTTGTATAAGTCGTTATATAAGGCTCTTTCGTTTGTTGTAATTTCGTTGTATTTTTCTTTATTTCTATTCTACTGTTTTGTCGATAGACACTGTATTTATGCGGATTCTTTCAATTCTTTATCTTTTTTTCGTATAAAAAAGCAGACACATTTTTCTCTAATCCATGCATATAGTGATAATAATAGGGAAAAAAGGAGTTTTGATTTGAGTGTTGAATCTTATGATTATGCCGTAGTTGGCGGAGATCGTCGGCAAGTTTATTTAGCAAAGATTTTAAGAGAAAAGGGATATAAAGTATGCACTTATGGATTATGTGAGGAAATAAAACAGGAAGAGAAATCAAAAAGAGCGTTTATAAAATCGGTAGATTCTATGGAAATCGCCATCAAATCTTCGAAAAATATTTTAGCGCCAATCCCATTGTTTGTGGAGAGAAATGGAGAAGTATTTTTTCATCATATGGGAAGTGAAGTGATTTCCATTCAGCGGTTCATTCGAGATATAAAGGAAGGGCAAACGCTTTTTGCAGGCTGTATTCCAGAGGGAATAAAAGAAGAGCTGCTGGAAAAAGGGGTGACAATTCTCGATTATATGAAACGAAAAGAACTTGCCATTTATAATAGTATTGCCACGGCAGAAGGGGTGCTTGCAGAGGCGATCTCAAAAAGTTTTAGAAATATCCATGGAAGCAATAGCTGTGTCATCGGATATGGCGTTTGTGGAAAAACAATTGTGCAATATTTAAAGAGTATGCATGCCAATGTGACGGTTTGTGTGCGAAGAGAAGAAGCGAAAGCTGCGGCGGAAATTACAGCGGATAAAGCGGTGTTTATGGAAAGTTTGGAAGGGGTATTGGGAAAAAGTGATTTTGTATTTAATACAGTTCCAGAGCAAATCTTAGATAAAACCGTTTTAAAATCGATGAAAAAAGATGGAATTATTTTTGATATTGCTTCTGGGTCAGGGGGAATTGACTTAGAATTAGCAAGCGAAATGGGAATAAAAGCCTATTCTTGTAAAGGGCTTCCCGGCAAGTATGCGCCAAAGTCCTCGGCGGAAATGATGGCATATGTAGTAGAAAAAAGAAGAGCAGCGGAGTGAGAGTATGAAATTAGAAGGAAAGAAAATTGGAGTTGCATTTACCGGATCGTTTTGTACCTATGAAAAAGCTATGAAGGAGTTGCAAAATCTGATAAAAACGGGAGCCGATGTACAGTGTATCTTTTCCGAACATTCACAAGAGATCGATAGCCGTTTTGGAACAGCTAAGGAGTTTTTGGAGCGAGCGAAAGAGATTACAGGAAAACCCGTAATTAAAACGATTGCTCAGGCAGAACCAATTGGACCAAAAAGTCTTCTCGATCTTCTCGTTATCTTCCCTTGTACAGGGAATACAGTGGCGAAGTTAGCAAATGGCATTACCGATACTGTGGTTTTAATGGCGGCAAAAGCCCATCTTAGAAATGAAAAACCGCTAGTTATCTCTTTATCAACTAATGATGCGCTAGGCATGAATATGAAAAATATTGGAATTCTTTTAAACGCAAAAAACATCTATTTTATCCCATTTGGGCAAGATGATCCGATAAAAAAACCAAACTCTATGGTGGCACATACGAAACTTCTAATTCCAACTTTGGAATCTGCATTGGACGGGATTCAATATCAGCCTGTTATACAGTCTTTTGATTCCATGATCCATATCGATGAAAAAAGAAAATGAGAAAACAATAAAATATATAGGATCATTGTTGGAATGAATAAAAAAGGTGCAGCGTATATTGAAGAGAGTTGACCTTAATAAGGGAATAGAAAAAGAAAAGGAGCATATATGAGCGGAATTGCGGGTTTTTTTCAACCATCTATGGATTTAACAAAGGAAGAGGGGAAATGGAGAGCGGTTTTATCAGAAATGAATCGAGTGCAAAAGAGAAGAGGCCCCGATGGGGAAGGAATTTATATAGAAAAAGGCTGTGGTCTTGCCCATGTAAGGCTTGCAGGCATTGAGCTAGTGAGCGGATACCAGCCGATGATAAGGCAAGAGGGGGAGCGTAAATACGCCATTGTATTCGATGGTGAAATTTATAATGTACAATTTCTTCGGGAAGAGCTAAAGAGGGAAGGAGCCGAGCTTCAAACGACAAGCGATACAGAGGTGTTGCTTCTTGGATATATGAATCATGGAATTGATTATGTGAAGAAATTAAATGGAGTGTTTTCCGTGGCTCTTTGGGATTCCAAAGAAGAGACGTTATATTTGTGTCGGGATCGATTAGGGGTGAAACCGCTCTTTTATACGATGGTAGGGGAGAATATCGTGTTCTCCTCCGAAATAAAAGGATTATTCGCCTATCCTGATGTGGAGCCAATCATTGACCGAGAAGGGATTTGTGAAATTTTTGCCCTTGGGCCTGCAAAGACATATGGAAAAGGCGTTTTTCATGGAATTAAAGAAGTGCTTTCTGGGCATATTCTGACAATAAGACAAGGGGAAATCAGTGAATTTCCCTATTGGAAACTCAAAAGTGTGGAACATACGGATTCCATGGAAGAAACCATAGAGAGAACGGAGTGGTTAATAAAAGATGCGGTGACATTGCAAATGGGATCCGATGAACCGATATGCACGTTATTATCGGGAGGGGTTGACAGCAGCCTTGTAACGTCCATTTGTGCGGAGGAGATGAGAAAAAAAGGAAAGATTTTAGATACTTTTTCTTTTGACTTTAAAGACAACGATAAATATTTTAAGTCCAATCATTTTCAGCCGAGCGAAGATCGTCCGTTTGTCGATCGCATGGTGGATTATTGTAAAACGAACCATCATTATTTGGAGTGTAATAACGACGATTTAATTGAAAATCTATTTCGAACGGTCGATGCAAGAGATTTGCCATGTATGGCAGACGTGGAATCTTCCATGCTCTATTTTGGCTCGAAAGTAGTAAAAACTGCAAAGGTCACATTAACCGGAGAGTGTGCAGATGAAATTTTCGGTGGATATCCATGGTTTCATAAGAAAGAGATGCTGGAGCAAGATCATTTTCCATGGTCAAGAAGTATGGAACCAAGGCAGTCCTTATTGAGAGAAGAACTGATTGCAGGGCTTCCAATGCAGGAATATGCCGATGCCGCCTATGAAAAGACGATAAAAGAGACACCGACTCTCTTTGGGGAGTCAAAAGAGGAAAAACGAAGAAGAGAAATCGCCTACCTGAACTTAAAATGGTTTATGGTGACATTATTGGATCGAATGGAACGAACGAGTATGTATTCAGGCTTGATCGCAAGAGTGCCGTTTGCCGATTATCGAATTGTAGAATATTTATTTAACGTCCCTTGGGATATGAAATATAAAGATGGAGTCGTGAAAGGGTTGTTGCGTGCAGCAGGAAAGACGATGCTTCCAGAAGAGATTCTTTATAGAAAGAAAAGCCCTTATCCAAAGACGTATCACCCAGAGTATGAACAGCGATTAGGCGCCCTATTAAAGAAAGAATTGCAGGAGAGCGATGCTCCGATTAGAGCCTTTGTGGATCCAAAGAAACTCGATCAGTTTTTAGAATCCCCATCGGATTATGGAAAGCCTTGGTATGGGCAATTGATGGCGGGACCTCAGATGCTTGCCTATTTATTACAAGTGAACTATTGGATTAAGAAGTATCATATCAAAATCCGAGAATCATGATATAAAAAAATAGGGTTATTGCATTAGAAGATTTTATATCATATATACAAATCATTCGTAGAGATGAATTGTATATATGGCATATAGTTTCTCTAATGTGATAGCCCTATTTTTATGCATATGGTATTCGCTGTATGATTACTTATTTCGATTGGCTTCAATCAGTTCCATGATGGTTGCGATTGGATCCGCCAATTCGCTTTGATTCATTGCGTCGATATAAGCATGGCGATTGTTATAGACAGCCATAACCGCCTCGGTTAATGTATCTTTTGTCAACGATTCTTCTTCAATTACGAAGCTATACCCTTGTTTCTCAAAAGAACGAGCATTTAAAATCTGATCTCCACGGCTGGCAGAAGCGGAGAGCGGGATTAAAATATTCGGCTTTCTAAGGGAAAGAAGCTCGCAGATCGCATTGGCACCAGCTCTTGAAATCATAAGATCGGTACAAGCGAATAGATCGCTCAGTTCTTTTTTTATGTATTCAAACTGAACATAGCCTTTGCGATTTTTATAAGATTCGTCTAATTTTCCTTTTCCGCATAAGTGAATAATCTGGAATTTTTCTAATAGAATATCCAAACTCTCTCTTACCACATTGTTTACGACAACGGATCCGAGGCTTCCACCGATTACGAGAATAACCGGTTTTTCAGCAGTAAAACCACAGAAAGAAAGCCCTCGCTCTTTGCTGCCTTCAAACAACTCTTGACGGATCGGAGAACCAGTGAGAACAGCCTTTCCTTTTGGGAGATAATTTAATGTCTCCGGAAAGTTGCAACATACTTTTGTGGCACTTGGAATTGCCAGTTTATTGGCGAGTCCGGGAGTCATATCGGATTCATGAATGATACAGGGGATATGACGATGTTTTGCTGCTAATACGACTGGAACTGAAACGAAGCCGCCCTTTGAAAAAACAATGTCTGGTTTTAATTGTTTTAATAATTTTGATGCCTGCATATATCCTTTTACGACTTTAAATGGATCAGAAAAGTTTTTGACATCAAAATATCTCCTTAGTTTTCCTGAGGAAATGCCGTGATAAGGAATATCAATTCCGGTGATGAGTTCTTTTTCAATCCCTTCGTAGGAACCGATATATTGAATATCATAGCCTTCTTTTTTTAACTCAGGAATTAATGCCATATTCGGGGTAACATGACCAGCCGTGCCACCGCCTGTTAAGACAATTAGTTTCATGGAACTAACCCTCCAAAGTTTTTTGCATTATTTTTGTTGAAGCGCTTCTTTTAAGGCAGTAGAGAGCTGATCTGGACAGGAAGTAGGTCTTGGACCGCATTTGATACCGTCCATGCGGCGGATCGCTTCGTTGGCGTCCATTCCTTCTACAAGAGCAGCAACACCTTGTGTATTACCGTTGCAGCCTCCTTGGAATTGTACGTTATGAACTTTATTATCCTCTGTAATTTCAAATTCAATTGCACGGGAACAAACGCCTTTTGTCTTATAAGTATATGTCATTTTTAATTCCTCCTAACATAATTTTTTATGCAAGAGAACCAACGATTGATTAAAATGATGTGCGAAATAAGTGATTCCTTGCTAATGCTCATTATAGCATAAAATAAGAAAAGGGAAAAGGAAGTTCCATAAGAAAATAGGGATATCTTGAATAATAAGTAAATTTTTGGTATGATAAATGCTGGTTTTTTGCAAAGGAAAAGCAAGATACAAAATAGAAAGAAGAGAAAAGGCGTTCCATCATTTTTGTATGGAAGATGAATGGAGTAACGAATAGGAGAAAATAGAATGAAAATTGGTATTATCGGAGCCATGGACGAAGAGATCTTAGCTCTTAGAAATGAAATGGAACAAGTAAAAGAAACAGAAATGGCGAGCATGATCTTTTGTGAAGGAATTCTTTCAGGAAAAGAAGTTGTCCTTGTAAGAAGTGGAATTGGTAAAGTAAATATGGCTGTTTGTACGCAGATTTTGGCAAGCCATTTTAACGTGAAAAAAGTGTTAAATACAGGAATTGCAGGCTCTTTATGCAATGAGATCAATATCGGGGATATTGTCGTATCAACTGATGCGATGCAGCACGATTTTGATGCCACGGTCTTCGGATATAAAAAAGGAGAGATTCCAAGAATGGAAACTTCCACATTTGAGGCGGATAAAGAGATGACAGCCCTTGCAAAACGTGTTTGTGAAAAAGTGAATCCGGATATTCAAGTGTTCACAGGAAGAGTTGTAAGCGGCGATCAATTCATTAGCAATGATCAAGTAAAAGAGGCGATTGTTAAACATTTTAACGGGCTTTGTACGGAGATGGAAGGAGCGGCGATGGCACAAGTCGCATGGCTTAATAAAATTCCATTTGTAATTATCCGTGCGATTTCTGATAAAGCGGATCACAGCGCAGAAGTTGACTATGATGAATTTGAAGCAAAAGCCATTGAACATACGGTGAAATTAGTTCGTCAGATGATAAGCGAAATGTAAAAAATAAAAGAGACCGATAAAAAGATAAAAAACAGGAATGTTGTCAAAGAAACAATGTTTCTGTTTTTTTATTGGAAAAATTCAAAGAAAATGAAAGAAATTAGAAGGCGAATTGGACTTCCGATCGGATAAAAAACAAGATATAGTAAATGGGACAAGACAGGAGAATAATCTTTTGTACAAAATAAAATGGATAGAAAGAGAAGGGAGAATTTTTAACAATGGCACAATTATTGGAACAAAATATTTTTATTTATGCGATAACAGGAGTATTATTACTTGGAGTTTTACAAAAAATGATTCTTGGAACTTATTATAAAAAAATGGTATCCGCTTCGGAAAATATGGGGCTTACAACGAGAAAAGAGCTGAAAAATTTAAAAACAAAATTTGAAAATAGCTTTAAATTAAATATGAGTGTGCAAAATGTAGATGCATTTGTGGATAAAAACATAGAGAAACAAAAACTATGTGGATTATCACTGGCAACGTGGAATAAAATCAACTGGCAGTTATTTTTGCTATGCGGTGTCATTGGAACGGCAGGAACACTGTATGAATTGCTGCATGAAAAGACATTTGAGCAAGTGTTCTTCACGATTACATATACGGCGCTTGCCATGGCATTTTCGCTTTTATTAGAAACTTCTTTTGGCGTGGAGCAAAAAAAGGAATTAGCCTCTGCCAATATGAAAGATTATTTGGATAATTATTTGATTCACAGAATCAATGGGGATATTTTAAAAGATGATGTGGGGGCAGAGAAAGAAGATCAGATTCCAAAGGTGACGGAATTAAAAACTCGAACGATGGACGAGGATATGGACTATTTAAAGAAATGTCTAAATGAAATCGCAAGTGCGAGAAATTTAGAAAAACAAGAGATTACAAAGAAAGAAGAGGCGATGTTAGAAGATGTGTTGCGGGATTTTTTCCTATAAGTGAGAACTGTTTTTAGGCTTTTTCTATTTGATTGTTCTAAAATGAGCGATTCCTGCACATATTAGTAGTAAGAGATTAAGCGATAGGAGCATGGGTATGAAGATTAAGATCGTACTAGCATGTCTGCTGATAGGAGTTTTTATTCTCATAGGTTTCTCGACGATAACAAAACAAGGGGGGAAAGAGATTGCGGAGACAGCAGTGGCATCGTCCTATGATTCTTTGCCAAATGAGAAAAATGCATGGTGGTTTAAGCGAAATACGGAGCATGAACGATCAGGAGCTCAGGATAAAATTGATATTGAAAAATATGATGCCTATTATTTAGGAAAAGATGAGAAAGTCATTTACTTAACTTTTGATTGTGGGTATGAAAATGGATTTACACCACAAATTCTCGATACGTTAAAAGCGCATAACGCAAAGGCGATTTTCTTTGTGACAAAAACTTTTATTCGCGATAATGTGGATCTTGTAAAACGAATGAAAGAAGAAGGACATTTTGTAGGAAATCATACTTGTACTCACCCGAGTATGCCGACAAAATCATCGGACGACGTCATAAAAGAGATCAAAGAGTGTGCTTCTTATATGAAAGAACAGACAGGATATGAGATGGATCCTTATATTCGCCCACCTATGGGAGAATACAGCGAGCGGACATTGAAGATCAGTCAAGACCTTGGATATAAAACAATTTTTTGGAGCATTGCCTATCTGGACTATGATGTGAACAATCAGCCGGGAAAAGACTATGTCGTCAATCATTTTAAGAAATATTATCATAATGGAGCCGTTCCATTGATTCATAATGTATCAAAATCCAATACGGAAGCGTTAGATGAAGTGCTGACGTTTTTGGAACAACAAGGGTATCGGTTTCCGAATGTCGATGAATTATAATTGCTTTCCTAAGGAAAGGTGCTGAATTCCTCCATTATATAAAAAAGAAAAGCTGACAAGTGTGATATTTGTCAGCTTTTCTTTTTTTAACGCTTATCGATTTGATTTTTTTCCTGGGAGGAACCAGTCAAGGAGAAGGGAAAGCACAAATACTCCTGCTACGGAATTGTTTGCAAACACATCTTTTATAATAGAAGGCAATGCATCAAAGAAAGTTGGATTGATTGCCGTCACCCCAACTCCTACGCAAAAAGAGATGGCGACAATCATCATATTTCGCTCTGTATCTCCACAAGTGGCTACCATTTTTAAACCGGTAAAGACGATGGATCCATACATCATAATCGTACAGCCGCCAAGAACGGAATCCGGAATGGAATTAAAAAACGCTCCAATTGGAGGGAATAAGGAAGCGATAATTAAGATCAAGGCTCCCATCAGAATCGTAAAACGGTTGACAACTTTTGTCATAGCGATTAATCCAATGTTTTGATTAAAGGAAGTGATTGGACAGGCGCCAAAAAGACCGGAAAAAGCGCTTCCAAATCCATCAACAGCAAGAGAGCCTTGAATTTCTTTCTCTGTGACCGGACGTCCAAGACCGTCCATACAGACAGCGGAAGTTCCACCGATTGTTTCGGCTGCTGATACGAGGAAGATAATGCCTACTGTGACAATTGGCCCAATATGAAAGACCGGTGTTGTTCCTTTTAAGAAAACAGGAAGAGGGATATTAATAAATCCAATCTCCTGTACCGTTGTGCGAAATGCATCAAAGTCAATCATCGGTGCGATACCAGCCACAGTAAAGAGCAGGGATAGAATATATCCAAAAGCTAATCCTGCTAATACATCAAGATTTTTCCATACGCCCTTTGCAAAATATTTAAAAATCAGACAAGCAAAAAGTGTCAAGGTAGCGATTAAAAGATGATACCATGCGCCAAAATCAGATGCGCCATCGCCTCCACCAAAGGAATTCATACCTACGGAGAGGAGGGAGAATCCGATTGCCATAACAACACAAGCTGACACGATAGGTCCAATATACTTTCGCCAGTATTTGGCGGTGAGACCAAGGCAGCCTTCAAAACAGCCTCCTACAATGATGGCGCCAATCATCGCTTCATAGCCATATTCGGGATTCGTTGCAACTGCAAGAAGAGAGCCAAGGAACGTAAAACTGACCCCCATAACAATTGGAAGTTTTGAGCCAATTTTCCAAATGGGATATAATTGGAGTGCAGTGCCGATGCCAGCGGCAAACATGGCACATTGCAAGAGACTGGCGATTTGTGTCGATGTGAAGCCACCGCCATCTTCCGGAGAAACGCCTCCTACACAGGCAGCAGAGGCGACAATCAAAACAGGGACTAAGTTTGCAACAAACATAGCGAGGACGTGTTGCAGTCCAAATGGGATCGCCTTTGCAATTGGCACACGACCGTCTAAATGATAAATATTATCAATAGATACGGTTTGTTGATCATTACTCATTTTTTGAAGTTTCATACATAGCTACCTCTTTTCCTTTTTTTATAATGTCTTTCTAAATCTGTAAGAGAGATAGAAAAATTTTGTTTTTTTGATATAAGATGTAGTGACTAATAGAACTATTATATAATGAAACATGGGATTATTCCATTGACAATTGATAAGAAAAAATATGGATAAAAATAGTAATTGTTCATAAAAATATATGGGAATAGCAATTAAATTTAGAAAAAATGTTTATTGAAGGATAGAAAAAGGGGGAAGAGAAATATAAAACTATAAATGAGCAAATTTGAAAAAATGCACAAAATTATCCTGCCATTTTCCTAAACTCATCAAAGCTACTACTTGATTTGGCAGATTGGAAAAGATATAAGAGTTTCTCTTCAGAAAGAATGCCGCTAATCGCATGATAGCCTTCCGTAAAAGAAGAACAATTCTCAACACTTGTACAAGCAATATAATAAGCCAAAGACATCAACAACCAATACCGCTTGATTCCTTTCACAGAACGGATCTGATAAGAATCTAGGGCTAAGGTGTTTTTCCTTTATAGCCTAGAGAAAAAATACTGAGTAAGATACTGATAAAATGATAAATTTACTTATTTATAGTATAAAAATTAAAATATATAGTATTTAAAATTTTATATTTCTCTTCCCCCTAAAGAGTAAGGATAGATGAAATCGTATCGTTTAAAGTTTCTTGATAAGTATGATTAAGAGTGGAGAAAAGATGTTACTTCATCAAGTGTTGGCATAGCAGGGATTCCTCCATGTCGTGTAATACAAATAGAAGCAACGGCATTGGCAAATTGGACACAAAGTTCTAATTCTTTTAAAGATAAGGATAGGATATTCTTTTGGCTCCTAAAGTAACGACAACGATGGAGATTCCCTGTTTCATTAAATCTGTTGCAGCTAAAAGTGGATCTTTATGACCGGTTAATAATTCTGTTTCTTCATAAATTAAATTCTTTCGTTTGCCATAGGCGGAAACCCACTACCTTCAGG
>Cebus_capucinus_imitator_PRJNA485217_SSR105__coassemble_687_pt1 | contig 12065 bp, 8 predicted proteins | sample Cebus_capucinus_imitator_PRJNA485217_SSR105__metabat2_low_PE_004 | metagenome-assembled genome bin Cebus_capucinus_imitator_PRJNA485217_SSR105
TAAATACATTTGCATAACCAGCATTTGTAATGAAGATTTTGCTTCCGTTTAATACATAGTGATCTCCTTCTAATACAGCTTTTGTCTGCTGTCCAGAAGCATCTGTACCAGCGCCTGGCTCTGTTAAACCGAAAGCTCCAATCCACTCACCAGAACATAATTTTGGAAGATATTTCTGTTTTTGTTCTTCTGTACCATGTTCAAAGATTGGTGCACAGCATAAAGAAGTATGCGCAGAAACAATAACACCTGTTGTACCACAAACTTTAGAAAGTTCTTCTACACACATGATGTAGGAAAGGTAATCAGCACCTTGTCCGCCATATTCTTTTGGAAATGGAATTCCTAACATTCCATATCTTGCTAATTTTTTCACTGTTTCCACTGGAAACATTTCTTTTTCGTCTACTTCTTCTGCAAGAGGTTTTACTTCATTTTCAGCGAAGTCTCTGTACATCTGCTGTACTAGTAAATGCTCTTTAGATAAATTAAAATCCATTTGTTTATTTCCTCCTTGTCCTAACGAACGATATTCCTAATATAAAAAATTGTGATATTATTTGCTGTAATCGTAGAATCCAACGCCTGTTTTTCTTCCTAATTTACCAGCGCGAACCATTGTTTTTAATAAACGAGCTGGTCTATATTTTGGATCACCAGTTTCAGAATATAAAGTATTCATAATATGTAATACTGTATCATTACCAATTAAATCAGATAATGCTAAAGGTCCCATTGGGTGATTTGCTCCAAGTTTCATTGCTTTATCAATATCTTCAACAGAAGCTAATCCTTCTTCTAATACAACGATACCTTCGTTGATCATAGGGATTAAGATTTTGTTTACAACAAATCCTGGTCCTTCTTTTACGTCGATAGGATCTTTTCCAATTTCAACAGACATATTATATACGAAATCTCTTGTTTCATCAGATGTCTCATGTCCTTTGATAACTTCTACTAATTTCATAACAGTTGCAGGATTGAAGAAGTGCATACCAACAACTTTGTCCGGTCTATTTGTTGCAGAAGCGATTTCTGTAATAGAGATAGAAGATGTATTTGTTGCGAAGATTGTTTCTGGTTTGCAGATTTTATCTAACTCAGCAAATACTGCTTTTTTCACTTCAATTTTTTCAACGATTGCTTCTACGATTAAATCGCAATCAGCTGCTACGTTAATATCTGTTGAAGTGGAAACATTTGCTAAGATCGTTGCTTTTGTTTCTTCTGTATATTTTCCTTTTGCAACTAATTTATCAATACCTTTTTGTAATTTTGCCATCGCTTTTTCAAGAATTTCTTCTGTCATATCACGGAAAATTACTTGATGACCAGCTTTCGCCATTACATGTCCAATATCAAGACCCATCTGTCCAGCACCAATGATTAATACTTTACTCATTTTAAACTTCCTCCATTCATTCTGCATTCTAGCAGCGACTTATTTATTTGCAAATTTTTCAGGTTTTCTCTTTTCAACAAAAGCTGTCATAGCCATTTTCTGATCTTCTGTTGCAAAACAAGCACCAAATGCTTCTGCTTCGATCATCGTACCTGTGTGAATATCTGTCTGCATACCAGCATTAATTGCTGCTTTAGACTGACGAACAGCTACTTGTGCATTTTTTGTAATTGCTTTTGCCATTTCAATCGCTGCATCTACAACTTCACCTTTTGGAACAACTTTGCTCACAAGTCCAATTGCCAATGCTTCGTCTGCTTTCATATTATTTGCTGTGAAAATTAATTCTTTTGCTTTTGACATTCCAACAATTCTTGCTAGTCTTTGTGTTCCACCGAATCCAGGTGTAATTCCAAGACCTACTTCCGGTTGTCCAAAGATAGCATTTTCAGAAGCGATACGAATATCGCAAGCACTTGCTAATTCGCACCCTCCGCCTAGAGCGAATCCATTGACTGCTGCAATCACTGGTTTTGTCATGTTTTCCACTTTTAAGAAAACATCGTTTCCAAAGCGTCCAAATTGTTTTCCTTGTGCTGCGTTGAAATCTTTCATTTGAGAAATATCAGCGCCGGCTACAAACGCTTTTCCAGCTCCTGTAATAATTGCTACATAAGCATCTTCATTCTGTTCCACTTCATCAATTGCTTTGCTTAAATCTGCAAGCACTTGATCGTTTAATGCATTTAATGCTTCCGGTTTATTAATTGTAATGACTGCAATATTTTCATTTACCTCTACTAATACATTAGACATTGCTTCGTCCTCCTAGTTTTCTGAACTTACGCTTATGAATTCTGTCTGACACAGTTTTCACACAAAAGGAAATTAATTTCTTTCTACAATAACGGTTGTTCCCATTCCGCCACCGATACATAATGTAGCGAGACCAATCTTGCTGTCACGTTTTTCCATTTCATGTAATAATGTAACTAAGATTCTAGCACCTGAGCAACCGATTGGGTGTCCAAGAGCAATCGCTCCACCATTTACATTTGTTTTTTCTGGATCAAATCCTAATTCGTTGCAAACTGCAAGTGCTTGAGAAGCGAAAGCCTCATTTGCTTCGATTAAGTCAAGGTCTGCTGCTGTTAAGCCAGCTTTTTCAAGAGCTTTTTTGCAAGCTGCGATTGGTCCAAGACCCATAACAGAAGGATCAACTCCGCCTGAAGCATAAGCACGAATTGTTGCCATAGGTTTTGCACCTAATTTATCTGCCATTTCTTTAGACATTACAACTAACATAGCAGCACCATCATTGATACCAGATGCGTTACCAGCTGTTACTGTACCATCTTTTTTGAATGCAGGACGAAGTTTTGCAAGTTTTTCTGCGGTTGTTCCAGCCTTTGGATATTCATCAGTATCTACGATGATTGGATCTCCTTTTCTCTGTGGAACAGCAACTGGAACGATTTCATCTTTAAAGCGTCCGCTTTCAATTGCTTTTACTGCTCTTTCTTGACTTCTTGCAGCAAATTCATCTTGCATCTCTCTTGTAATACCATATTGTTCTGCAACATTTTCTGCTGTAATACCCATATGATAGTTGTTATAAGCGTCCCAAAGACCATCTTTGATCATAGTATCCACTAATTCACCATGTCCCATGCGAAGTCCAAATCTTGCTTTTGGAATTGCATATGGAGCTTGGCTCATGCTTTCTGTACCACCACAAAGAACGATATCTGCATCACCTGCTTTAATCATCTGAGCAGCAAGGCTTACGGAACGGAGACCGGAACCGCATACTTTATTAATGGAAAAAGCTGGAACTTCAATTGGTAAACCTGCTTTTACAATCACTTGTCTTGCAACGTTTTGTCCAAGTCCAGAACTTAATACATTACCAATAACTGCTTCATCGATGATTGCTGGATCGATACCTGCTCTTTTAATTGCCTCTACTGCTGCAATTTTACCAAGTTCAACTGCACTGACATCTTTAAAAGCTCCACCTAATGAACCAATCGCTGTTCTAACTGCTGATACGATTACTACTTCTCTCATTTTCGAATCTCCTTTTCTTTATCTCAATTTTTTGCAACCAAATGGTAAAAGAGAAATTCTTTCTCTTTAGCCGTTCCCGACTCTCATCGGTTCTTGCCCTCGTTCTATAAAAGATAATCTTGCCATTATCTTCTATATATTCTACTCTACAAACAAAATATTCTGTTTTTTCTATACTTTTATTTGCAGGAAATTACTTGGTAAAGAATTTATTTGCTAGCTTTTTAAAACATTCCCCACGAAAATTTTAAAAATTATACTTACCGCACAACTCTTTACACAATATTTATAAAGCAATTATTGTGCCAACTTTTAAAACCTTGATTTTACGTCACTTTTGATAATTTATTAACAAAATAGTTGTATTGTTTTCAGGACACCAGTACATACACTGTACTGTTTTTCATACATTTTTCCGAAAAATTTTTTCTATTTTCTTTTCTTTTGTAAAAAATTATGTTAAAATTTGAACAGAAGATCAAAAATATTTATTTCAGAAAGGAATGGCCCCATTATGACAAATGAACTCTCCCCCATTATCTTAAATACGATTAACTCCACCTTATCTTTTATCATTATTAATTTAGAAGGAAGTGTCATCTACCTCAGTGACAGCTATGCTAAATTGTTGGGAATTTCCCGTGAAAAGGCGATTGGACAATCAATTTCACAGCTTATCCCAAATTTAAAATTAAAAAAAGTGCTGGCGACAGGAAAAGAAGAAAAAAGAAGTTTAGTGACTTTTTTTAATAGATCTGAAAAAAAAGAAATCACAATGGTATGTAATAATTTTCCTATTTATGAAAAAAATGAAATTGTTGGTGCGATTAGTACAACAACATTTCACAACTTAGAAGAATTTCATTTGCTCAATCAAGAAATTCAAAAATTAAAAGAAAGCAACGAAAATTATCGAGCTCAGCTCAATGAACTGAGAGATACTCGTTATTCCCTTAACAATGTTTTAGGCAATTCTCCTGCCATGCAAGAATTAAAAGAACTTGTACTAAAAATTGCAAATTCCAACTTATCCATCTTAATTACTGGGGAAACAGGAACGGGAAAAGAAGTATTCGCCAATGCAATCCATCAATTAAGCAACCGCAGTGAATATCCATTTGTAAAAATTAATTGTGCTGCTATTCCAAAGGATCTGTTGGAATCCGAACTATTTGGTTATTCAGAAGGCGCCTTTTCCGGAGCTTCAAAGGGTGGAAAAATCGGACGATTTGAACTTGCCAATAATGGGACAATTCTGCTTGATGAGATTGGAGAAATGCCCCTTTCTTTGCAATCAAAATTGCTTCGAGTCATTCAAGAGAGAGAACTTGTCCGTGTTGGTGGATTAAAGACAATAAAATTAAATGTTCGTATTGTATGCAATACAAATAAAAATTTGGAAGAAATGGTTGCAGAAGGGAAATTCCGTGAGGATCTCTATTACCGAATCAATGTAGTAGAACTTCCCCTTCCTCCTTTAAGAGAACATTTAGACGATATTCCTATTTTATGCTCCCATTTTGTGGAAACGTCTAATAAAAACAATGGGTTGCACGTCACAAGTATTCACCCTGATGTCTATCCGTTTTTACAAAGTTACCATTGGAAAGGAAATATCCGTGAGCTTGAACACTGTGTAGAGCGAGCCTGTGTTATGTGCAGTACAGGAGAACTAAAAAAAGAACACTTTAATTTTTTAATTCCAAGAATTGAGAAAGAAAAGGCAAACGAACTTCTCTCCCACTCTTCCGCGTTAAAAAGCAAAAAAAATAATTATGAAAAAGAAGAAATTTTAAAAGCCCTTGCTCTGACAAAGGGTAACAAGTCGGCTGCTGCTAAATATTTAAACATTAGTCGCAGTGTCTTTTATACAAAATTAAAAAACTACGGAATTTCTTAATCGCTTAGCGATGTCAAATGGACAAAAATCGGGCGTCAAAAAGGCATATGAAACATTTATTGGAAACTTCCAAAAAATATTCATAACATGCCTTTTTGACGCCCGAATCTGGTTCTAACTTCTTATTTTCTCTGCCTTATTTCTTATTTATTTTCCTTTTTGTTCTTCCCCTCCAGTTAAAAGTGTTCTTTTTCTCTTACATCAGTGGTGCAAATAACCGCAACACTCTTCCAATTACCCGATCTTTAAATGGCAATGTCCGACACATTTCTTTTGTAATAATCATACATTTTGACAATGTATTTTGATAATCTTCTTCTATTTTATGAATTTCACTGTTTTTATACAGATAAGTTCCATCTTCAAAATGTAAATATAAACTTCTAAAATCCAAATTAATTGTTCCTACAACCGCTTCCTCATCATCAACGATAAATGTTTTGGCATGTACAAATCCAGGTGTATACTCATAGATCTCCACTCCTGCATCGATTAACTCCTCATAATAAGTTTTCGCTAATACGAATGCATACCATTTATCCGGTATATGCGGCATAATAATTTTTACATCAACTCCGCTTTTTGCTGCAAAAATAAGAGCTCTTAACATTTCATTATCGAGAATTAAATATGGCGTCATAATATGCACATATCGTCTTGCTCGATGGATCATATTCATATAAACTTCTTCGCCGACATTTTCCTGATCAAAAGGGCTATCTCCATATGCCATTACATAACCGTCTGAGTGGTTTGTATCACCTGTTTCCACATGGCGCAAATACTCTTCATAATTTTCCTCTTTTCGCTCTGTAATATTCCACATTTGAAGAAACATAATTAAAAATGCTCGAACTGCCTCGCCTTTTACCATGACAGCATTATCTTTCCAATGCCCGAATCGCACTTTTTTGTTGATATATTCATCGGCTAAGTTCACACCACCAGTAAATGCTACTTTTCCATCAATGACTACAATTTTTCGATGATCTCGATTGTTCTGGTGGCTAGATAACACAGGGCGAATTGGTGAAAAGATTTTACTTTTAATTCCAAATTCTTGTAATTTTTTCGGATAATTATAAGGCAACATTGTGACCGAACACATTCCATCGTACATAAATCGAACTTCCACTCCGCTTGCCGCCTTTTCAATTAAAATATCCAAAATCGTATTCCACATATACCCTTCTTCAACAATGAAATACTCCATGAAAATAAAATGTTCTGCTTGCTTTAATTGTTTCACTAACTCTTCAAATTTTTTCTCTCCGATCGGAAAATATTGAACAGAGCTATTCTTATAAATCGGATATCCCCCTTTTTCTCCGACATAATGTGCTAAATTCGCAATTTGAGGATTCTCTTTGCGAATCTCCTCTATGGCATCTTTATTTTGCATTAAGTACGGCTTTGTTTTATGGGTTAATTCTTTTAATCGATATGCGATCATCTTTGTTCCAAGTTGCATCTGCATAAATAAATAAAATAAAACCCCAAATACCGGTAAAACTAGCACAGGGACAATCCATGCAAGTTTTATCATCGGATTACTTCGTTCATTGATAATGCCAATTACCGTAAGGACTGTTAAAATAATAAAAAATCCATAGAAATAGACGGATTTTTCTTTCATATAATCAAATGCCGCAATAATAAGCCCTATCTGCAAAAGCATCAAAAGCACAATGATTGCAGTGCGGCTAAATAATATCTTTGTTAAACCTTTTAATTTTTTTTGCACTTTTTTCTTATGTGCTTTTACCTCCATCTGCCTCACTCCTTTGTCATCGTTCTTATGTTTTTGTATTTCGCAATTCTTTTGTCTCTATGTGCTAATCAAATTTCTTGAAATTTGGATAATATCTTAAAAAGGCTTTTCCAAGAATTTTATCCCTTTTTACATAAGTATGTTCCCATGCGCGAGAATCCAAAGAATAATTTCTGTTATCTCCTAGCATAAAATAGCTATCTTCCGGCACTTCATATGGTCCAAAATCTTCTTCCGCTGGCTCTTTAATATATGGCTCGTCTAGCGCTTCCCCATTGACATAGACAATCCCATCTTTTCCTTCAACCACATCTCCCGGAGTTCCAATTACACGTTTAATAAACAACTCCTCTTCATTATCTGGATAATGAAACACGACAATATCCCCTCTTTGTGGATCCGAAAACCAATAGGCTGTTCGAAGGGCAATCAAACGATCATCAGTCATAATCGTGTCTTCCATGGATTCTGATGGAATCTCAGCATTTACAATTAATCCTTTGCTAATAAATAGACCAATTCCTAGAGCAATGACAATGGTCACAGCCCAGCTTATAATCTCTTTTTTTAGCGAGCTTTGTTTCTTTTGTTTTTCATCTTGCATCTCTTTCATTGATATTCTATCTCCCTTTCGCTTTCATTTCTTATCGGATAAATTCAAATAGTATCGATTATTTTCTCGCACACTCGTTGCTATCTCCTGCTAAAATTGCCAACCCATGGGCTAATGGATCCAAAATACATTCCAAACTTTCTTTTACCGCCTTTGGACTCCCCGGCATATTAACAATCAACGTCTGATTGCGGATACCTGCCGCCGCTCTGCTGAGCATAGCGCGATTTGTAATCTGCATACTATAAGCCCGCATCGCTTCCGGAATTCCAGGCACTAATCGATGGCAAACGGCAATCGTCGCCTCCGGCGTGCAGTCTCTCATAGAAAATCCCGTTCCTCCAGTTGTTAGAATTAGATTTATATGCTTTTCATCTGCCATTTCTATCATGGCTTTTTCCAACAAATCCCGCTCATCGGGAACAACACAATACTCGGTCACTTCATATCCGTTTGCGGTCATAATTTCTTTTATCGTTGCTCCGCTAATATCTTCTCGCTCTCCTTTTGAGCCTTTATCACTTGCTGTGATAATTCCAACTGTATACATACAAATTCTCCTTTCTTTGCATTTCATTATAAACTACTTCCAAAAAATCTGCAACCCAACGTAAAATATCCACAGAAGAAGTCAACTGTGGATATTTTTTATCAATATTTACGCTTTACTTTTATGTAATTCATTCAGCAAATTGTGCACCATGATTTTTAGAAGCATTTCTTTCTAGGCACATAGACTCCTTGTTTTTCTAAAATAAGCTCTCCATCTTTTACAACGTGCTTTCCATTTAACAAGACGTGTTTTGCCTGCCCTTTTACTTCAATTCCTTCATACGGCGTATAGTCCGTATGATAATGTTGATTTTCTTGATGGATCACATGAGAAGTATTTGGATCCCAAATAACGAGATCAGCATCGCTTCCCACTTGAATGGCACCTTTTTGTGGATACATACCATATTGTTTTGCTACATTTTCAGAGCATAGTTCACTAAATTGTTCGATAGTCATTCGCCCTTGTAAAACTCCATAAGTGTACATAAGCTCAATGCGATTTTCAACTCCTGGCATACCTCCCGGTATTTTTGTAAAATCATCTTTTCCTAATGTTTTTTGTCCTTCAAAATTAAAGCTGCATTGATCCGTTGCAATCGTATTAACTTCTCCATTTTGAATCGCTTCCCAAAGAGCTTCTACATCTTCTTTTTTTCTAAGCGGAGGAGAAATAATATATTTTGCCCCTTCATAATTTGGCAAAGAATACACTTCATCTGTCAATAATAAATATTGAGGACACGTTTCTACAAACACTTTTTGTCCTTCTGCTCTTGCTTTTCGAATCTCTTCTAGTCCAAGTTTTGTACTCAAATGAACAACACATACTGGAACATTCGCTTTTCTTCCCAATTCCAAATATTCTTTTACTGCCTTTTGTTCCGCTTGTGCCGGCTTAGAGATTGGGTGAGCTGCCGGGCTATTATGTCCTAATCGCTTTTGCTCTTCTACCCCTTCTTTAATCATCTGATCATCTTCACAATGGCAGCCAACAAGACCGTGAATCTTTCCTGTCTCTTCTAAAATCTCTAAGATTTCTTCATTGTTTGTCCGAAGAGCATCATATGCCATATATACTTTAAAAGAAGTGACACCTGCTTTTTCCATATCTTTTATTTCATTTTTTAAAGAAGGATTCCATTCTGTAAACGCCATATGATAGGCATAATTACAAGAAGATTTTCCGTCAGACATTTTATGCCAATGCTCCAATCCTTCCTTCAACGTCTCTCCTCGAAAAGCTGTGGCAAAATCGATAACTGTCGTTGTTCCTCCAATAATGGCAGCCTTTGTTCCATAGTAAAAGTCGTCTGGAGATACGGTTGCTCCCGTATCCAATTCAAAATGCGTATGGGGATCGATAAATCCAGCGAACACATAACAACCTGATGCATCGATCACTTCATCTGCTTCAAGCAAATTTTCTCCAATCTCCTCAATTTTATTGTCTTTAATTCGAATATCTCCTTGAAACTGTCTTCCTCCAGTTACAATTGTTCCACCTTTGATTATTTTCATCTCTTCTTCTGCTATTGAAACTTTTGGATCGCCCTTTTTATACTCCAATCCTTCAATAGCGCCTCCTTTCTTATTGATTCTGTTTTTGTTCCAATGCCCCTTCCGTTCTTAACATCATATTACAAACTATGATTTACCTATAACCATAGGAAACCTCATAGCAAAGTAATCTGCCCATGAGGTTCCCTTCAACTCTTTTTAATTATTTAAGTAAATAGCTATACTCATTAAACATTGCAAATACAATATTTTCTAAGTCTTTTGGAAGTTTTGTTTCTGTTGCACCTAATTCAGTATCAAATACTTCTCCTGCTAAACGAACACGAATCTTTCTTGCTTCTTTGTCAAGAACGGTAAATCCTTGGTTTTTACTGTCTTCAAAATCTGGTACATCGTTGAAATAAGTAAATTTATCAAGGTAAGGAGCGCTGCTATATGGGCAGAATGTTCTACAATTGCCACATTCATTACACATACCGTCCATATGTACAATTTGTAATTTTCCATCTGCTGTGCGGATAGAAATATTTGCACGGTTTGGACATACATCAACACAGTTTTCGCAAACACAAGAACAGCTTAAGCAACGATTGGATTCTTTTTCAGCTGCTTCCGGCATAACAAGAATACCTTTCTTAGTTCTACAATCTTCTTCTTTGTAAGCATATCCTTCGATAGCTGGTTGAACTTTTGCTTTTTCTTCTGCTGCAATTGTAAGGGCTGCTCTTTGTGCATCTGCAATCGCTTCAACAACCGTTGCTGGTCCTCTTAACGCATCTCCGATTGCATATACATTTTTAACATCAGTTCCAAATACTTTTCTTGTAACATTGACACCATTTGCGCGATATAAGTCTGTATCAACTTTTTCACCAACTGCTGCAATAACAGTATCACAATCAACCGTAAGCAATTCATCTGTGGCAACAGGAGAACGTCTTCCTGATTCATCAGGCTCTCCAAGCACCATTTTCACACAAGTCAATGTTCCATTTTCTAATGCTTTTGGAGCTGCTAATTCTAAGAACTCTACACCATCTTCAATTGCAAATACTAACTCTTCTTCATCTGCTGGCATATATTTCTTTGTTCTTCGATATACAATTGTTACTTTCTCAACACCTTTCAGGCGTTTTGCAACTCTTGCTGTATCCATTGCTGTATTACCAGCACCAACTACAACTACATTTTTACCAACATTCACTGTTTCAGGAGCTTTTTTACATGCTTCTAAAAATTCAAGAACATCAATTGCCTCTCCTTTTTCTAACTCAACTGCTCCTGGTTTCCAAGCGCCTGTTGCAAATAAGAAATATTCATATCCTTCTTCTTTTAACTCTTTAATAGAAGAAATTTCAGCATTTAATTTTACTTCTGCGCCCATTCTTTCCACTAATTGAACATCACGATCGATGTCCTCAGAAGTAATACGGAATTCAGGAATAACGTGTTTTACAACACCGCCTAAAGAATCTCTCTTTTCAAAGATTGTAGATTTCACTCCATATCTTCCTAAGAAATACGCAGCTGCCATACCAGCAGGTCCACCACCAATAATTGCAACTCTTGCTTTTCCTTCTAAAACAACTTGTGGAAGTTCTTCCATTAATTTATCATATGCATTTTTTGCTGCCACAAGTTTTGCATCACGAATCTGAACGGATTCTTCATAGAAATTACGAGTACATTTTGTCATACATCTATGATTACAAATTGTTCCTGTTACGAATGGCAATGGGTTCTTGTCGGTAATGACTTTTAACGCTTCTAAATATTTTCCTTCTCCAACATATGCCACATAGCTAGGAATATCTTGGTGAATTGGACAGCCTTCTGTACAAGGAGCGATAAAGCAGTCTGTCAAAGGAACTTTATCTTCGATCTTGCGTTCTGGAATTGGTTTAATTGGTTTTACATGATGCTTATCTGTTTTTGAAGACGCTGCTAATGCGCTTAATTTTTCCACATCAGTTGCTTCAAATTTTTTATATTCCATTTTATCAAGAAGTTCTGCCACTTGTTTAAAGCGGTTGTATCCACCTGTTTTTAATAAGGTAGTAGCCATTGTAATTGGCCATACATTGGATTCAAAAATTCTATCGATATTAAAGTAATCTGCCCCACCTGAATAAGAAATACGAAGTTTTCCGCCAAATTCTTTTGATAAACGATCTGCTAAGGAAATACTGAGTGTGAATAATGCTTTACCAGACATATACATTTCATCTGCTGC
>Cebus_capucinus_imitator_PRJNA485217_SSR105__coassemble_704_pt1 | contig 11768 bp, 10 predicted proteins | sample Cebus_capucinus_imitator_PRJNA485217_SSR105__metabat2_low_PE_004 | metagenome-assembled genome bin Cebus_capucinus_imitator_PRJNA485217_SSR105
AGGTGTCATCTGACCATTGCTTGTATCTCCACTTGGAGGTGTCATCTGACTATCGCTTGTATCTCCACTTGGAGGTATCGGTCTATCTCCCATACCACGGCCTCCGCCCATCATTTGATCGGAGTTTTTCTGGCTTAAATCAACGGCATCGCTGCCTTCTCCGGTGGTGATATTGAATGTTCCATCTTCAATCTGTAATGTATTTTCTGCGCTGATTCCATCTCCTTGTGCTTCGATATGAAATGTTCCTGCTGCGATATAGGCATATCCAAGAGATGTATCATCTGAATTTTCTGCATGGATTCCGTCTTTTCCAGATTCAATTGTAAACGTTCCATTGGCAATGCCGATTCGATCTTTTGCTGAGATTCCATGTTTTTCCGCAGTAATCGTATAAGTTCCGCTTGTAATAATCACATCATCTTTTGAAACAATACCATGACCGGCTTCTGCTTGAATCGTAAGTGTTCCAGCTCCATTTAATGTTAAATCTGCCTTGGAAAAAATAACCGCATCAATATTATTATCATCAATAGCGGTATAAGTCCCGCCATTGGAAAGCGTATTTTCTGTATCCGCATTTGTTGTAATAAATACTTTATCCGCTTCTTTTATATAGATGGCAGCGGAATCGGATTTTGTAATTGTCACGCCATTTAAAACGATCTGTACTTTATCCGTGTCATCTGCATCTACAATAATCATTCCGTCTTTTAACGTTCCTGTAAAAACATAAGTTCCTTCGTCGGTAATCGTAATCGTACCATCTGAAATTTTAACTGCATCGGAAATTGAAGTTGCATTTGTTCCATTTAATTGAATTTGTGCGCTTGTTGTTTCGTCATAACCAATCTCATAATCTCGATCGGAAAATAATTCATCTGGATTAATGCTTGTTGGAGTAACTGTTGCTACTGAAGTTGTACTCTCTGATGTTTGACTTGTAGTAGTTGTTGTACTCGCTTGCCCACACCCGGATAATAAAACTGCCATGGCACAAAAAACAGCCATTTTTTTATATGTTCGCATTGTATTTCTCCTTTATAATTCATAGACCGTTGTCTCCTGTTTTGAAACTGTAATCTCTAAGTTACCATTGCGACAACGAAGTTTATCAATTAGCTCTTTCTCTATATTTGCTTCTTGTAATGTAAGGTTATATGTTAAACGGAAAAGACTTCCCATATTTGTTGTCTTTACCTGAACTAACTCACAAGAAGATGTATATGCTTTTAAAATTGGTTCGAAAACATCACTATAATCTAAATCTTCTGGAATTGTAATATGTAATGTTTTATAAAGTTCTGCACCTTTTCTTGTTCCAAAATCGAGATGTGTATATAACACACTGATTCCACTTAATATAATCGAAAATAATAAGGCATATCCTAAATATCCCATACCTGTAATTAAACCAGCGCCCATTGCAAGGAATAAAATTCCAATCTCTTTTGCTGTTCCTGGCACTGAACGGAATCTTACTAAACTAAATGCTCCTGCCACAGCTACACCAGTTCCTACATTTCCATTTACCATCATAATCACGACACAGACAACAGCTGGCAAGATCGCTAATGTTACAACAAAACTCTTTGTGTATCGACTTCGATACATATACATAAACGCTAATACTAACCCAATGACAAGTGCGCAGCTAACGCATAATAAAAAATCTTGTACCGAGATAACCTCTGTCATCTCTGTGTCAAAAATTCCTCTAAATAAAAAATCAAGCATATAAAAGTCCTCCTTGTGCTTCTGTTTGTAATATTTTTTTATAAGCGGTTCCATATTTGGAAAAAGATGTTTTGAAAATTTTATGTTCACTTAACAAAGCGGTCAGCCAAAGTGGAATTCCACCAGATGTTTTAATTTCCATCAATGACATTTTCGGATCCATTACCGGCATTCCAAAAATATCTTCTGTCAGCGATAAGTGATTTTGTCGATATAAAATTTGATTATCGAATGTAATTCTAAAATCACTACCATCAAGGGAATAAAATGCTTCTCTATAATAAGATAGAAAAACAGCTGGTCTTAAATCTCCATAATAAGAACAAAAGTAATTGATCTCATCTGCGATTTGTGAATCTTCTTGAATCGGTTTTCCATTGCATAAGCAATCCATCACTTGCTGCTCTGGCAAAACAATTCTTCTTTTATACACAATCGAGTCATATTTTTTCTTTAATTCCACAAAAACATCATCTTCTTTATTTACTTGTTGATAACTTCGAATTCTCAACTTCTCCTTATAAGCAGGGCGTTCTAATGAACGGCGAATGAGTCGGTAGTTGGTTGTATCAAAATAAATATTTCTTATCATCGCTTCCCCATATTTATCTTGTGCCATATAGGGAGCCATCGCCTCTAGTATGATGGCTTTTTGTTCTTGTGTTAACATATATTTTAATTCATAACGTTTAAAAATCATTTGATAACTCATATTCCTCGCTCCTTTCACAGACAGTGTAGCAATTGAACTTTAACTCTACTTAAAATTTTGAATCAATTTTTTATATTTTTCATATTTTCTAAATTTCTTGCATTTTCTCTCAATCGAAAAAAGGCTGCTTCGCTTATATATAAATTAAGGTATGGATCAAATAAAATCCTCCTATAAAATCTTTATACTTCATTTAAAGTTTTTATGTTATAGTTATAGTACATTGGAAAACATAGGAATAAATAAATAAATGAATGTTTTTCTTAAAAAATGAACATTTACAAATAATAAAGAGGTGAATCATTTATGAAACTATTACTTGTGGAAGATGAACAATCTTTATCAAAAGCAGTCCAAACTGTTTTAGAAAAAAATCATTATACCGTAGATGCGGTTTTTGATGGGGAAGAGGCATTGACCTACTTGCGTTTAGATGACTATGATGGCGTTATCTTAGATATTATGATTCCTAAAATAGATGGTATTACTGTATTGACGAAAATACGCGCTGAAGGAAATTCCGTTCCTGTTATTCTATTGACGGCAAAATCTGAAGTCGATGACAAAGTGTTAGGTCTTGACAGCGGTGCCAACGACTACTTGACAAAGCCTTTTGCTATGAAAGAATTGCTGGCTAGACTTCGTGCAATCACTCGAACACAAACGGCTCATATCAACAGCCAGCTCCAATTTGGCAATATTACATTAGACAGTGCAAACTTTGAGCTCACTTCTCCGAGCGGAAGTTTTCGCCTTGCGAATAAAGAATATCAAATGATGGAGCTTCTTATGCGCCACCCAAAAAACGCTGTTTCCACAGAACAATTTATGGAACGAATTTGGGGCTATGACAGCGATACGGATATTCGTGTTGTTTGGGTATATATTTCTTATTTAAGGAAAAAACTAGAGGCTCTCCATGCAAATATTCAAATTAAAGCCTCTCGAAATATTGGGTATTCTTTGGAGAAAATGCGATGATCACAAAATTACGATTTAAACTCATTGCAGTTTCTATGATCTCGTTAGCTTTAGTATTGTTTTCTATTATGGGAACTGTAAACTTTTTAAACTATCGAAATATTATTGTACAAGCGGATTCTGTTCTTTCTATCCTAGAGGAAAATAATGGAAAATTCCCTCAAAAACTTGGGAAAGAACCGCCTTTAAGCAAGCCAAAAGAGAAAAAACTTTCCCCAGAGCTTCCTTATGAGTCCCGTTATTTTTCCGTTTTATTATCAGAATCCGGAACTATTTTATCTGTGGATACAGGGAAAATTGCAGCGATTGACACAGAAACTGCTATGAGCTATGCAAAGGAAATCTTTGCTTCTCATAAAACAAATGGCTTTCAAGATACCTATCGCTATATTGTCTGTCAAGAAGCTACTTCTACTCGAATTATTTTCTTAGATTGCACACGCAGTATTTCTACTTTTAAAACATTTTTATTCTTCAGTTGTGCAATTGCAATCTTTGGACTGTTAGCTGTTTTCCTACTGATTTTGATTTTCTCTAAGAGAATTATTCGCCCTGTCATTGAAAGTTATATAAAACAAAAGCAATTTATTACTGATGCCGGTCATGAATTAAAGACACCGCTTACGATTATCTCTGCCGATGTTGAAGTATTAGAAATGGATCTCGGTGAAAATGAATGGACAGAGGATATTAGAACGCAAACAAAACGTCTCGCTTCTCTCACCAATGACTTGATCCTTCTTTCTCGAATGGAAGAGAGCAAACCTCAGCTAAATATGATTGAGCTTCCATTTTCTGATCTCGTTTCAGAGACAAGCCAATCATTTCAGGCACTTTCTATGGCACAGCAAAAACAATTGCAGATGGATATTCAACCGATGCTTTCTATCATTGGAGATGATAAAACACTTCGCCAATTGATCTCCATTCTCTTGGACAACGCATTAAAATACTCAACAGAACAAGGAACGATTTCTCTTTCTTTAAAGCAGCAGGCGAAATTTGTTTGCCTCACGGTTGAAAATACAATTCCATCGCCAAACTCTATCGAACCGGAACGGTTATTTGATCGCTTTTATCGTGGCGATCAGTCCAGAAACTCAAAAACCGGCGGCTATGGATTAGGACTCTCTATCGCAAAGGCGATTATCGATACTCATAAGGGAAAAGTAAAAGTGACAAAAGTAGATGATAAAGTTTTATCGATTCGGATTTTGTTTCCGAAGGTAAAAAGTTCATAGAAAAAGACGTATTGTATTGAGTTTCAAAAACTCTTTACAATACGTCTTTTTTTAAGTTTCTTCAGTCTATGTCCTCACTTCTTTATTTTCTCTTCAAGCTCTTTAAATATTCCTTTTTCTCTTTTGTAATTCGATAGCTTTCCACAGCTTTTTGAATTGTTTTATTATGTGTCCACATATCTAACCTTTGATTTTCAATATATGGTATTGTTGCATCATATTGCTTTGCAAGAGCTGTTGCAAAATACCAGGCGATCATCATGTCCACATAGTATTCTTCGGAGCGCAAGTTCGCTACGAACTCTAAATAGTCTATCGAAAAATTCTCATCGAGATAAAACTTCATCAATGTTCCAATCCCAAAACGAATGGTATATGTTTTATCAGAAGCGATCCAGCGTTTTATATAAGGAAGCACTTCATCAAGATGCTTTTTAAAGACTTTAGGCGCCCCAATATCACACGTTGCCCAATTATCCATATACGGTAAAAAATCAATGACCAGCTCCATTGCCTGCTTAAAATCTTTACATTCGCCAATCATAAATCCATGAAGATTATTTTCCTCATAATATTGATGTGGCAATTCTTGTAAAAATCTAACACCTTCTTCTCTTTTTGAAAATTCCTTTGCTAACTTTCTAAGTTCCGGCGTTCGCACACCGATCATCGTATCAGGATCAATATTTGGAATTAACTTACTGTTAAATTGTTTGTATGCAACATCTTGTAACGCAAATAATCGTTTTTGAATCTCTGTCATATCCACTTCTCCTAACGATGAGAAGTCCGCTTTTTACACTTCTCACTTTCTTATTATTTTGTGACGATGGAATAATAAATTCTTGCGGTCACTCTATATATAATACTATAAATAAGAGCAAAAACAAAGAAACAGATTATCATGCATGTAATAAAAAGTCCGCGATTATCTAGGTAAAGCATATTTAAAAGCCGATATACGATCGGAAAAGCAAAACAAAGATGCACTGCTGCCAATAACAATGGCAAGAAAAACACCGTTACGATTTGAGATTGAATGGAACTTTTGATCTCATGTTTATCCATTCCAACCTTTTGTAAAATTTCATATCGCTCTTTGTCCTCATATCCTTCGCTAATCTGTTTGTAATAGATAATGAGAATCGTTGCCATAAGAAATAAAATGCTTAAAAATACACCGATAAATAAAAATCCTGCATAGAAAGATATATCTCCTGTACGGGCATTGGCTTTACAATCAATGATATGCACTGTCTTTTCTTTCGAAAACATTTCTTTTAACCCATGATAAATATTGATTTTCTCTTCCTCTGTTCCATCAATATCCCATGCTATATAATGTTTTATCTGCGCCGCATTTTCTTCAGAAAGAACTTCTTTCTCATAAAAGTGCTGCAATACCTTTTCATTTGGCACAATCACAAAACATTTTTGCCAATCTAAAGCATCAGTATCAAAGAGCTCCAATTGATGGATTCGTTTTTTTATTTTATAAGATTCCTTTAATAACTCTATCTTTTGTTGTCCCTCAAATCCTTGACTGCTGTAAAATAAAATTTCATCTTCCCCTAATGTATCACTCTCCCCTGTGATTCGATTATAGTCTTCCAATACCATAAATGATATAAAATATAAGTTGTTTAAATCGCTAATCTCCTCTGATGATGAATCGATTTGTAGCCCTTCTCCTTTTTTTAATGCGGAAAAAGTAAGTTGTGTACACATCACTTTATTCTTCGCTTCTTTTCCTTCTTCTTTTAAGACAGACTCCACTTTCTGATCTAACTTGCGAAGTCCTTCTTCATAGCTCGTTTCCTTATCGCTGTCAACCGGTCGTACAATGCTAAAATCTGTTCGATACCTAGCATTTACACCATCTTCAATTCCAAACCAAAGGCTGCCTGTTGTGGAGATGATGATAAGCACCATCGTCGCTAAAATACAAATATTTGCTAATCCGACGGCGTTTTTCTTCATTCGATACATCATGCTTGAAATACTAATAAAATGTTTTGTCTTATAATAATAATGTTTTCTCGATTTTAGAATTTTTAATAATGTAATGCTTCCTGTTGTAAATAAGAGATACGTTCCAATCATAACGAGAAATACTGCTACAAAGAAAAACCCCATAGCAATTAAAATCTCTTTTGTCGTAATCGAAATATAATAACCTCCTGCTAAACAAAGCACTCCAATCAGTGTAAGAAACCATTTATTTTTTGGCTCTTTCTCTCCATAATTGCCGCTATTTAACAGCTCAATCGGATTCGCTAAATAAATTTGTCGAATGGAATTTAATAAGATCAAGCCGTGAATGATACAAAATAAAAATACAGTTGTCCAAACGGCAGAAATCGAAATCGAAAATCCGAGTGGAACTTCTGCACAAAACATTTTTGTCAATAATAAAAACATTGCTTTATCCAGTAAAATTCCAAAGAAAAGTCCAAGCACTAAACTTCCAATTCCAACTTGCAATGTTTCATAGCCGATCACTTTCGCGATATGCTTTTTTTCCAGCCCTAAAATATTAAAGACACCAAATTCTTTTTTTCTTCGTTTCATTAAAAAGCTATTCGTATAAAACAAAAAGATAACGGCAAAAATTCCTACGATATAAGTTCCAAAATTTAACAAAAACTGTACGCTATCTCCTCCCGGCAATTGTAAAAGCTCTTCATTTCTTGAAAGCGATGTCATGATATAAAACATCGCCATTGTTATCAAACAAGTAAGTGCATATGGAATGACCGTCTTTTGATTCTTTTTTATATTTGTTATCGCTAATTTCCAATAAAAAAATCTACTCATATTTTACACCGCCTGTCATAATAATTGCTAATGTATCGGAAATATTTTGAAACATCTCCTCCGTTGTCTTTGTCCCTCGATAGATCTGATGAAAAACCGTCCCATCTTTAATAAAAAGCACTCGGCTTGCATGGCTTGCTGCCTTTGTGGAATGAGTGACCATCACAATTGTCTGCCCTTGTTCATGAATGTTTGAAAAGAGATGCAACAAGTCATCAGCAGACTTAGAATCAAGCGCCCCTGTCGGCTCATCTGCTAAGATTAAATCTGGTTTTGTAATAATTGCCCTTGCCACTGCACAGCGCTGCTTTTGTCCACCTGATACTTCATATGGATATTTATTTAAAATATCTGTAATTCCAAGTTCTCTTGCAATGGGCGGCAATCGCTGTTCCATCTCCTCATAAGACACTCCTGATAATACAAGTGGTAAAAATATATTATCTTTATTTGAAAAGTTATCAAGCAAGTTAAAATCTTGAAAAACAAATCCTAAATGTTGTCTTCGAAACGCTGCGATTTCTTTTTCTTTTAACTTCATAATATTTTGTCCATTTAACAATACTTCTCCCCCTGTTGCGCTGTCGAGGGCTGCTAAAATATTTAACAACGTCGTCTTTCCTGAACCAGACTCTCCCATAATCGCTACATATTCTCCTTTTTCTACGGAGAAATCCACACTGGATAACGCTTGCACGGAATTATTGCCAAACCTCGTCGTATATATTTTCTTTAAATTCTTCACTTCTAATAGACTCATCTTTTTATCCTCCTTCTATCCTATCACTTCGTTTTCAAAAAAACTTCTTTGAATTTTATCGTTCCTATATTTCATGTTGGTATCATTTATATATTTAGTATAGAAACTTTCTCTCTGAAAATCTATCGCTTTCCCTTACAAACAAACTTCTTATCTTACATTTTTGAAAGATTATATAGAAAAAGGTTATGCTATCCCTTTTTCCAAGATAACATAACCTTCGTGCCAATTCCTTTTTTCGATGTAATCCAAATTTTATGATTTAATTTTTCCATAATCATTTTGCATAAGTAAAGACCAATGCCTGATGCTTTCTTATCATATCTGCCATTAAATCCCGTATAGCCTTTTTCAAAAACACGATAGCAATCGCTCTCTTCCATTCCCATTCCTGTATCTTCTATTACAAGCACGTTTTCTTTTTGTAAATAAATATGAACGTTTCCCTCTTTCGTATATTTTAAAGCGTTGGATAATAGTTGTTCTAGCACAAATACAAACCATTTCTCATCTGTAATCAATGTCTGGTTTGTTTCTTCGAACTCTATTTTTATTTTCTTACGAATAAATTCACTTGCAAATCTTCGAATCGCCTGCCGTATCATAGAATCTAGATCGTATTCCCGAATCACATAATCAGTTACAACGCTGTTCATGCGAATATAAGCAAGTGCCATCTCGGAATATTGTTCAATGCGAAATAATTCGGCTTTCACCAACTTTTTATCCAACACTTCTTCCGTCTCAAGCAGTAATTTCACCGCTGTAATCGGTAACTTCATCTGATGTACCCAAAGGGAAAAATAATCTTCCAATTCTTTTCGCTCTCGTTCATCTTTTGCAATCTGTTCTTGCTTTTCTTCCTGCAAAAGATGTAATAACTGTTGATAGTCTTGTCCAATTAACGTGGTATCTTTTGGCAAATGTTCCGTAGAATATCGAATTTCCTCTCGATAATTTTGCAAGGCATCATGTTTCTTCTTATATTGAACAAAATCATATCCTCCAATGAGAAGTAAGAACAGAGAAGTGAGGAACATTCCATATAGAATGCCTTCGATTTCATTGTTATAAAGAGAAAAAATAAACAATAAAATGCCAAAGCTAATGAAATAGGAAAGGAGCAGCTTTTTATGTTCTTTACAATATCGAAACAACAATTCCATAGCCAATTCCTTTCTTTGTATGAATAAAGTCCGATACCCCTATTTGCTCTAATTTTTTTCTAAGGCGATTCACATTCACCGATAACGTATTTTCATCAATATAATTATCCGTCTGCCAAAGCGCCTCCATAATCGAGTCTCTCTCCACAATCTTCCCTTTATTTTCCATTAAAATTTTTAAAATGCGGCTTTCATTTTTCGTCAATTCAACTTCTTGCTCTTTATATCGAACGATATGTTCGTCGCTATAAAATCTCACACTTCTCTCTTCTAAAAACGACGTCTTTCCAGCAAAATCATAGCTTCTTCTAAGGAGCGCCTGTATTTTTGCCACAAGCACTGTTAGCTCCACAGGCTTACTTATAAAATCATCGGCTCCTGCGGTCATCGCCATCACGATGTTCATATTATCGGCTGCTGATGATAAAAAGATAATTGGCACTTTGGAACGTTTTCTTATTTCTTCGCACCAATAAAACCCATTGAAATATGGAAGCATCAAATCGAGTAAAACTAAATCTGGATTTTCTCTCTGAAACACTCCTGTAATATCTTGAAAATCTTCCACTAAAACGACTGAATAATTCCATGACTCCAAAAATTTCTTTATGGCAAGCGCAATTGTCTCTTCATCTTCTACTACTAGAATGCGATACATCTTCGTCCCTCTCTTTCCGTTCTTATTGATTGCATCATTGTTCTACTATCTCCAACTCTTTATAATCGAGTATTTATATGGATATTATATTCTCGAATATCAGGAATATCAATATCCATTCCAAACCAACCCAAACCAAATCATAAGCCATGGAGCCTTATATAAAAAAGCTGATGGATGATGGATAGAGATTCTAACCTTTTTATTTCATCAGCTTGTTTCATTTCTTATTCTGTTATTACTTCTTCACATGCAATATCGCTTTTCTTGCTCTTTGCTGTCACTCGAAATGTTCGTTCTGTCATATATAACATTAACGCAACAAAGATAATCAAATACACCGGCAAAATTTCATATCCAATTCTTCTTCCAAGAAGTCCATAGAGCGGCGGAATAAAGGTCGTTCCTACATAGGCACTAGCCATCTGAATTCCAATAATTGCCCCTGAATTTTTCGCACCAAAGTTGCTTGGAGTGGAATGTATAATACAAGGATAGATTGGCGCATATCCAAAACCAATAATACTAAATCCAATAAGGGCAAGCATTTCATTTTCAATAGGAACGAGCAGACAAGCAATTCCAATCATTGCAATCACTGCCCCTAGTAGAATCATTTTTCGATCGCCTAACTTATCCATAAGAAATCCACCAAGAAATCTTCCGATTGTAAGCCCAATAAATACGAGCGATGCAAAGGCTGCTGCTTTTTCTGCATGGATTTCTTTTACAGTCACAAGATAAGTCGCTGTCCAACCCATAGCAGTGGCTTCCGCCGCACAATATCCAAAAAATCCGATTAACAGTGTCGGCACTCCTTTTATTTTCAAAACATCGACTAATCCAACAGACTCTTTTGTTCTATGCTCTTCCACTTTATTTTGATTGACTTTCCATAATGGCAAAGTGAAAAATAATAAAAGAACAATGCCCATTTGAATGATAGAAATCATGCGGTATCCCATGTTCCAATTAGACGTTGTCAACGCATAGCTCATAACAAAAGGGCTGACAACCGTTCCAACTCCCCAAAAGCAGTGAAGCCAACTCATATGTTTGGAAGAATAATGTAACGCTACATAGTTATTTAATGCCGCATCGATTGCTCCTGCCCCTAGACCATAAGGGATTGCAAATAAAATGAGCAGCCAAAATTCACCGGATATTGAAAAGCCAAATAAAGCAATGGCTGTTAAAAATACACTGACAACTGTTACAATCTGTGTTCCAAATCTTTTTGTAAGTTTATCAGAAACAAGGCTTGATACAATCGTTCCTCCTGAAATCACCATAGAAATCATTCCCATATAGGAAAGCGGAACTTTAAATGTCTGGTGCATCACAGGCCACGCAGAACCGAGCAAAGAATCCGGCAGCCCTAAACTAATAAAAGCAATGTATATCACAACAAGTAAAAGTGTGTACATAATTTTTCCCCTTCTTACAATCCATATTTTTTCTCATTCTATCATTCTTTTTCTTCCGGATAATAAAATCCCCATGTTTTTCGAATCTCTGTCATCATTGCCATTACATCTTCTGTATAATCAAAATACATTTCTTCTGCCTGTCCACCTATCGCTTGTTCCATATCACAAACTTCATAGAACAACGCATCTTCTGTTGAGCCACAAGCAATCGTCTGCTACTCAAAATATGGTCAAATATACCCATATCGAGAATGTTCCTTCTTCAT
>Cebus_capucinus_imitator_PRJNA485217_SSR105__coassemble_716_pt1 | contig 11591 bp, 12 predicted proteins | sample Cebus_capucinus_imitator_PRJNA485217_SSR105__metabat2_low_PE_004 | metagenome-assembled genome bin Cebus_capucinus_imitator_PRJNA485217_SSR105
AAAAGGAATTTGCAAGCCTTGATTTTACTGAGCTAAAGATTCCGAGAGATTATATAGGTGATAAAAGGAGGAAACAGTGAAATGGTTGAATTAGATCAATTTAAATATACGATTAATCAGTATCGAGAACCGTTAGTAGAAGTAGGTCATTCGCTTGATTTAGATAGAAAGAGAGATAGAATCGAAGAATTGGAAGCGGATATGGAGTCGCCAGGATTTTGGGACAATGTAGAGCGCTCTCAAAAGATTATGAAAGAATTAAAAAATCTAAAAGACACTGTGGAAGAGTATAACGGTCTTGTTGCTGAATTGGAAGATATCGATACGATGTTAGAGATGGGTTATGAAGAAGGCGATCCGTCCTTAATTCCGGAAATTGAAGAGATGGTAAAATCCTTTGTAGAGGATTTGGAACATCTTCGTGTAAAGACGTTATTGTCCGGAGAATACGATAAATGCAATGCTATTTTAACACTTCATGCAGGAGCAGGCGGAACAGAGTCCTGTGATTGGGCGAGTATGTTATTCCGTATGTATACAAGATGGGCGAATTCAAAAGGCTATCAGACAGAGATTCTTGACTACTTAGATGGCGATGAAGCAGGGATTAAGACGGTGACGGTTCAGATCAACGGAGAAAATGCCTATGGCTACTTAAAATCGGAAAAGGGCGTACATCGCCTTGTCCGCATTTCTCCATTTAATGCAGCGGGAAAAAGACAGACGTCATTTGTTTCTTGCGATGTGATGCCGGAGATCGATCAGGAGATTGAAATTGAAATCAATGACGATGATTTAAGAATTGACACATATCGTTCCAGCGGAGCAGGTGGACAGCACGTCAATAAGACATCTTCTGCGATTCGTATCACCCACTTACCAACAGGAATTGTTGTACAGTGTCAAAATGAACGCTCTCAATTCCAAAACAAAGATAAAGCGATGCAGATGTTAAAGGCAAAACTTTATATGATGAAACAACAAGAAAATATGGAGAAATTATCTGGAATTCGAGGGGAAATTTCGGATAATGGCTGGGGAAGTCAGATTCGTTCTTATGTTATGCAGCCATATACAATGGTAAAAGACTTAAGAACCGGGGAAGAAACAAGCAATGTATCAAGTGTGATGGACGGAAATCTCGATGGATTTATGAATGCTTATTTGAAGTGGGAAGCGACAAAGAAAAGAGAAGATGAAATAATTTCATAAGAGCATTGTGAAAACTTAGCAACTAAGGTAAGCAGATTAGAAAATGGGCAAAAATTTAAGAAAAACAATTGTGAAAACTTACGGAACAATTAGGAAAGAATTCGAAAAAGAATTCAGAAGATGAAAGTAAGGGAGAATGGTATGTTAGATGAGAGCAAATATTTTCTGGTCAAGAAAAAAGCGGTGCCAGAAGTATTATTAAAAGTAGTGGAAGCAAAGAAATTGCTTGATAACAATAAAAACTTGACAATTCAAGAAGTGGCAGAACGAGTTGGTATTAGTCGAAGTTCTTATTATAAATATAAAGATGACATTTTTCAGCTTCAAGAAAATGCAAAAGGCAGGGTCATTACGTTTGTGGTGGAGTTAGAGGATAAGCCGGGGCTTTGTTCTATGGTGCTTAGTTTAATTGCAAACTATCATGCAAATATTATGACGATTCATCAAAGTATTCCGATAAATGGAGTGGCGCTTTTGACATTAAGTATTCTCATACTACCAAATACAGGAGATATTTCGCATATGTTTGAAGAAATTGAGAATAGCGATGGAATTCATTACTTAAAAATCTTAGCGAGGGAATAACGGAAAAATGAAAGTACGTTCCTTACGACTTGTGTTATCATGGAAAAGGCGGCAGAATGGAGATTGAAATGAAATATATCCTCATCATTGCAGATGGAATGGCAGATCAGAAATTACAAGAGCTAGGCAATCAAACTCCGCTTCAATATGCAAAGACAGAAGCCATCGATGCGTTGGCGAAGCGTTCAGAAATTGGGTTTGTTCAGACGATACCAGATGGAATGGAAGCGGGAAGTGATGTGGCAGGGCTTTCGATTTTCGGATATGAACCTCAAGTATACTATACAGGGCGTGCGCCCCTAGAAGCGTTAGGGCTGCAAATTCCACTGGAACCACAAGATATAGTTTATCGCTGTAATCTAGTAACATTATCCAGTGAACGAGAGTACGAAAAAAGGCGAATGATCGACCATATGGGAGGGGAAATTTCCACAGTTCATGCAAAAGAAATTATCAAAAATTTGCAAAATGTTTTTGACAGAACGGCATATCAGTATTATACTGAAACCAGTTATCGTCATTTGCTCGTATGGAAACATGGTAAAATTGAAGGATTAACTCCGCCACACAACATTTTAGGTGAGCAGATTGGAAATTATCTTCCAGAGGAAGAGGCGCTCTTATCGATGATGAAAAAAAGCGATCAGTGGTTGCATGAGCAGCCGACTGGAACTGCAAATTCTATTTGGTTTTGGGGTGGAGGAAAGAGGACAAATTTGCCAGACTTTTCACAAAAATATGGGAAAAGGGGAGCAATGATTTCGGCAGTTGCTGTGATGAAAGGGATTGCTGCTGGAGCAAACTTGACGAATATAACTGTACAGGGTGCCACAGGCACTGTGGATACCAACTATGGAGAAAAGGCGCAGCGGGCATTAAAAGCTCTGATAGAAGAACAATACGATTTTATTTGTATTCACATTGAAGCACCGGACGAGGCAAGTCATAGAGGTGATGCCAATGGAAAAATAAAAGCGATTGAACAGATCGATCAAAAAATAGTAAAAGTTCTTGTAAAAGAGTTAGATGCTTTAAAAATAAATGCAAGAATCTTGATTTTACCGGATCATGAAACGCTTGTGAAAACGAGAAAACACACAAATGCAAAAGTGCCATACTTATTATATGATTCAAGAGATCGCCTTGAGAAAAATCAAGCATATAATGAAGAGCAAGGGTGTTTCAAACAAAAACTGTTAAGTGGGACAGAATTAATAGAGCGCTTATTTTCTGAAAATAAAAAGTAACATAGGAGGACATTATGCTAATCGTAAAAAAATTTGGTGGTACATCCGTTGGTAACAAAGAAAGAATCTACAATGTAGCAAGACGTTGTGTGGAAGAATATCAGAAGGGCAATGATGTTGTTGTTGTGTTATCTGCTATGGGTAAAATGACAGATGAACTTCTTGCTATGGCTGCTGATATTAATCCAAAGGCTCCAAAACGAGAAATGGATATGCTGCTTACAACAGGAGAGCAAACTTCGGTAGCATTGGCTGCAATGGCAGTTGCTGCACTTGGCGTTCCAGCTGTTTCTCTAAATGCTTTTCAAGTTCAAATGCATACCGATCATCGATATGGAAATGCTCGCTTAAAAGATATCGATACAGAGAGAATTATGCATGAATTAGAACAAAGAAAAATTGTTTTTGTCACAGGATTTCAAGGGGTTGATCGTTATGATAATTATACAACACTTGGAAGAGGTGGTTCTGATACAACAGCAGTTGCTTTAGCAGCGGTATTAAATGCAGATGCCTGCGAGATCTATACCGATGTGGACGGTGTCTATACTGCGGATCCACGCATAGTGCCAGAGGCATATAAGTTAAAAGAAATCACTTATGATGAAATGCTAGAATTGGCATCGCTTGGGGCTTGTGTGCTTCATAACCGCTCAGTAGAGCTTGCGAAAAAATATGGAGTACAATTAGTTGTACGTTCAAGCCTAAATACATCAGAAGGAACGATTGTGAAGGAGGAAACAAAAATGGAGAGAATGCTTGTTAGCGGAGTTGCAGGAGATAATGATGTAGCACGAATTGCTTTAATTGGAGTAAAAGATGAGCCAGGCGTTGCCTTCAAGGTCTTTAATATTTTAGCAAAGAAGAACATCAACGTAGATATTATTTTACAATCCATTGGACGTGATGATAGTAAAGATATTGCGTTTACTGTTTCAGAAAGTGTTGCCGACGAAGCGGTAGAAATTATTGAAAGTAATTTCAGCGATAATTATGAAAAAATCGATGTATCAAAAGATGTATCAAAAGTATCTGTTGTAGGTGCTGGTATGATGTCAAATCCTGGTGTTGCTGCAAAAATGTTTGAAGCATTGTCCGATGTTGGAATTAATATCCGTATGATTTCAAGTTCTGATATTAATATTACCGTTGTCATTGGAGAAAAAGACACAAAGAAAGCGATGAATGCGGTTCATGATGCATTTTTCCAAGAGAGATAATAGAATCAGGTTTCAATAAAATGCGATCGAGAAAAGCCTATGAATTCCGTGTAAGAAATAAAAGCGGGTTCATAGGCTTTTCATTGTTTTGGGAAATGTTCTTTTGACACTAGAATCTATTTTATATTATAATACACTACATAAGTGAATTCTGAATATTGTAGGAAAGAACAATGGATTTTCACTAGGCGAACAGCCGAATCGATGAAATAAAACAATGGAATTTAGTAAAAAAGAAAAGAGTGTGAGAAAATAAAATGAAACGACAAGATTATTTATCATGGGACGAATATTTCATGGGAGTTGCCATGTTAGCAGCTATGAGAAGCAAGGATCCAGGCACACAAGTAGGAGCCTGTATTGTAGATGCCAATAATAAAATATTATCCATCGGATACAATGGAATGCCAACAGGCTGTTCTGATGATTGTATGCCATGGGAAAGAGAAGGAGATCCACTTCATACAAAATATCTTTATGTATGTCATGCGGAACTAAATGCTATTTTAAACTATAATGGAGGCTCTTTAGAAGGTGCAAAACTTTATGGAACACTGTTTCCATGTAATGAATGTTGTAAAGCGATTATTCAAAGTGGAATTAAAGAAATTATTTATATGAGCGATAAATATGCGGATACAGATTCTGTAATCGCCTCTAAAAAGATGTTTGATATGGTAGGGGTTAAGTACCATCAATATAAACCAGAAGGAAGAAAGATAGAATTTGAATTATAAAAGAAGACTTTCCATCACAAAATAGAGAAAGCATAGAAAGGGAAAATACATGGATATTATAGCAGTATTGCAACAGGAATTAGGAGTCAAATATCATCAAGTGGAAGCAGCAGTAAAATTAATTGATGAAGGAAATACCATTCCATTTATTGCTCGTTACCGAAAAGAGGCGACAGGCTCATTAAATGATGAGGTTCTTCGAAATTTATATGAACGTCTTACTTATTTAAGAAATTTAGAAGACAAAAAAGAACAAGTATTAAATACAATTGCAGAGCAAGAAAAATTAACGCCTGAATTAGAGAAGAAAATTAAAGAAGCAAAGACGCTTGTAGAGGTAGAAGATCTCTATCGTCCATATCGTCCGAAACGAAGAACGAGGGCGATGATTGCAAAAGAAAAGGGCTTGGAGCCATTGGCTCAAATTTTATTGCTCCAAGAGACGACAAACTCTATGGAAGAAGAAGCAAAAGCTTTTTTGTCAGAAGAACATGATGTGAATACCGTAGACGAGGCTCTTTTAGGAGCCATGGATATTATTGCGGAAGGTATTTCAGATGATGCCGATTATCGCACTTATATTCGTGAATTAACGATGAAAGAGGGATTTCTCGTATCCGAAGGAAAAAATAAAGAAGAAAGCTCTGTCTATGAAATGTATTATGAGTACCAAGAGCCATTAAAGAAGGTAGCTGGACATCGTATTTTAGCATTGAATCGTGGGGAAAAAGAAAAGATGCTTACGGTGAAAATAGAGGCGCCAGAAGAGAAAATTTTATCTTATTTGCATAAAAAAATCATTCAAAAAGGGAATCCAAATACAACATCAATGTTAGAAGCAGCCATTGAAGATAGCTATAAGAGATTGATTAGTGGAGCCATTGAACGAGAAATTAGAAGCGCTTTAACAGAAAAAGCGGAAGATGGAGCCATTAAAGTATTTGGAAAAAACTTAGAACAACTTCTTATGCAGCCGCCAATTGCAGGACAAACAGTTCTTGGGTGGGATCCGGCATTTCGAACAGGCTGTAAACTAGCGGTTGTCGATCCTACTGGAAAAGTATTGGATACCGTTGTTATTTATCCGACAGCGCCACAAAATAAAATAAAAGAAGCAAAGCAGATTGTCCATAATTTCATTAAAAAATATAACATTACATTGATTTCCGTTGGAAATGGGACAGCATCTCGAGAATCCGAACAGATTATTGCAGAGCTTTTAAAAGAGATTCCAGAGCAGGTGCAATATGTGATCACCAACGAGGCAGGGGCATCGGTGTATTCAGCGAGTAAACTTGCGACAGAGGAATTTCCAAACTTCGATGTTGGACAGCGCAGTGCGACCTCTATTGCAAGAAGAATTCAGGATCCTTTGGCAGAACTTGTGAAGATCGATCCAAAATCCATTGGAGTTGGACAATATCAGCATGATATGAACCAGAAAAAATTAGGGGAAACATTGACAGGAGTTGTGGAAGATTGTGTGAATAAAGTTGGAGTTGACTTAAATACAGCTTCCGCCTCTCTTTTAGAATATATTTCCGGTGTCAATAAAACAATTGCTAAAAATATCGTTTCCTATCGAGAAGAACATGGAACATTCACAAATCGAAAGCAACTTTTAAAAGTTGCAAAATTAGGGCCAAAAGCGTTCGAGCAATGTGCCGGTTTTATGAGAATTACAGGGGGAGAACAGCCATTAGATGGTACGAGCGTTCACCCAGAGTCTTATGAGGTGGCAAGAAAATTATTGGAGCAATTAGGCTATTCCGAAGAAGAGATGAAACAAGGCGGACTAAACGATCTTTCTAAAAAGCTGGGAGACAAAAAGCAAATGGCAAAGGAGCTTGGCGTTGGTGAAGTTACGTTGATGGACATTGTAAAAGAATTAGAAAAACCAGCACGAGATCCGCGAGAAGAAATGCCAAAGCCAGTGTTGAGAACCGATGTATTGGATATGGAAGACTTAAAAGAAGGAATGATTTTAAAAGGAACTGTTCGAAATGTTATCGATTTTGGAGCCTTTGTTGATATTGGAGTTCACCAAGATGGATTAGTCCATATTTCTCAAATGACCGATAAGTATATTAAACACCCATTGGAAGTGGTGAGCGTAGGGGACATTGTGGAAGTGAAAGTGATGTCTGTTGATTTACAGAAGAAGAGAATTCAGCTTACAATGAAATTATAAAAAAATAAACGAGAAGAAATTTCTGTGGATAACTTCCAAATAAGCCCATTTCAAGGTCAAGTGTTATAAACAATTTTCGGAAAACTTAAAAGCATAGTTTGAAAAGTATTGACTTTTAAAAATACAACGATTATAATAAAAAGGAATTAAAAAAAGGAAGTTCTTCAGGGCAGGGTGCAATTCCCGACCGGCGGTAAAGTCCGCGAGCCATAATGGCAGAATTGGTGCGATTCCAATACCGACAGTAAAGTCTGGATGAAAGAAGAAAAGAACGATAGGCGTATTTTTAGTTACCATACATTTTTATATATGATACGTTAAGCGAACAGCCCTGAGTCTTAGACTTAGGGCTTTTTGTGTGTCATATACAAAAAGGGAATTTTCTCGCATGGTAAGAAAAATAAGAGTACTAAAGTCTTTCCTCACTCTCTTGAATTTCCGACATATTATTTTTTATGTAAAGGAGAAGAGGCACTATGGATAACACACAATTACAAGGTATTCGAAAAGGGAACACATTCACTGCAAAATCAGTAACAACAATTGGACTGATGTCAGCAATGGCATTTATTTTAATGTTTGTACATTTTCCAATTAAGTTTATTGGCTTTTTGGAGTTGGAAGTCAGTGATGTTCCGGCACTTATTTGTGCACTTGCGTATGGTCCTGTTGCTGGTGTCTTTGTAGAATTAGTAAAGAATCTACTTCATACAATGGCAAGCAGTACGGCAACAGTTGGAGAGATCGCAAACTTTATTATGTCCTCTAGCTATGTTTTAGGGGTATCTCTTGTATTTTGGCATTCTAAGTCAGAAAAGAGAGTGCGAAATGGATTTATTGTAGGAACGATTTTATTAATTGTCACAGGAGTTGTTGTAAACTACTTCATTACATTGCCACTTTATATTACTTTGTATTTTGGAGGAAATGAAAGTGCGCTTTATGGAATGGCAAGTGCGATGATTCCGGCGATTAAAGACATGAAAACACTGTTATTAATGGGATTTGTACCATTTAACCTAGTGAAAGGTACGCTTATGTCTGTCATTACGTATTATGTTTGGAAAAAGTTTCGCAAGTTCCTATAACAGATAGGAAACATGGAATAGAAATTGGATAAGAAAGCTGTCAGTTTGAGCAACAAGTGTTGAAGACTGGCAGTTTTTCTTTTTGTTCTTTCCGTTGATACTTCATGGTTGGTCTGCTATAATGAAGCAGAATGATAAGAGATTCTAAAGGAAAAGAAAAAACTTTTTTACCCATAGAGATAGAAGAGTGATAAGGAAAAAGAAAGGAAAGGAGAAGCGAGAAATGGTGTTTGAAAGTTATCAGACAAAGGATACATTTGAATTTGGAAAAAGGTTAGCCGAACAATCCAAAGCAGGTGATATTATTTGTTTGCTTGGAGATCTGGGCGTTGGAAAAACTGTTTTTACACAGGGGTTTGCAAAAGGGCTTGGCATTGCAGAGCCGGTGAACAGTCCGACCTTTACCATTGTACAAGAATATGAAGAGGGGCGAATTCCATTCTATCATTTTGATGTCTATCGCATTAGCGATGTGGAGGAAATGGACGAAATTGGATTTGAAGACTATATTTATGGCGAAGGGGTTTGCCTTATTGAATGGGCAAATTTAATTGAAGAGATTTTACCGGATACGATAACGGTTGTTACAATAGAAAAAGATCTGGAGAAAGGGTTTGATTATCGGAAAATCATAGTTTCGGATCGTTTATAATCGATGAAACAGGCAGGGAAAACCATTATTTTTACCGCTTATAGATGAATAGAATAAGTAAGAAGAAAGAGAAAAAGGAGACGTTATGAGGATTTTAGCACTGGATAGTTCAGGATTGGTAGCGTCCGTTGCCCTTGTAGAAGAGGAACAATTAATAGCGGAATATACCATTAATTATAAAAAAACACATTCTCAAACTCTATTGCCGATGTTAGATGAGATTGTAAAAATGACACAAATTGCTCTAAGCACCATCGATGCCATTGCAGTGGCAGGGGGACCTGGTTCTTTTACAGGGCTTCGTATTGGTTCCGCTACGGCAAAGGGGCTTGGCTTTGCGTTACAAAAGCCATTGATTCATATTCCAACTGTGGAAGCATTGGCATATAATTTATATGGGAATCATCAAGTGATCTGTCCAATTATGGACGCAAGACGAAACCAAGTCTATACAGGGATTTATGAATTTCATGAGAATCAATTTCGTGTGATGCAAGATCAAAAGGCTCTCGCAGTGGAGGAAATTATCAAGGAATTAAATTTACTAGGACGTGAAGTGATTTTTATTGGAGATGGAATTCCTCCATATAAAGAATTGATTCAAGAGCAAATAACAGTTCCTTATAGTTTTGCGCCGGCACATCTTTGTCGTCAAAGAGCAGGGGCTGTTGGAATGCTTGGCGTTCAATATTATAAACAAGGGAAGATTGAAACAGCAACCGAGCATCAGCCGGATTATTTGAGACTATCCCAAGCAGAGCGAGAAATGCAAGAGAAAATGAAGGAAAAGGCAGAGTGCCATGAATAAATGTCTTGTCATTCAAAAGATGGAACAAGGGGATTGTGAGGCGGTATGGGAAGTTGAGAAACGTTGCTTTTCTACGCCGTGGAGTTTAGAAAGCATAAAAGAAGCGCTGCAATATGAGACGCATCAATTTCTTATAGCAAAAGCAGGAGAGAAAATCGTTGGATATATGGGAATGATACAGACATTTGAGGAAGCAGATGTTACGAACGTAGCTGTTCTTTCTGAATATCAGCATCAAGGAATCGGACAAGCGCTTGTAAAAGAATCTTTAAAACGAGCAAAAGAGGCGGGAATAAAAACGGTATTTTTAGAGGTGAGGGAGAGCAACTCTCCTGCAATTCATCTATATGAAAAGTTCCACTTTGTTCCCATTTCAATTAGAAAGAATTATTATAAAAATCCATTGGAACACGCAGTGATTATGTCGGTAGATCTTTCCACTATAAAAGAATAAAAAATTTATTTATAATGAATGGAGATATCGGATACTGCAAAAGAAATGGAGGAATAGCATGATAGAGAAGAACAAAGTATATTGCAACGCATGTGGAAGAGAACTTGGTGATTTGTCACAGATCCAAAAAGAAGATTTTGTATGCATTGAAAAAGAGTGGGGATATTTTTCAAATAAAGATGGAGAACACCATATCATTCATATCTGTGAAACTTGTTACGATCGTTGGATTCATACATTTCAGATTCCAGTAGAGAAAAAAGAAGTTGTTGAGATGATTTAAAAAATGCTGTTATGGCATTTATGGTCAATGTTTAGAAAAAAAGAAGTATAGCGAGATAGAGATTAGGAAGTGAGGAAGCGATATGTTAGATGTATGTCTATTGGGAAGTGGAGGAATGATGCCTCTTCCATATCGACGTTTAACTGCCTTGATGGCAAGGTATAACGGAAATAGTATTTTAATTGATTGTGGAGAGGGGACACAGGTTGCCATTAAAGAAAAGGGCTGGAGCTTTAAACCGATCGATGTTATTTGCTTTACCCATTATCATGCGGATCATATTAGTGGGCTTCCAGGATTATTGTTGACTCTTGGAAATGCTGAGAGAACTGAGCCACTTGTGATGATCGGGCCAAAAGGGTTGGAACGAGTAGTCAATGCCCTTCGAGTGATTGCGCCAGAACTGCCATTTCCAATTGAATTTATTGAACTTTCAGGACAGGAGCAAATCATTCAAAGAAACGGCTATATCATAGAAGCATTTCGAGTAAATCATAATGTGACTTGTTATGGATATAGCATTAAAATTCCAAGAGCAGGAAAGTTTGATTTAAAGAAGGCAGAAGAGAATGAAGTGCCAAGAGCGATGTGGAGTCGTTTACAAAAGGGAGAAACGATACAAGAGAACGGAAAAACTTATACAAGTGATATGATTTTAGGGGCGGAACGAAAAGGAATTAAAGTGACGTATTGTACCGACAGTCGCCCGGTTCCATCGATTGTAGAACATGCCAAAGGCTCTGATCTGTTTATTTGTGAAGGCATGTATGGAGAAGATGGAAAAGATAACAAAGCAAAAGAATATAAGCATATGACATTTTATGAAGCAGCAAAACTTGGCAAAGAAGCTGATGTGGCAGAAATGTGGCTCACCCATTATAGTCCATCTTTAGTGCGAGCAGATGAATTTATGCCGAAAGTATGGGAGATTTTTGGACGGGTAAAACCAGGGAGAGATGGAAAGAGCAAAACATTAGAATTTGTTGAGGAAACGTGCTGAGCCGAGTAGAGAGGTTTCAAACTTTGAAATAAAAGAGTGTCAATGCGAGCAATAGATGTATAACTTCTCGGAATCTCAAAGAATGAGATTCTAATCGAAAATTGACAACTGAAT
>Cebus_capucinus_imitator_PRJNA485217_SSR105__coassemble_718_pt1 | contig 11568 bp, 10 predicted proteins | sample Cebus_capucinus_imitator_PRJNA485217_SSR105__metabat2_low_PE_004 | metagenome-assembled genome bin Cebus_capucinus_imitator_PRJNA485217_SSR105
TATGGACATCGAGTATGAAACCGGCAACCAGTTGGGACATTAAGAGGACTTGGTAAATCCCCTTCAATCATCTGCCGCTTTGATAAACGAGCTGTTTTTGGATCTGCAATCGGAATTGCCGATAAAAGAGCCTTTGTATAAGGGTGAAGCGGATTGTCATATAATTCATCGCTTTCTGAAATTTCTACAATCTTACCAAGATACATAACGCCAATTCGATCCGAGATATGCCGCACCATCGATAAATCATGGGCGACAAACAAATAGGTCAGTCCAAACTCCTGTTGGAGATCTTCTAGCATATTAACAACTTGTGCTTGAATAGAGACGTCCAATGCAGAAATCGGCTCGTCGCATAGGACAAATTCCGGTTTTATAGCAAGGGCTCGAGCAATCCCTATTCTTTGCCGTTGTCCTCCTGAAAATTCATACGCATATTTTTCCATATCATCTGGTTTTAGACCGACTGTTTTCAAGAGTGAGACAATCTGCTCTTCTATTTCATCTTTGGAGCGTTTTCCTTCTAAAAGCATTGGTTCTTGAATAATTTCTCTTACATTGTGATGGGGATCTAAGGCAGAATAAGGATCCTGAAAAATAATTTGCATTTTCTTTCGATATTCATTTAATTGTTTTCCCTTCAAATTCGTAATATCCGTTCCATGATAGATAATTTTTCCTCCGGTCGGTTCATACATACGAATCAACGTTCTTCCAAAAGTGGATTTCCCACAGCCTGACTCACCGACCAGCCCAAAGGTTTCTCCTTTTCGAATCGAAAGGGAAATTTTATCAACTGCTCGCACTTCTTTTTTTGATTTTCCAAAAAAGTTTTTAATCGGAAAATATTTCTGAAGTTCTTTTGCTTCTACAAGAATCTCATCGTTTTTATTTCTCATCGTTTTCTCCTCCTCTCCGTTCAATTTGATCGAGTTCTTCACCGTTAAAAATACACATCGCTCTTTGCGTTTCGGAATAAATGCGATAGTTCGGCACTTGTTTTTTACATTGTTCCACAGCAAATTTACACCGTTCTGCAAATGGACAACCGCTCGGCGGATTAAAGAGAGAAGGCGCCATTCCTTTAATTGGTTCTAATCGTTCTTTTACTCCAGTAACAGGTTTTGGAATCGCATGTAACAGCGCTCTTGTATAAGGGTGTTTTGGAGCGTAAAAAATTTCATCTGTCACCCCTTCTTCCATAACTCGTCCGCCATACATAACGACAATGCGATTGCTTAGACTCGCCACGACACCTAAATCATGGGTAATTAATACAATGCTCATATGTTCCTTTTCTTGTAATTCTTGCAATAATTCAAGAATCTGCGCTTGAATTGTTACATCAAGAGCAGTCGTTGGCTCATCGGCGATCAATAACTTAGGATTGCAGCAAAGCGCCATAGCGATTAGAACTCTTTGTCTCATTCCACCGGAAAATTCGTGGGGATATTGTTTTAAACGGCTTTCAGGAGAAGGAATGCCTACTTTTTTCAGCGCTTTCACTGCTTCTTTTTGTGCATCTGCTTTTTTCAATCCCTGATGTCGTTTTAATACTTCGTATAAGTGCTGTCCTATTGTTTTTAAAGGGTTTAAGGCAGTCATTGGATCTTGAAAAATCATAGCAATCTCCTTGCCACGCATTTTTCTCTGCTGTTCTTTTGAAAAGGTTTGAATGTCTTCTCCCTCAAATAAAATTTTATCTGCGTTTATTTGCGCATTTTCCGGAAGCAATCCCATAATCGATTTCATAAGCACACTTTTTCCACTTCCTGATTCTCCTACGACTGCTAGAATTTCTCCTTTATTAACAGAAAGATCAACTCCATGAACTGCTTGCACAAGATTCCTTTGTATTTGAAACATCGTGTTTAAATTTTGAACTTCCAGCAATTTTTTTGTCTCTTCCATCTAATTCCTCTCCTTCCTATTCTTTTTCCCCTGCTGTCACTCTTGGTTCCATATAAATGCGGAGAAGATTTCCAAGTTTATTAAATGCAAAGATTGTGCAGACGATTAAAAGCCCTGGAATAAATGCCATGTAAAGCGCATTTTGTAAATTAGTCTGAGCAGACTGTAACAAACTTCCCCAAGAGGACATCGGCTGTTGGATCCCTATTCCAAGGAAACTTAAGGAAGATTCCGTCATAATTGCGCCTGCAATGCTCGTTGTAGCTGCAATAATAATCGTCGGAAACACTGACGGAATAATATGGGATAAAATAACTTTCCAAAATGGTGTTCCTACAAATTTGGCATACATCACATATTCCCTCTCTTTGACCGAAAGCGTCTCTGCACGAACTAATCTTGCAATTTCCAGCCATGTAAAACAGCCAATTACAATAATAATCGACTTTAATCCCGGATTTAGGAAAATACTAATAACAGTAACTAAAATCAGCCATGGAATAGAAGACATAATATCCACAATTCTCATAAGTACCATATCGATAAGCCCGCCGCAATAGCCTGAAATCGTTCCAACGGATACTCCGATTACGACGCTTGTCAACATGGAAAGAATCCCAACAAGAAGGGATACACGCCCACCATAGATAACACGAGCCAAATAATCTCTTCCCACTTCATCTGTTCCGAACCAATGCTCTTTTGATGGCGGAGTTAGCATATTCATAACATCTGTTTTATTCGGGTCAAGCGGCAACAATGGCGCTAGTAAGGAAATAAGAATGATAAAAGCAAGAAAAATAAGAGATGCGATTGCTATTTTATCTTTTTTTAATACAGAAAGCGCATGGGCCATTCTTCTTTGTTTGGAACTGTTTTGTTCTCGTTTCATTAAAAATCACCCCATTTCTTTAATTCTTGGATCGATAATACAATATAAAATATCGGACAATAAGTTTCCAACAATTACCAACACCGAAGAAAGGACTAAAATCGCCATAACAATTGGATAATCCATACTTTGAATTGCCTTAATGAAATATGGTCCAATTCCTGGCCACCCAAAAATAGTTTCTGTAATAATAGCACCTGTGACGAGCATTGGAAGAGCCATTCCCAACTTCGTGATAACGGGCAATAATACGTTTTTGCAAACGTGATGAAACATAATTTCTCTTTTCGATGCTCCAAACGCCGTCTGCACCATCACATAATCTTCCGAATATTGCGTAATAGTTGATGACCGCACATAGCGAATGGAATCAGGCAAGAAACCAATTGTTAACACAAGGTAAGGCATAATAAAATGTCTCATATAGTCAACAAAAGAGTGTTCCATTCCGATCGTATGCATTCCAAGAATTGGTAAAATATTCAACCGATAGCCGAAGAAATAAAGGAAAAGCATCGCGATCCAAAAAGTCGGTGTTGCGATTCCTATGGAAGCAAACCCATCGATGACTTTATCTTGCCATTTATTTTTATGAGAACCTGCAATTAAACCGAGTACAATGGATAATAAGTAAGCGGTTAAATAAGCAGGTAAAACCAATTTAATCGTATTCGGAATTCGTGCCATTAAATCGTCTGCAATGCTTTGATGGGTGACGATGGAATAACCGAAATTTCCTCCTAACATTCCATCAATCCAACGGAAATACTGCACATAAACGGGTTGATCGTATCCATATTTTGCACGAATTAAATCAATTGTTTCTTGTGACATTTTTGGTGTTGTCATAGAATCAATCGCATTATACGGCGCCATATGAATTAAAGTAAAACAAATAATTGTAATAATAAGAATCATCGGTATCGCTGTTAAGATTCTTTTTAAAATATACTTTGCCATAAAACTCCTTCCTATAAAGAAACAAGGAGATGTTATATTAGTCGAAATATTGAACGCCTAATACAATACCTCCTTATTTATCTAATTCATTTTTAATTTTGAAGTATCTTCAAATGTATAAACAGGAACTAACTTTGCTTCTTCAATTCCAGAGATATTTTTGGAAATTACAAGAATTCTCTTATTGGAAGTGATTGGATAAAAGCACCCTGTATTTTGAATTGTCTGTTGAAGTTTTGTATAAATTTCTTTTCGTTTTGCAGGATCTGTTTCTTCTCTTCCCTGTTTAAATAACTCATCAATTTCAGGATAATCGTAATGCATATAGTTAAATGCTGCAGTGGATTCAAATAAACTTGCAAACGTATCCGGATCAATTCCCATAATATAGCCGCCAAAGTAAGCGTCATAGTCATTATCAGGATCCTTCATGGCGTTAGAAAGAGCCGTTGCATCTCCACCAGCCAGTTCCACCGTAACTCCTACTTGCTGTAATTGTTCTTGAACCATAACTGCCTGTTTTTGTTGTACCGGATCAGAGCTTGCAAATCCAATTTTAATTTTTAGATTCTCAGCGCCTGCTTCTTTTAGCATTTGTTTTGATTTTTCAATGTTTTGCTCATATTTCTCTACATCATCGGTAAAATATTCGTTTCCAGGAGGAATAAAGCTCCATGGCGTCTCATAATTTTCTTCTGAAAGAAAACTTGCCTGATTCATCTCATCTTTATTCAATGCGTAAAGAAGAGCTTGGCGCACTTTTTCATCTTTTATGCGATTGGCATTTAACATGAGATATCCAACACGACCTTCGCTGTATGCAATTGTCTGTAAATTATTTTCTTCAATTTTCATCTGCTGAACTTCTGCTGGTGTTCCAATCCATGCATTTACTTCACCGCTTTGAATTGCCAACATCGCTGTGTTAGAGTTTTCAATAATTTGGAATACAATCGTATCGATATCCGGTGTTCCAAGGAAATAATTCTCATTTTTTGAGAATTTCACATAAGAACCGGCGCTATATTCACTCATCACATAAGGCCCTGTTCCAACCGGCTTCCCATTAAATTCATTGTTTTCAAAATCTGTTACATTTTCATAAATATGTTTTGGCATAATGAAAATGTTAGAAAGCATTTCTAAGGCAGAGGCATTGACAAAAGGCATTGTCATAGATACCGTATAGTCATCAATTTTCTCCACTTGAACCGTTCCTTGATCATAAACTAACTGGGAATAAGCCCAGCCGCCATTTTTCTCATCTGCCATAGCTTCATAAGTAAACACAACATCATCTGCTGTAAATGGCTGCCCATCGGACCATTTTACATCATCTCTAAGATGGAATGTATAAGTTCGATTATCGTCTGATACGTCCACACTTTTGGCAAGGAACCAATTTTCTCCATCTGCATTATACATCAAAAGAGGAGAATAGATCATCTTAATTGTCATAAGCCCAAATCGATCAGAAGTCGTAATTACATTCACGTTACTTCCTGGATCTCCCCCTATCGCATAGGTGAAAGTTTTACTGCCTGTTGTCTGTCCTGTTGCGACATTGCTTCCTCCAGTTGTATCTTCTGCTGTTGGGTCTTTTGAACAGCCGCTTAACGCTGATACAACTAACGCGGAAACACATAAAAGCGCTGTTGCTTTCTTCAATTTTTTTACTAGCATTTCAAATTCACTCCTCACTATAAATTTCACCATTCATCAACAAAATATATGACCTCTCTTGTTAATGTTTTAGCGTGGTAACATTATAAATTATAATAATATCATTTGTCAATCAATTCTCGCAGAATGAGAATATTAAAAACATTGAAATCAACGAAAATCATTGAAAAACTTGTCGATTCTATAATTATACGAGACAACAAAAAAAATCCGCAACTTCTTTCTTAAAACAACTCGCTCTCTTTTCATTAAAAAAAATTCCTTTTATTCAAAATAAAAGGAATTTTGTGAGTGCGTAACATGGAGCAATCAAGTCTTACTTGCCCCCAACATCATATACATCTGATGTATGAAAAACTTTTATTGTTTCTAATAGCTTGAGCACCGAATACATGAGCAATGACTCAATTGGCCACATAATAATATTTTTAAAGACACGCATTGGTAATAATAGAAAAAATCCTTTTCCATAGAGAATGGATAACCAATAGGTGTTCAATATCATATTACAAAAAATAGTGATAATTAGCCCGACGGCAAGCGCTCTTTTGATTGTAATTTTTCTATGATATAGAAAACAGCCATTAATCATTCCCGCAACAATAGCGGTAATTGTAAACCCAGGGAAAAATCCGCCTGTTGGTTTTATCATATATTTTACAATGTCCATGGCTCCTCCAAAAATGGAAGCAACAACGGGTCCAAATGAATAGGCTATCACTTCATTCGGAATACCAGAGAACCCTATTTTTATAAAATCACCGATTTGAATCGTAAAATAGCCTAATATAACGGAAATGGCGCCAAACATCGCACAAGTTGTAATTGTGGAGAGAGTTTTTAATTCCAAGTAAGATTGTTTCCATACATTCCAATAATTCTTCATATTCATATTCCTTTCCCTTTGTATCTATCTTCTGAATTATCTTATCATAAAATATCTCTCTTAGCACCTATAATTTTAAATAATATGTACAAGTGATAAAAAAACTACGGAAACTGTTCCTAAGAATGAAAGAATTCTATCTAACATTCCATCAGCCTTTGCCAAATTAAAAGAGAGTTTTATTTGAAAAAGAACGCTTAACGTGACATCTTTTTTATTCAGCAAATCCAATAAAATATGAGCGACTTCACCAATTAAAATAGCGGGATAAAAAGGCAGTTGAAGCCAGTAAAACAATATTCCATTGAAACAGACAAACTCTATGGAATGAGTAAATGCGCGATGAGGTGTTGTCGTAGCATACCAATATAAGAAAAATAACCCCAGCAGACAAATTACATCTAAGAGATTCCATGAACCAATCATCTGAATTAGCCCACTATATGTGCCAAATATGGACACGAAAGCAGCACAACTAAGCAAGATAAGCACGGCTAACCGAATTTTTCGAAAAATCACGGCACCTTTGCTGCGTTTTGTATCAATATCTAAAAGCAATCCACCCAATGCCCCAAAAGATGCACACAAAATAGTTTCTCCAATATGATTTGTTGGTAAAATAAGGAGCGCCGATGTAGCTCCTATAACTGCATGGGTTTTTCCTGACATATCTTTCCTTCCTATATGTTTCTCTTTTCGTTCACAGTATCGTTGCTTCCCTCCTGCTCACTGCACTTATCATATTACAAATGCGTGTTCACACACTTATGGCTGCTTTGCAGCTATTTGTGACCTCCATTCGCCGTTCGTGATGAATAATCACACTTACTCCCACTCTCAACACTGATTATATCATACTTTTTTAAAAAGAGTCATTCTTTTTTTGTTCCTCTGCATAATACGGAATTAATAAATATTTCCCTTCTGTGATTCGATCAGAAAAAAGGTTGTTGCAATATTTAATCTCTCGTACATATTCTTTTAATGTCGCATATTCTTCCGTCTGATATTCTTCTGCAATGGACCACAGCGTATCCCCTGCTTGAATAGAAATTGATGTATAATATTTGTTCCGCTTTCCTATGTCTTCCGTCGATTTCGCAGAGACTATTTGGCTTTTCCCTGCAAACCACCCGATGAACACTCCGATTAATAAAGCGAATAAAATAATTCCACAAATGCTTCTCTTCTCCTTTTTTGTATATAAGTCAAATCTCATTTTTCTCCTCCTATTTCCCTTTTTCTCATATTCGAACGTTCGTTTGCTTTTATTATACATAACAAACAAACGTTCGTCAATACTTTTTCTTATTTTTTTAGAACATTTGTTTGCAATCTCATAAATTCTATGGTATGATAATATTGATAAAAACTATACTTCATTCATATTTAATATTTTTCGTTAATCGGTGTAAAAGAAAGATTGAATGATTGATTGTCCAAATATCATTTTAATTAAATTGGTAACAAGACTGGGAAGAAATAAGTAAAGGAGGTTCCTATTATGGCTTATGGTAAAATCACACCAAAACAACAAGAAATTTTAGATTATATTAAGAAATGTATTTTACAAAAAGGGTATCCACCTGCTGTTCGAGAAATCTGTGAAGCAGTTAATTTAAAGTCTACCTCTTCTGTACACGCTCATTTAGGTTCTTTAGAAAAAAATGGGTATATTAGACGAGATCCGACAAAACCAAGATGTATCGAAATCGTAGAGGATACGTTTAATTTAGCACGTCGTGAACTAATTAATGTTCCGGTTGTTGGAACGGTTACTGCTGGTCAACCAATTCTCGCTGTGGAAAATATTGAGACTTATTTTCCAATTATGCCAGAATATATTAGAAATCGACAAGTTTTTATGTTAAAAGTTCGTGGAGAAAGCATGGTTAATGCCGGGATTTTTGATGGCGACTTAGTTTTAGTGGAGCAAACTCCTTCTGCTGAAAACGGAGACATTGTCATCGCATTAATCGATGATTCCGTTACGATCAAAAGATTTTTTAAAGAAGATGATCATTTTCGTCTTCAACCTGAAAATGACTTTATGGAACCAATTATTGTTGATCAACTTAATATTGTTGGAAAAGCAATTGGTCTATTTCGTGCGTTTGATTAATGATTTCTATTCTAAAACTTGAGGGGAATCCCATATTCTTGGTTATGCTCCTCAAGTTTCTTTTTTGTACGTTCTAATATTCATCTGAATCAGTTAATGATTCGAACTCATTTCATTCTTTGAACAATAAGCAACGAAAAAGAGTACCAACTTAGCTTTCTAAATTGATACTCTTTTTACACTTCTGTGTCCAATGGCCTATACCTTTGTCCTTTCACAAATCTTCTTTCCAAATTTAGTAATTCATCTTTTCTTCTATTTATCCTCTTAACGAAACTAGATGTTATCGATTCCCTGCCGATGAATTCTATTGTTATTCTCTAGCTCTTTCTATCGATTGTATTACTTCTACTAATTTGTCTTAATTCTAAATAGAATTTGAATCACATTCTATCTATCGACTTTCTCGTCATCGATTAAATGAATTTTGGAAATTATGATTTGTACTTGTTAATTTGTTACATTTTATAAAGTAAAAGTCATTTTCCTGGTGGTCCATACCTTCCTTTCTTTGAAATAAAATACTTTAAAATTTTATTTTACTTTTCTGGTGGTCTGTACCTCTCTTTCTTTAGATTTTCTTTCTCTTTGTTTATGTCTATATATTACTATACTTCTTTTGATTTGTCAATATATTTTTTGATTATTTTTATATTAATTAAAAAATAAACTTATTATTGTTTAGTTTCATAATTATTAACTGATATTTTAAAATGTTTGCTACACGGATAAGTAAAAGATCTGATTCTCGGTATGCTTGTTAGGGCAATTATAAGATTACGGAAAACCTAAAACACCTGTCCAACAATAAGCTCACTTAAAATAGCGATCCAAAGCAGACATACATCGGTTAAGCGCTTTCTCTAGTTCCTCTTCCTTGATTGTCAATGGCGGGTTAAAGTATAGTACATTTCCTAATGGTCTTAATAATAGCCCATACTTTAATGCTTCTTTATATACTTGATAGCCTACTCTTTGTTCGCTTGGAAATCCCTTTTTTGTTTTTTTATCTTCCACAAGTTCCAGGGCATGGATAAGCCCAAGATGACGAATTTCTCCAATGTATGGCCGTTCTTTTAATGTTTCCTCAAATCTTTTTGTCAAATAGCTTGCCCGTACTTTCGCTTTTTCTAAAATTTGTTCTTCTTTTAAGATTGTCTGTACGGCTAAGGCGGCAGAACACCCCAATGGATTGCCGCTGTATGTATGGCTATGCATAAACGCCTTGCCCTCTTGATAATCCCCATAAAATGCCTGATAGATTTCTTCTGTTGTAATTGTGAGAGCCATTGGCATATATCCACCAGTTAATCCTTTCGATACGCATAAAATATCCGGACGAATCTCCGCATGATCGCAGGCAAACATTTTTCCGGTTCGCCCAAATCCTGTTGCAATTTCATCTGCAATGAAAACGATATGATATTGATCACATAATTCCCTCAGTTTCCTTAAATATTGCGGAGGATACATTCTCATTCCAGCACTGCCTTGTAAAAGAGGTTCAACAATAATCCCACAGCATTCCTCTCCATATCGTTCAAAAGCCTTTTTTGCGTGTTCAAAACATTCTGTATGGCAGCAGTCTCGATTTTGCTCATATGGGCAACGATAACAGTCTGGCGCCTCAATTTGGATCGTGTCCATTAACATCGGTTTATAGATTTTCGCATATAAATCCATACTGCCTACTGACAAAGCTCCAATTGTTTCTCCATGATACCCGTCCGTCAAACACATAAATCTTGTTTTTTGTTTCGCTCCAATTTGATATTGGTATTGAAATGCCATTTTTAATGCACATTCCACTGCTGCCGATCCATTATCCGAAAAATGAAACTTCGTCAGCCCCTTTGGAATACTTTCACTTAATTGTTCACAAAGAGCGATAGCCGGTTCATGAGAAAAATTTGCAAATATCACATGTTCTAAACAATCCAATTGTTTTTTAATGGCAGCGTTGATCTTTGGATTACAGTGTCCAAGCAAGTTACACCACCATGAACTGACAATATCGATATATTCTTTTCCACTTTTATCATAGAGATATACTCCTTGTCCCCGTTCAATAATAATGGGCGGCAGCTCTTCATAATCTTTCATTTGAGAACAAGGGTGCCATATATATTGTAAGTCTTTTTCTTCTAATGTCATACATAGTCTCCTCCTAGCAACTGCTTGATGGCTTTTTTATTTAATTTTATTTGATTCATATTTTCCCGAATCGTTGCCAGTATCGGCACACCGGTTAGTGCTTCTATCATTTTTTTATTGTCTTCTTCCATTTCACTTCCCGTATAAAAGTTTAGAAAAATCCCTTGAATACTGATCTTTTTTTGCCGTAAATATTCCACAGTCAGTACGGTGGAGTTAATCGTTCCAAGCCCAGCATTTGCGACAACAACGGTATCCAAATTCAATTCTTTTATAATATCTTCCAATAAGAACTGTTTTGTATTATCGTATCGAATTGGGCAGACAATCCCTCCGCTTCCTTCCATCACGACATATTCATACTGATTTTTTACTGTTTGAAAATCTTCTTTAATTTTCTCCAATTCAACCGGATTCCCCTCTAGCTTTGCCGCTAAATGAGGGGATACCGCTGTTTGATAGAGATAAGAAAGCAATGTCGTCTGTTCTTGTCCAATATTTGCTATTTTGTTGACATATCCAGCATCGCTTTCTTCTATGGAACCTGATCCACTGATGGCAGCTTTATAATATCCGACGTCAATTCCCAATTGTCTCAATTGTTTTATGAGCAATGCCGTCACATATGTTTTTCCGACATCAGTTCCCGTGCCGGTTATAAAAATTCCTTGTTTCCTCATATGTTCGTTCCTCTTTATCTTTTTAAAATTTTATCCTATGAAGGTATCCTGTTCCCATAGCCCCTTTTCATATCCAAGTTGCCGTAACATCTCAAGATCTGCATCAACGGTAATGCCGGCTGTTGTAAGCATATCTCCTGAAATCGCCGCATTGGCACCTGAAAGAAAACATTCTTTTCCTTTGGATTTTAACAGCCCTCTTCCTCCTGCTAAGCGAATCGAAGCATTTGGCAAAAGGAAGCGGAAAACGGCGACAATCCTTCTCACTTCCTCTTCTGTT
>Cebus_capucinus_imitator_PRJNA485217_SSR105__coassemble_724_pt1 | contig 11503 bp, 9 predicted proteins | sample Cebus_capucinus_imitator_PRJNA485217_SSR105__metabat2_low_PE_004 | metagenome-assembled genome bin Cebus_capucinus_imitator_PRJNA485217_SSR105
GAGAGAGTGTGATATCAATTGGCGAAGGACAGCCAGAGTGGTGAACTGAGTTTTCACATAAGTTGATAATGACCTGTTCAATTAGAGTAGCGTCCAGTGGAACCATAAGCAGTTCGTCTGGAATTTGCACATGGAATTGTGTTTCAGGGCATCGTTTCTTCAGTTTTGTTACCGCTTCAGCAATAATTTCTTCCGCTGGTTCTAAAGTTTTAGTGAGTTTTGTATCTCCTTCACGAATTCGTGTAACAGATAGTAAATTCTCAACCATATGAATGAGCCATTCACAGTCATCGTGAATATCTGTCAATAATTTTGTCTTTGTTTCATCATCGAGAATTTTCCGATTGTCCATCAGCGTTGTCGTGGAACCGAGCATCGTCGTTAAAGGTGTGCGAAGATCATGAGAAACAGCACGAAGTAAATTGCTTCTCATCTTTTCTCGTTCGGACTCAATCATCGTCTTTCTCTGCCCTTCCTTTAAGCGAAGTTCTTCTAACACCATAACCGTTCGAGCGGTGACAAGCTCCACGAATCGAGAAAATTCTGTTAAATCCATTTTCATCGATGTGACATCAATGGAAATCGTTCCGTAATATTCAGAAAAAGAATTCAAAGGAAGATAATATAACGTTCCTTCTAATCCAGATTTTTCCACCTTTTCATCAGGACGATGAAAAAGAACGGCAGTATGAAAATAGTTTTTAAAATGAGAGACCGTAACATCAATTGCTTCTTTATAAGTATTGACTCCAACTAAATCGTTCATTACAAAGTATAGTTCCTGTGTATTGCGTTCTTTGCGGGAAGCGCTGTTGGCATGTTGTTTTAGCTCCGCAGTTGTCATATTGACGAGGAGAGCTGTGACAGACATAATAACAAAAGTAATTGGATATCCATTTCGCGTAAAATCAAAAGAAAAGTATGGATATGTAAATAGATAGTTTACACAGAGAACAGCGAACAGTGAGGCAATAATTCCCCAAATATAGCCATCTGTTACCCGTGCAATAATGACAATAGCGAGGATATAAGTAGATGCAATATTAATTCTCCGAAACTGATGGTCAAATGATGCAGCTAATGTAGCTAATGTTAAAATAATAATTAAGTATAAGCAATTTTTGATTAATTTATTTCGTTTCTCTTTTGTAAAAACATAATTTTTCATCATAGGTTTCATAATAGTTCCTATCCTCCGAGAGTAAATTATACAGAAAAACAAGCATACTGCATAGACTTTCTAATGGAAAAGGTGTTAAGAAAATGTTAAGGTTTTAATAAGACGGAAGAAATGTTTTTTGCACTTCTTCCGCCTTGTAAGAGTCTGCAATATATAGATTGTTTTTTGTTTAGTCTTCCGATATTACTTCTTCATCTGGATCGAGAGATTGCAGATCGTATTCCGAAAATTTTCTTGTTGTTGATTCCGGAACAGGAACTGCTTCCTCTTTTGGAGTGAGAGTGGAAGTGTCCGGCACGGGAGCGGAGTGAATATGGCACGTTTTGTTTTGGAAATTATCTGGAAGATAATATGGAGAATCTGCGGTATAATCACTTGCATTTTCAGGAGGGATTAAATAGATGGAAGAAACTAAATCCTCCTCTGGGCAATAGTTGCTGGCAGGTTCCTTTGATTCCTTACAAAGAGTGATCTTAACATGAACATCGCATTCTTCCGTTGGAACGGTGCCTTTTGCAAAATATTCCGTTTTTACAGTGCTGCCCCGCGGATCTCGGTCACAAAGCCCTGCCACCGCCAGTTTTCCGGATTTTGTACAAATCGTCGCTCGTGTAATCGAGGAAGAGGTCGGAAACTCTTTTTTCTTTAAGTTTAATGTGCTATCTACTTTATCCATAATGGTCTTCCAAATGACTTGATGAGTACCTCCGCTGGAAAAACTCGTATTGACATCGTATCCATACCAGATGGAAGCGGTGTAGTAAGGCGTATAGCCGGAAAACCAATAGTCGATGTTGTTAGAAGTCGTACCTGTTTTACCGGCAGAAGGCATATTGTTTAACTTAGTCGCCGTACCGGTTCCGTAGTTTACAACATCTTCCATGGCATTTGTTAAGAGCCATGCAGTGGAATCTTTCATCACCTGTTTTGTATCAGGAGTGTTATCATAGAGAAGATTGCCGTCATGATCCAAAATTTTCGTATAAAGAACCGGTTCCGTATAGATTCCTTTATTGGCAATGGCCGCATAAGCAGCGGTTAATTCTAAGTTTGTAACACCATTCGTGATTCCGCCAAGAGCCGTTGAATATTGAATGTCGGAATAAACAGTGCCGTCTTCGTTGACCTGTTTATCCACAAGAGTAGTAAAGCCTAAGTTTAATAAATAATTATAAGCAACCTGAGGGGTTACGACTTCCATGGCTTTTGCAGCTACAATATTTGTAGAGTTTTGAATGGCTTTTCGAACAGTTGTAAGCCCGCCATATTGACGATTTGCATTTCGAACAGGCTGTGTTGTGTTCGGCCAATTATAAGGAGCATCATCAAAGGTTGTGGCAAGCGTGATGCCAGCAGTATCGAGGGCAGGAACGTAAGTGGATACAATTTTAAAGGTGGAGCCAGGCTGCCTTGTTGTATCCGTCGCTCGATTGAGTGTAAGATTTCCTGTTTTTTCTCCACGACCGCCAACGATAGCTTTTACATAACCGGTTTGCTGATCCATTAACGTGAAGGAAACTTGTGGTTGAATCGTCGTTGTCAGTTTTTCTCCGAGAAGGACATCGCCTTCTTCCGGCTGATAGACCGTTGCCTTGAATTCTTCCGCCGCAGCTTCTGCCCGTTCCTTGCTGGAGAAAATCATTTGAGAAGCGGTCGTTCCTAATTTTTGACGAAGATAAGCATCGACGTCGTATTCGGAATAGTTCTTCGTTGTGCCGTCTTCCTTTTGAATGGAGAGGCGATATCCTAAGGAAACATCGGAACTATCCGGGAACATGGAAGGATCGGAGATAACGGCGTCACAGATCGCTTGAATCGTCGAGTCTTGGGTTGCATAAATGCTTAAACCGCCACGATAAAGGGCGTTATAGGCCTGTGTTCGATTATAGCCCAATTGTTCTTGCAGATCATCGATGACCTGAACGATTAAAGCGTCCATAAAGTAAGAATAAATACTTGTATCTGATTGCTTTGTATCCACTTGTTTAATTCGCTCATAGACGTTGTCCTTCATGGCCTTATTGTATTGTTTTTCCGTAATTAATTCTTGATCCAACATTCTTTTTAAAATCGTATCACGGCGTTTGGCGTTTTCCTCTGGGTGACGAACAGGATCAAGGGCAGAAGGATTTTTTGTAATGCTTGCAATAACAGCAGCTTCTGATAGCGTTAGTTCACTGACATCTTTATCAAAATAACGATTAGAGGCGGCTTGTACACCAAGGGTACTTTGTCCCAAATTAATGGTATTTAAATAATACTCTAAAATTTGTTGTTTCGCCTCATATTTGCTCATTGTCTCAGTCAATTCCCGTTCCAGTTTAATGGCTAAATACTGTTCTTGGATTTTTCGCTCTAGCTTTACAATAAAACTTGGTTCCGAATAAGCAGCAAAGACGTTATTTTTAATAAGCTGTTGGGTTAAGGTGCTGGCGCCTTCTGAAAAACCGCTGTCGCCGCTGATGATATTTTTTACACCGACAAAGAAAGCGCGAACGATTCCACGGGGATCGACGCCATCATGCTCATAAAACCGCTCATCTTCAATTGCCACAAAGGCGTTTTGAAGAGATTTTGGAATTTTATCAATGGTCACATAGATTCGATTGGAATCATAATCTGCCAAAGAAAGCAGTTTTTCTCCATTTTGGTCATAAATCGTTGTAGAAAATCCTTTTGGTTCTACATCAGCAGGATCGATATCAGGAGCATTATCGATAATACTTCTTACCATACCAAACGCAACACCAGCGCCCAATACTAGAAGGGCAAGGAATGCCACCAGTATATATTTAAAAAGAATTACAGAAAGTTTTTTTCGAACTTTTGGTAATTTGGATTCTAAAGCACGTTGTTTGCGGTCGAGATTGTTTTTATTGAGATTCATATCTACCTCCTTCGTATCCTTATTATTATAACAAATAATTAATATTTTATAAAGAAAAAAATTATGGTATGATAAATGAGCGATGAAGTGGCGGAAAAGTGCCATGGCAGAAATGTATGGTAGAAAAAGTGCGTGTTGAAAAGTAAGAGCAAATGTCGTTGAAAGGTAGGAAGTGAAGATGATAGAAACATATAAAGCAGTCTTTGACGGTGGACAAGGAGAAATTGTTGAGAAAAAATCCCGTTTTATTGCAAATGTAAGAGCGGTAGAAACAGAAGAGGAAGCCCTTTCCTTTATTGAGGAGATGAGAAAGAAATATTATGATGCAAGACATAACTGTTTTGCCTTTTCCGTTGGGGTTTCCATGCCGATGCTTCGATGCAGCGATGATGGGGAACCAAGCGGCACAGCCGGAAAGCCGATGCTTGAAGTATTGACAGGAGCGGAACTTTATAATACAGCCGTTGTCGTGACAAGATATTTTGGAGGAACCCTTTTAGGAACCGGCGGGCTAGTTCGTGCCTATACACAGGCGACACAAGAGGGGTTAAAAAATAGCCATATTGTTGAGAAGAAATTGGCAAAACGAATGAAATTATTTACAAATTATAACGATATTGGGAAGATTCAATATTTGCTCGGAACGGAAAACATTCATATCGAGGAAAGTGAATATACAGAAGCGGTTATGATTCAGATTTTAGTCCCTGTCGGAAAAATGAAGGAAATTGAAAAAAGTTTGATCGAATGTACCAATGGGAAAATCACGATGGAACAGGGAGAGGAATTTTATTATGCCTTGATCGATGGAGAAGTTGTGATTTTTGAAAACGGTGGGGAAGAGACAAATCGTTAAAAACATAAGAGGGGCAAAAAGACAAAGTCTGACACAAGTTCGCTTGTGAGAGGAAAGTTGTCTCTTTGCCCCAATTTTATTTTAGAAGCACGTTTATTTTCTATTTGCTCTCATTCTCATACGAGAATCTAAAATTTTCTTACGAATACGAATGGATTCCGGTGTAATTTCCAGCAATTCATCGGTATCAATAAATTCTAAAGCCTGCTCTAAAGAGAGAATCTTTGGAGGAGTTAATTTCAATGCGTCATCGGAACCAGAAGCACGAGTGTTTGTTAATTTCTTTGTTTTACATGCGTTGATCTCGATATCTTCCGCTTTTCCGTTTTGTCCGATAACCATACCTGCATATACTTTTTCGCCAGGACCCACAAATAAAGTTCCGCGCTCTTGGGCAGCGAATAAACCGTATGTGATCGTTTCACCGGATTCAAAGGCGATTAAAGAACCTTGTTTTCGATATTGAATATCCCCTTTATATGGGCCATATCCGTCAAATAATGTGTTTAAAATTCCGTTTCCTTTTGTATCGGTTAAGAATTCGCCGCGGTATCCGATTAAACCACGAGAAGGAATGGAGAATTCAAGACGGGTATATCCGCCGCTGATTGGAGACATTCCTTGAAGTTCCCCTTTTCTTTGGCTTAACTTCTGAATAACCGTTCCTGAAAAATCCTCTGGAACATCGACAATTGCCACTTCCATTGGCTCTAATTTATGTCCGCGTTCATCTTCTTTATAGAGAACTTCCGCTTTGCTTACGGCAAATTCATAACCTTCACGGCGCATATTTTCGATTAAAACAGATAAGTGAAGTTCTCCACGTCCGGAAACTTTAAACATATCCGCAGATTCAGTCTCTTCCACACGAAGGCTTACATCGGTATTGAGCTCACGGAATAGGCGATCTCTTAAATGGCGGGAAGTGATAAATTTCCCTTCTTGTCCAGCAAGTGGGCTGTCATTTACGAGGAAGTTCATGGCAATGGTTGGTTCGCTAATCTTTTGGAATGGAATGGCAACCGGATTTGTCAAAGAACAAAGGGTATCCCCGATATGAATATCAGAAATACCGGAGATTGCAACGATGGAACCAATCGTTGCTTCCTGAACTTCTACACGATTTAATCCTTCAAATTCATAGAGTTTACTAATTTTTACTTTTTCCTTTTTATCAGGTTCATGGTGGTTTACAACATAGCAATCTTGGTTGACACGAATGGAACCATTATCCACTTTACCGATACCGATACGGCCAACATATTCATTGTAATCGATTGTGCTGATTAAGATTTGAGTATCTGCGTCTGGATCTCCTGTTGGAGCAGGAATGTAGTCAAGAATGGTTTCGAATAATGGCTGCATATCTTTTGGCTCGTCATTTAAGTCAAGCATTGCATATCCATTTCTTGCAGAGGCGTAAACAACAGGACAATCTAATTGAGAGTCATCTGCTTCAAGTTCTAAGAAAAGTTCCAACACTTCATCTACAACTTCATCAGGGCGTCCTTCAGGGCGGTCAATTTTATTGACGCATAGGATAACTGGAAGAGAGAGTTCAAGTGCTTTTTTCATAACGAACTTCGTCTGAGGCATAGCGCCTTCATAGGCGTCAACAACTAAAATAACACCATTTACCATTTTTAATACACGTTCTACTTCGCCTCCAAAGTCTGCATGGCCTGGAGTATCAATAATATTGATTTTTGTATTTTTATAGTGAATGGCTGTATTTTTAGAAAGAATCGTAATACCGCGTTCACGCTCAATGTCATTGGAGTCCATAACACGTTCTTGTACTTCTTGATTCTCACGAAATACACCGCTTTGTTTTAATAGTTCATCTACTAATGTAGTTTTGCCATGGTCAACATGGGCGATAATTGCGATGTTTCTAACATCTTCTCTTGAGATTTTCATAAAAAACCTTCCTTACTTTATTAAAATTACTGAAGTTTTGCTTCAGGGTTGTCGATAATTTATAGTAGCAACGCTATTCATTCTATCATAAGCAAATGTCGCTTACAAGATATTTTTACAGCATTTGCGATTTACAAAAGGAAAATGTCGAAGAATGGACAACTTTGTTTGGTGATTCTTAGTCATAAAAGTACAGAAGTGGCATAGAATGAATATTATACATAACCACGAAGGGAGAAAATAAAATATGGAACCATTATTTAAAAATAACCAGGCAGTGCTGGCAGGAGAGGCGATATCTGAATATCAGTTTAGCCATGAGGTTTTTGGAGAAGGATTTTACGTCCTATATTTAAAAGTTGCAAGATTAAGTGAGGCTGGAGATGTGATTCCGTTGTTGATTTCCGATCGATTAGTCGATGTCAATGAGCCGGTGCGTGGAAGGCGATTAGAGGCAAAGGGACAGTTCCGTTCCTATAATAAACATGACGAAACACAAAATCACTTAATTTTATCGCTGTTTGCAAGAGAGGTTCGTTTTTTAGAAGAAAAAGAAGAGTATCAAAAACCAAATAGTATTTATTTAGACGGATTTATTTGTAAGCCACCGGTATATCGTATGACACCCCTTGGAAGAGAAATTGCGGATCTTTTAGTTGCAGTCAATCGAGCTTATGGAAAGTCCGATTACATTCCTTGTATTTGTTGGGGAAGGAATGCAAGATATGCGAGCAATCTCCCAGTTGGAACGAGAGTATCAATTTATGGAAGGATTCAGAGCAGAGAATATCAAAAGAAATTAAATGATCAAACTATTATTACAAAGACCGCTTATGAAGTGTCCATCAGCAAAATGGAAAGCCAATCTTTTCAAGCGGAAGCATGACAATTGCACATTTTTCGTTCTTGTGATAAAATAAAAATTTACAATTATAGTATCTACATACCAATAGCAAGAAAAAACCTGTTACAGCACGTTTGTGAGAGGGATAAGAAAATATGAGGTGGAAATTTTGAAGAATGCGAATGTTCAAATCTATTTTGGAGAAGGGAAAGGAAAGACGACAGCGGCAATCGGACAGTGTATTAAATATGCCGGAATGGATAAACAAGTTGTCGTTGTCCAGTTTTTAAAGGGAAAAAGTTCAGAAGAATTAGAACTTTTAAAACGCCTGGAACCGGAGATCAAAGTGTTCCGATTTGAGAAAAGTGATTGCTGTTATGAGCATTTAACAGAGGAACAAAGACACGAACAAGAAGTAAATATTCATAACGGACTCCATTATGCGAGAAAAGTTGTGGATACCAAAAGTTGTGATGTTTTAGTATTAGATGAAATCCTTGGGTTGCTCGATCATAAGATCGTTGGGATTGATGCAATGGAAGAACTGATTGCGCTGTCTGAAGGCGAGATTGAAATTATTTTAACGGGGCGCTCACTTCCAAAAGAAGTGGAAGATTTGGCGGGATTTGTGTATCAGATTAATACAATTAAAGAACTGTAAAAATAGTTTTTGAAAAGAACAAGGAATGTTTGTTGACTTTTGAAAAACAAAATGTTATTATAACGATAACAATAAAGAAATACAAAGTAATCATACTGGTAGAGGTGCATATATTATTAGTATCTTGTTGGAGATTTAGGCGATCGAAGAAGATGAGAGAAAGGAATAGTTGCCGAAATTTCATGGAATGCCAATACCATGGAGTTGGGGGTGCGGTTAAGAGCCGTATCACTGTCATCGAACATACAAGATGGAGTGCTGCCTAAAGAATGAGCGATATGAGGGACGAAGTGGAGTTTCTCATAGCGAATATCCGCAAAATTGTATTTAATTAGGCTGGCTCTTTTTGAGCTAGCCTTTTTCTAAGTACACAATGAATCACAGAGTTTTCCAATTCAACAAGGAAGATTTGGTAGAAACAGTTCAAGGAGGTAAAGAAGATTATGGCAATTTTTACAGGAGCAGGTGTGGCATTAGTCACCCCATTTCACAAAGACGGAAGTGTAAACTTTGAAAAATTATGTGAAATTATTGATTATCAAATTGAAAACGGAACGGATAGTATTATTATCACCGGTACAACAGGAGAGGCATCTACGATGACAGAAGCAGAACATGTGGAGTGCATTCGTGTTTGCGCAGAACATGTTAAGAAAAGAGTGCCAGTTGTGGCAGGAAGCGGTTCTAACAGCACGCATACAGCGGTAGAACTTTCAAAGGAAGCGAAAAAAGCGGGCGCTGATGGGCTTTTAGTGGTAACTCCATATTATAACAAAGCGACACAAAACGGATTAGTGGAACATTTTACAACCATCGCAAAGGCGACTGATCTGCCAATGATTCTTTACAATGTACCAAGCAGAACCGGCTGTAACATTCTTCCAAAAACAGCGGCTACCTTAGTAAAAAATGTGGATACGATTGTGGGAATCAAAGAAGCCAGCGGAAATATTTCACAAGTAGCGGAATTGATGTATGAAACACACGGAGAGATTGAACTCTATTCAGGAAATGACGATCAAGTATTGCCAATTTTATCACTGGGCGGAATCGGTGTTATTTCTGTGTTATCCAACATTGCGCCAAGAGAAACCCATGATATGGTTATGAAATATTTAGACGGCGATATGGCGGCAAGCCGTGAGATTCAGTTGAAGTTTTTGGAATTAATCAATGCGTTATTTTGCGAAGTGAATCCAATTCCGGTGAAAAAAGCCATGGAATTAATGGGACTTTGTGAAGGAACATTAAGACTTCCACTGACAGAGATGACGAAAGAAAATACAGAGCGTTTAAAAAGAGCGATGGTAGAAACAGGGCTCTTATTATAGAAATCCAGTAGTTGTGATGAAGGTTGGGACTGTCGGGAATTTAAAAATTTATCAAAATATAGTTGCGATTTGTTCAAGTAACTTTTATTTTGTAGTAAGTTTTATTTTGTGACAGTTCCTTCCATCTTGACCAATGAGAGAGTATGAAAAGATACAGGAGGAAAAAGCATGACAAGAGTATTAATGCATGGCTGCAATGGAAAGATGGGGCAAGTTATTACAGGGCTTGCCAAAGAGATGGAACAAGTGGAACTTGTGGCCGGTATCGATCGCTATCAAGGAATTCAAAATGAATATCCTGTTTTTTCATCATTAAAGGAATGTATGGTAGACGTCGATGTGATCATTGATTTTTCAAATGCGGCAGCAGTTGATGAACTATTAGAGTATGCAGTTGCTAAGAAAGTGCCGGTCGTATTATGTACCACAGGGCTTAGTGAGGAGCAGTTAAAACGAGTGGAAGAAGCGAGCAAGGAAACGGCTATTTTACGCTCAGCGAATATGTCACTTGGCGTAAACACTTTATTAAAATTAGTACAAGCGGCGGCAAAAGTGCTTGCAACAGCAGGGTTTGATATGGAAATCGTGGAACGCCATCACAATCAAAAAGTGGATTCCCCATCTGGAACGGCAATCGCCTTTGCAGAGGCATTAAATGAAGCCATGAATGAAGAATATCATTATGTTTACGATCGAAGCGCAGTTCGTGAAAAACGGGATAAAAAAGAAATTGGATTAAGTGCAGTCCGCGGTGGAACCATTGTCGGAGAGCATGAGATTATCTTTGCCGGAACTGATGAAGTCGTAGAATTTAAACATACCGCCTATTCAAAGGCAATTTTTGGAAAAGGCGCATTAGAGGCAGCCGTCTTTTTAGCAGGAAAAGAAGCGGGCATGTATGATATGAGCGATGTCATTGGAAAATAAAATGAAATGTTAGATGTTGAGAAGCATCACCTTGATAGGCAGTTGTCAGAAACAATCGTTATAGCAGTTTTTGACAGCTGTTTTTTTATGTAAAAATGAAATGAGATTGACAATATCGATAATCGATATTATAATAAAAGTAGAAGGAAAGAGAAATAAGGTTCTCGTTTTTTGAAACGAATGAGACCGTGAAATCATTAATATCGATATTCGATATTTGATGTGAATCGTATCGAACGTATAAAAACGAAGCGAGGTGAGAACAACGGCTAGAGAACAATTTCAAACATTGACAGAACCGATGTATTATATTTTATTGTCCTTACTAAAGCCAAGTTGCGGCGTGGATATTATGGAGAGTGTCGAGCGGATTTCCAAAGGAAGAGTGAAGGTTGGACCTGGGACATTATATGCGCTTCTTGGAAAATTTGAAAAAGAAAAGATGATTGTAGAAGTTGAAGTGGTAGGACGGAAGAGAACATATGAGATTACAGAAAAGGGAAGGCAGATTTTAGTAGAAGAATATAAACGGTTGTTAGTTTTAGTAGAAGATGGGAGGGAATTACTGTGAAATATCGCATGGAGTATTTGAATCTTGATCTATATAATCGAGAAACTTTTCGGGAACAGTTAGAACGGCTTGCAAAAAAAGGGTGGATATTAAAAAAGATATATTTGGGGCATGGTATTTTAAAGAAAGAGCAGCCACGGGAAATCAACTATTCTATTGAACTATTTCAACCATCAAAGAGAGGAGAACTATTTTCTAGGAATGAGGAAGAAGAGCGTTATATCGAACTTTGCGAACAAGGGCATTGGAACTATATTGGAAAAAGCGGCATTTTTTTCATTTTTATTACCCGTCTTTCTGCGAAAGACACCAATGCGTCATGAAAC
>Cebus_capucinus_imitator_PRJNA485217_SSR105__coassemble_728_pt1 | contig 11460 bp, 9 predicted proteins | sample Cebus_capucinus_imitator_PRJNA485217_SSR105__metabat2_low_PE_004 | metagenome-assembled genome bin Cebus_capucinus_imitator_PRJNA485217_SSR105
CCAACAAAAAGTTTTTCTACGAAATTAAATAAAGATGGGGAAAATAAATGGTATCAGGTGAATAAAGCAGCCGGAAAGACGATAACGGTTCAAATTCCAAAAAAAGGAGCAGTTGCTCTTTACGATAAAGATGGAGCAGTGCTCAATTATTCGACAGTGACAGGAAGCAATACGATGAAATTGCCAAAAGGAGCTGCCATCGTCTTTATTGGAGAGGCTGGAAGTAGTTTTAAAGTAACATATGCAAAGACAAACTAAAACAATCTGTGGGAATTTTCATAGAAAAATAGTTTTTGCGAGAAAAGGATAAACATTGGAGGTTCCTATGTGGTTGGTTGAAAAAGTGATTAACAATAATGTCATTAATGCAATGGATAAAAATCATAATGAAGCGATACTAACTGGGAAAGGAATTGGATTTCAGAAAAAAAAAGGCGATCAGGTCGTAGAAGAACACATTGAGAAAATTTTTCGACCGGATCAGGAGAAACAATCGTATAAACTCGAAGAAATTTTTAAAGATACGCCAATTGAATTCATTAAAATTGTGACGGAGTGTATTGAATATGCAAAGCAATTTTTACAAAAAGAGTTGAACTCCAACCTTTATATTACCTTGATTGAGCATTTGACACTTGTTGTTCAAAGAGTAAAGCAAGGGGCGGTTTTAAATAATCCGATGCTTTTTGATATGAAACATTTTTATCCGCAAGAATTTGAAGTGGCGGAATATACCCGCAATCGAATTAATCAAATATTGGGAATTCATTTGCCGATTGATGAAACCGGTTTTTTGACGATGCATTTTTTGAATGCGGAAAACGAAGCCAACGAAGCTGGGCAAATTGTAAACACAACCCAATTTTTACAAGATATACTGCGGATTGTGGAAAGCCAATATCAAATTCAGTTAGATCCATCGCTCTATGAATATGGACGTTTTATTACCCATCTAAAATATTTGGCGCAGAAAATTTTTGAAGGCGTGCCAGAAGAAAACGACGATGATGAATTTTATGTGTCCGTTCAGGAGAAACATCATGAGGCATATGAGTGTGTAAGAAAAATGGAACAATATATTTTAAAAGAGTACCAATTTCCGCTCTCTCAAGAGGAAAAAATGTATTTAACTGTGTATGTAAAACGGATTCTTTTAAAAAATCAAAAAAATTCAAAAAAAGCTATTGACGATCGAAAAAAAGAATGATATTATAAAGTCACAATTGAGAAAACAAAAGCAATCATAATACAGGATTGTTACTGGTAGAGCAGGCAAGACCTAGATATGAGAATGAAAGTGTTTATTACTGTCATTGTCGTACTAGGTCTATTTTTATGTTTTGCTTATCAGGCAGTTTCTCAAAAAGAAATTTATGCTTATGCATAAGAAAGAATTGTTTAGAAGAAAATAATCAGAGCAGTTTTTCTATGTATTGGATTCATCGATGAAAACTGTGATGATTCACAAATATTTAAAAGTCAAAGGAGAAATGAATTATGGTATCAGAAAAAATTACAATCAGAAACGAACAGGGATTACACATGAGACCAGCTGGGGTTTTTGCAAAAGCAATGACAAAATTCAACAGTGATGTAACAATCGTTTATAACGGAAGCAGAACAAACGGAAAAAGCTTATTAAACATCATCGGTGCTTGCATTAAATGTGGAGCAGAAATCGAAATCGAATGTGATGGTGACGATGAAAACGAAGCATTAAAAGAAGCAATCGAATTAATCGAATCTGGATTAGGTGAATAATTAAGAGAGCGATAAAGCAGGATACAAGTTTGATTGTATTAAAATTAACAAATAGAATTTAAAGAAAATAGTTCGTTTAAAGGACAGAAGAAGCGCTTAAATATCGATAAAACTAAAGGAAGTACGAAAAGAGAATAGACACATATTTGATAAAAAAATATGAAAAATCGTATGGTTTTCCAGTTTGGAACGGAATAGAAATCGAGGGATAAGTGTATAAATTCATGCTGTCGGTTTTTATCAACGGGAAGAAGTTGTGAAAGCAACTTCTTCTTATTTTTTTTGAAAGATTGAGAAAAGAGCTTAGAAGTTTGCGAGTTGTGGGGAAGTGAAACTTCAAGCGATGAAAACGAAAAATAGAAAAAAGGAGTCGTAGAACAATTATGTACAAAGGAATTGGAGCATCAGCAGGAATTGGAATTGGTAATGTTGTGATTATCAAAGAACAGTCATTGGAATATACAATGAGAACCGTTTCTGATATCGATGCAGAAATCAAAAGAATCAATGATGCAATTGACACATTTTCAGCAAGAACACAGGAGATGGCGGAAGACATCAAACAAAGACTTGGTGAAAAAGAAGCAGAAATTTTAGAAGGTCAGCTTTTAATGGTGATGGATCCATCATTAACTTCTGAGATGGAAACATTAATCAAAAGCGGACAATGTGCAGAAGCTGCTTTAGAAGCGGTATGCGATATGTTCATTCAAGTATTTTCTATGGCTGATGATGAACTTACAAAACAGCGTGCCACAGATATTCACGATATTAAAACTCGTGTATTAAAAATTCTTCTTGGGATTGAAGATGTGGACATCAGTGCGGTGCCAGCAGGTACTGTTTTAGTAGCGAGAGATTTAACACCATCTATGACAGCGGGAATTAACAAAGAAAATGTTGTTGGTATTATGACAGAAGTCGGTGGAAAAACTTCTCATTCAGCGATTTTAGCGAGAGCGTTAGAGATTCCAGCGGTACTGAGCATTGAAGGAATTGTTTCAAAAGTTGAAAATGGACAACAAGTCATTGTAGACGGAACAAATGGAGATATCTTTGTAAATCCAAGCGAAGAAGAAGTAGCTTCTTACTCTGCAAAGAGAGAAGTTTATTTAGAAGAGAAAAAAGCGCTTAGCAAATTTATCGGTCAGGCAACTGTGACAGCCGATGGAAGAAAAGTGGAATTGGTAGCGAATATCGGAACTCCAGAAGAAGCGACAAAAGTTGTAGAATGTGATGGAGAAGGCGTTGGATTATTCCGTACAGAATTTTTATTTATGGATCGTACAAATATCCCAACAGAAGAAGAACAATTTGAAGCGTACAAAAAAGCGGCGATTATTTTAAGAGGAAAACCAGTAATTATCCGTACTTTAGACGTTGGTGGGGATAAAGAAATTCCTTACTTAGGACTTGAAACAGAAGAAAATCCATTTTTAGGATATCGTGCGGTTCGCTTCTGCCTTGATAGAGAAGATATTTATCGTCCTCAGCTCCGTGCATTGCTTCGTGCAAGTGCATTTGGCGAAATTCGTATTATGGTGCCATTAGTGACTTGTGTCGATGAATTAACATCTGTAAAAGCGATGGTAAAAGAAATTATGGCAGAACTTGATGAAGAAGGAATTGCTTATAACAAAGACATTCAAATCGGTGTTATGATTGAGACACCAGCGGCTAGTTTAATCGCAGATTTACTTGCAAAAGAAGCCTCTTTCTTCAGCATTGGAACAAATGACTTAACACAGTATACAATGGCAGTAGACCGTGGAAATGCAAAAGTAGCATACCTTTACTCTACTTACAATCCAGCAGTCCTTCGCTCTATCAAACGTGTAATCGAATGTGGGAAAGCAGAAGGAATTATGGTTGGTATGTGTGGAGAAGCCGCAAGCGATCCAATGTTAATTCCACTTCTTATCTCTTTTGGACTTGATGAATTCAGCGTAAGTGCGACTTCTGTACTTGCTACTAGAAAAGCGATTTCTCAATATACAAAAGAGGAAGCGGATAAAATTGCAGATGGTGCAATGAAATTAGCAACAGAAAAAGAAGTTGCAGAATATTTAAAAGCAAATATTAAATAATAACGATAGAGATTAGCAAAATTCTTAGTGTGATAATGTGAACAATCCCTAGCAGACGTATGCCCCCTTCAACTTATATACGTAGGCTAGGGGTTTATTATTATTTGTGGTATAATAGCAAGCGATTATCTCAATAGAAACAAGAAGAGAGGAATAAGGGAATAAAGGAAAGGAAAAGAGCATGGAAAAAATACAAACAACGCAGTTGGCGAGAACGTTTATGAAACAAGCAGTTGCAGAAAAAAGCCTTGTAATCGATGCCACAATGGGGCGAGGCTTTGATACGGAATATCTTTGTGACTTAGTGGGAGAAGGAGGGAAAGTTCTCGGATTTGATGTGCAGGAAGAAGCGCTACAAAGCACAAAAGAGCGATTGGAAAAAGCAGGGCTTTTAAGCCGTGCAGAATTACTTTTAAAAGGGCATGAACATATGGCGGAGTACGCAAAAGAAGAAAGCGTCGATGGAATTATGTTTAATTTTGGATATTTGCCAAAAGGGGATCATACAATTTGTACAAAGAAAGAAACAAGCATAAAAGCCATAGAAGCAGGGCTAACGTTATTAAAAGTTGGCGGCGTTATGAGCCTTTGTATTTATCACGGAAAAGACACAGGGTTTGAAGAACGAGATGCTCTTTTGGACTATTTAAAACAAATCGATCATAAGAAATATACGGTGATTGTTACAGAACTATATAATCGCCCAAACTTTCCGCCGATTTTTGTGGGCATTGTAAGGGATAAGGCGTGATTATTAGACACTCTTTGCGGCGTTTAAAGGATAAACATATCAGACAACTTTGTGGTGTTGTGAAGGGGTAAACATATCCGACGACCTCGTGGCACTGTAAAAGATAAGGCATGGTATGGTGTATCAGGCATTTGTTGCAGTTTGAAAGAAACAGCGTGGAAAAGGGGGATTTCGTACCCTTTCCCACGCTGTGAGCCGTTCATAGGCAGTATTTTCTATCGTTTTCCAAGTGCATGTTCGATTACTTGGATAGGCGTCTTAGATGTTCATAAAAGTTTGGATAGGAAATGTTCACACATTCCGCTCCTTGGATCGTTGTTGTTCCATCGGAAACGAGGGAAGCGATGGCAAAACTCATAGCAATTCGATGGTCCAATTTGCTGTCGATTGTTGCGCCATGAAGCGGTTTTCCGCCACGAATAATCATTCCGTCTTCCGTTGCGGTAATGTCAGCGCCCATAGCGGCTAGATTTTTCACCATCACATCGATTCGATTGGATTCTTTTACTTTTAGTTCTTGGGCGTCTTTAATCACCGTTTCCCCTGTTGCAAAGCAAGCCATAACGGCAATAATCGGAATCTCGTCAATTAGGCGAGGGATTATTTCACCGGAGACAGTAACTCCATGGAGTGCGCTTGTTTTGACGATGAGATCGGCAACCGGTTCCCCAGTGCCAGATTTTACGTTTTCCAGTGTAATATCAGCGCCCATTGCCATACAAACATCTAAAATACCGGCACGGGTTGGGTTAATGCCGACGTTTTTAATTTGAATACAGGAATTTGGCACAATAAGCCCTGCTGCAATAAAATAGGCGGCAGAAGAAATATCTCCCGGCACGACGATCTTTTGGCTTTGAAGTTCGAAAGCCTTGGACACCGATACGGTCGTATTATGTACAGTGACAGGCACACCAAATTCTTCTAACATAAGTTCAGTATGATTTCTGGATACATAAGGTTCTGTTACGCTTGTTACGCCATCAGCATAAAGACCCGCTAAAAGAATCGCTGATTTCACTTGAGCAGAAGCAACTGGTGAAGTGTAAGAAATTCCTCGTAACGGCTGCCCTTTTATATGAAGCGGACAACAGCCGTTGTTTTTCTCGCTTGTAATGGAAGCGCCCATCATAGAGAGAGGAGTGATAATGCGATCCATAGGGCGGCGCTGAATGGACGCATCTCCGTTTAAAATGCTTTCAAATGGCTGGGCAGCTAAAATACCAGAGATCAATCGGGTTGTCGTTCCGCTGTTGCCAACATCTAATAGATTGTTTGGAGCCGTTAATCCATGAAGCCCTTTTCCATGGACAAAAACGGTGGATCCGTTATTTTCAATGGGAATGCCCATAGCCTGAAAGCAAGCGATTGTGGAAAGGCAGTCAGCTCCTTGTAAAAAGTTGTAAATCTCTGTTTTGCCAAGGGCTAGGGAGCCGAACATAACCGCGCGGTGGCTGATGGATTTATCTCCTGGAATGGATACTTCCCCTTTTAATGATTGAATTGGTTCAAATTTCATAATAAAATCTCCTAGTCGTTCTAAATTGATAATAAAAAGCGAATCTTCTTATCGCTTGTAAACAGTAAAGTTATATTTTTCTAAAATATCGGCTGCCTGATGGGCAGAATTTTCCTCATAAAAGGCAATTTTTAAAGCGCCTTCTTCATACTCCCTGCTGTGAATAATTCCAATATTTTTAATGCTTAATCCATTGGAACCAAGAAGGGTTGTGACAACAGCGATAATTCCAGTTTGATCGGCAACATTGACATAGATTTCATAGTTTTTGCGAATGACGCCAACACCGCCTTCTGGCAGAGAATCTCGATATTCTCTCGCAGTTTCAAAAAAATGATAGATGGACGACGCATCTTTTTGTAAAATTGCCTGTTTCACTTCCTCTATGGACGCTTGAAATTGAGTCAACTGATTGACAATGTTTGTCGGGTTGCTCAAAAGAATGTGCTGCCAAACAGTTGGAGAAGAAGAGGCAATGCGGGTAATATCTTTAAAACCGCCAGCCGCCAGCTTTTTAAAAAGTCCGTCTGGAGTATCTTCTTCGCTGGCAAGATTGACAAGGGAGGCAGCGACTACATGAGGAACGTGGCTGATGGCGGATACAATCCAATCGTGTTCCTTAGGAGTGACAAGAATGGGAAGTCCACCAAGGGCTTGAATCAATGCAAAAAACTGTTCTACGGCTTCCTTAGGCACCGATTCAGATGGGGTCAGAAAATAATAGGCATTTTCAAATAGGCGATCTTTCGAAGCCAAATAGCCAGATTGTTCAGAGCCGACCATAGGGTGTCCCCCGATGAATTGATCGGAAAGTCCTTCTTGTGAAATTGCTTCGTAAATATCATTTTTTACGCTTCCAACATCGGTTAACATGCAGTGCTTTGGCAGATACTGTTTTAATTGCGGCAAGTATTCAATATTATAGTGAACAGGCGCACATAAGAAGATATAATGACAATTGGCTAATTCTTTTGTAATTCCATGTAAAGCAGTGTTTAAAATCCCTTCTTTTACGGAAAGGGAAAGCGCTGTTTCATCGGTATCAAACGCCATAATATGACAATTCGGAAAGACACGCCGTGCAGTTTTTGCAAGAGAGCCTCCGATGAGTCCAAGACCGAGAAATCCGAAAACGAATTCATTTTGCATTGTTTATCACCTCATTTTGTATTGTTAGAAATGTTCTTTTTCAAAGTATACCGACACTTTTTGAAAATGTCAATCATCTATCACGTTGAAGTGAAAAAGTTTTTGAACAACTGATAAAAAGATTGTTTATTTTGAATAAAATGCTTGTAAAATACAAAAATATTTAGTAAAATATGACTATGGTTAATCTCAACTAAATATAACAGCATTGGAGGAGCTATTTATGAACGTGTATACTTCAAAGAACATTAGAAACATAGTAATTCTTGGACATGGCGGCTGTGGAAAGACAACATTAGTAGAGGGTATTGCCTATACTTCTGGACTGATTAGCAGAATGAAGTCGATTGAAGAAGGGGGAACGGTTAGTGACTTTGATAAAGAGGAGATAAAGCGGAAGTTTTCAATTCAAACTACAATGCTTCCTGTGGAATGTGATGGGGTGAAAATCAACTTCCTTGATACGCCTGGATTTTTTGATTTTTGCGGTGAAGTGCATGAAGCATTATGTGTAGCAGATGCGGCAGTGATTGTTATTTCAGGAAAGGCTGGAGTTGAGGTTGGAACGTTAAAAGCCTTTGAATTTTGTAAACGTTATCAGATTCCAAGTCTTGTTTTTGTTACCGATATGGACGATGATAATGCAAACTTTATGAAAATTGTCAATTCTTTAAAAGAGAAATATGGCAATGTAATCGCACCATTTTATCTTCCAATTTATGAAAATGAGAAATTTGTCGGATTTAATAATATTGTGAAAATGGCAGGGCGTATTTTTAAAGAAGATGGAACCTTTGAAGACAGCGATACGATCTCTGTGATGGACGATAATTTAATCACTTGCCGCAATATGCTATTAGAGGCGGTTGCAGAGACAAGTGAAGAATATATGGAGCGCTATTTCGAGGGAGATACGTTTACTCAAGACGAGATCAATGGGGCGTTAAGAGAAAATGTAATCGAAGGTAATATTATTCCGGTTCTCATGGGTTCAGGGCTGATGACGTATGGAATTCGAATGTTATTATATTGCATTCGTAAATACTTACCAGCTCCGGAGATGGAGAGCAAGACATTAATCGGCTCTTTTGTGAAGACAGAAGAACCATATGCGGCGGATTATGATGAGGAAAAACCGGTATCCGCCTATGTATTTAAAACATTGATCGATCCTTTTATTGGAAAATATTCTTTCTTTAAAGTTTGCTCAGGGGTGATCAAATCCGATGATACCCTTTATAACGTGACGAAAGACGTCGATGAAAGAATTGGAAAGCTCTATATTTTCCGTGGAAAAGAAGCCATCGAAGTGAGCGAACTTCATGCAGGAGATATTGGAGCCGTTGCCAAATTAAATGAGACAAAGACAGGGGATACGTTGACGACAAAGGCGAATCCAATTATGTTTGAACAGACTTACCACCCAATTCCATATACGTTTATGCGCTATGTGGCAAAGACAAAAGGTGATGAGGATAAAATCTCTGTGGCACTTCACAAATTAATGGACGAAGACTTAACGCTTCGGGAAGTCAATGACAAAGAAAATCGTCAGACGCTCTTATACGGAACAGGAGAACAGCAATTAGAAGTTGTCGTAAGCAAATTATTAAATCGCTATAAAGTAGAAGTTGAGTTAGTAAAACCGAAAGTTGCTTATAAAGAAACAATTCGTAAGAAAGTAAAAGTACAAGGAAAATATAAGAAACAATCCGGTGGACATGGACAATATGGAGATGTACATATGGAATTTGAACCATCTGGAGATCTAGAAAAACCATATGTATTTGAAGAAAAGATCTTTGGCGGTGCTGTTCCAAAGAACTACTTCCCAGCGGTAGAAAAAGGAATTCAAGAAAGTTGTATCAAAGGTCCATTAGCCGGCTATCCGGTAGTAGGAGTGAAAGCTACTTTAGTCGACGGTTCTTATCACCCAGTTGACTCTTCTGAAATGGCGTTTAAGATGGCAGCTATTACCGCATTTAAAAATGGTATTATGGACGCACAGCCAGTGCTATTAGAGCCAATTATGTCCATTAAAGTTGTTGTAAATGACACGCAGACAGGAGATGTTATGGGCGATCTCAATAAGAGAAGAGGGCGTGTGCTTGGCATGAATCCATATGAAGATGGGCGTCAAGAGATTATCGCAGATATTCCAATGGCAGGTTTGATTGGTTATTCCACTGTTCTTCGTTCTATGACAGGAGGAAGCGGAGAATACTCTTATGGTTTTAGCCGTTATGAACAAGTTCCTAGCGATGTGCAAAGCAAGATTTTAGCAGAAATTGCGACGGAAAAGGGCGATAAATAACGAGAAGAAACAAGCGGGGAAAGTTTCCCCGCTTGCATTGTTTCTGTTGTAAGAGGAAGAGAAAGTGAAAGAGGGCTAATAAAATGAAACAAGTTCCCATTTTTTTAGTAGAAAATGCAAAACAGCAAACGGTAGTGGAGAAAGCGGTTCAATTTGCCACGAAAGCTCATGAAGGTCAAGTTCGAAAAGGAGTAGCGGTTCCCTATATTTTTCACCCAATGGAAGTGATGGAGATTGTGTCCGGCATGACGAACGATGTCGATGTCATTGCAGCAGCAGTTCTCCATGACACATTAGAAGATTGCAAAAGTGTGGCAGAAGAGGTGCTAATCATGGAGTTTGGGGAGAGGATTACGAGTTTTATCAAAGCGGAAAGCGAAGATAAGAGTAAGACTTGGTTTGAGAGAAAGAGCGCCACGATTATTCATTTAAAAACGGAACATAGAAAAGAAGTGAAGATGATTGCTTTAGCGGATAAGTTATCGAATATTCGCTCTATGGCAAGGGATTATGAGACGCTGGGGGAGAAAATATTTACTTGTTTTAATCAAAAAGATCCGTCGAAAATTGCGTGGTATTATCGAAGTTTAAAAGATGCCATGAGCGATTTAAAAGACTTCAAGGAATATGAAGAGTATTGTGGTTTAGTTGAGAAAGTGTTTCAGGGAAAGTGAAAGAGAAAGGATAGGATTTTCATAGTGAAATGCTTTACAAAGAAGTGGGGATTGTCTATAATAGGGACATAGGAGGTAGAATTATGGAGCATATAAGAAAGAGATTGCTAAGTCTTTTATTGGTGTTTGCGATGATTGTCTCTATGTTGGCGCCGATTTTCACCGGTGTACAAGAGGTACAAGCAGCTTCCCCATATTACATACAGGTCAATAAAAAGACGAATGTAGTAACCGTGTATGATAAAAAAGTAAATGGGGTTTATCAAGATCCGATCAAAGCATTTGTTTGTTCCGTTGGAGATGCAACGCCGATTGGGACATTTAAAACGCCAGCAAAGTATCGTTGGCATACGTTAATGGGACCATCTTATGGTCAATATTGTACAAGAGTGGTCGGAGGGATTTTATTTCACTCTGTCTGGTATTATGAAAATGGAAAAAATGACACAGTGTCTGTGGCACAATATAATAAATTAGGACAGACAGCTTCTCATGGTTGTATTCGTCTTACCGTTGCAGATGCGAAATGGATTTATGACAATTGTCCACTCGGAACAGAAGTGACAATTATCAATGGAACATCGAAAAACGATCCGCTTGGAAAGCCGGAGGCGCTGAAGTTAGATACGAGCAATAAAATGGACTGGTGTCCAACGGATCCCGATCCGAGAAATCCATATGCGAAGAAAAAACCTAGCATCACTGGAGCAAAAAATTTAACGGTACAACTAGAGGCAACCGTTGATTTATATGAAGGAATCAAAGCCTATGACACAGCAGGAAACAACATTACAGAGAAAATAAAAATCAGCGGAAAAGTCAATACGAAAAAAGGTGGCACTTATAAAATTACATATTGGGTAAAAGATGCCATTCGAAGAACCGCCAACAAATCCATTACGGTAAAAGTGGTGGATAACAGCACGGTTGTAATTTCAGCGAAAGATAAGAAAGTGCAGTTAGGAAATGAATTTGATCCGTTAAAAGGCATTACAGCAAAGACAAAAGCTGGTACGGATCGCACTTCTACGTTGAAAGTGACAGGAAAAGTTAATACAAACAAAGTGGGAACCTATAAACTGAACTACTATGCAAAAACAGTGAGCGGTGAGACCGTGAAGAAGACGGTTACCATTACCGTTGGTGATTATAAGAAACCGGTATTAAAAGGAGTTGTAAATCGCACAATTTATACAACGGACATT
>Cebus_capucinus_imitator_PRJNA485217_SSR105__coassemble_787_pt1 | contig 10661 bp, 9 predicted proteins | sample Cebus_capucinus_imitator_PRJNA485217_SSR105__metabat2_low_PE_004 | metagenome-assembled genome bin Cebus_capucinus_imitator_PRJNA485217_SSR105
TAAATAAACTTCATTTCTTATATACCCATATCCATAATGCTCATAGATGACATATTGCCTTCCTTTATGATTCACCGGTGTTTTAAACACAATTTCTTGTAAATCATCTCCATCATAAATGAACTCTACTTTTTCTGCCGGATACCATTGCAAGATTGGATACGGACTTTTTTCTGTATTGATTCTAATCTTAAAAGCACCATCTCCCAAGTAAAGTACTTCTTTTATAACCTTTTCCATTTTCTTTCGGAAACGGTTCTTCTTTTCTATCTTCTTCCATAGTTCTTCTTGTCGCTTATCTTCGAACTCAAAGTCATTCATGTCTGCTAGAACACCTGCTGCCAGTACCTTTACAATTAGCCCTGGCAATCCTGTATGTATTTTTCGCATTTCCATTCCTGGCGTGCTTTTACTGGCCCAAAACTTAAACTTATCTGCATATTCTGTCATACTTCGATAAAGCTGTTCCAATTCATTCCCATCACCTCGATACCAAATACGATTGCGTATGGCATTTAATTCAAAGTCCATTACCTCATTGATCTGTATGTTATAAGGAGCAGAAGGTGTGATATTTAACCAACTTCTTATTCCTCTTTTAATCCCTTCACTCATATTTTTCAATATTCCCACCTTTCTAACCTCCTAATCTTCTTCAAATCCAATCATAGTACGGTATGGAATCCAACCATACTGACTAGCATTAATTGTATGATCGTTTCTATCTTCGGGTTCATCTTTATCTTCTAACCAACTGTATCTCTCTAGTTCTGCCATATGCTCTATACAAGTATCAACTATCATATAGCACCCTTGCTGTATCCACCCTAGTTGTAGTTTAATACGATCTATTATCTTTACCGCTTTATAAGCATCTACAAAATTATAAATACAACCTTTTAGACGTTTATATTTTCTTAGTTCTGTAATTGTCGCTTGATCGGCAGAATCAATAAATACATCTCTTGCAAGCCCCCACTCCTTCTCATTCCTATCTAAGAAATCTATAAACTTTTTAACAGTATCTGATGGAGCAAGTGGTGTGTTTAAATCGGCGTTGCTATAAACTTTCTCATCTACAACAAACAATCTCCTATCTGTTGTGATAACTTGATAAATCATAGCGATTGTATCAGAAGATTTACTTGAATATGATGTATCAAGTCCTGCTGATAATCTCTGGATTTTTATATTGCCTACTTTTATCTGATTCTTTAACCATTCCTTTGATACCACATGTTGCTTTCGAGCAAAATTAGGAAAAATAAGCCCTGTTGCTTTTCCTCTAAGGCCTTGTATTTTATTCTTATAGAGCTTTGTTCCTGGTGGTGCGGAACGAATCTTCTTCTGTATCGCTTCTTCTGTCAGACTCAAATTATCTCTAAATGTAAAAAACCAATACCGCCAATGTGGTACTGGTTCTTCTTTCAGTTCTGCCATTATCTCTTTGGGAACATCTGTTTCATATTTTTTATATGGCCTAGAACGATTAACAAATTCTTTGTACACTGGAAGATTTGGATCATCAGGATTTAACGTTGCCATGAGATAATCATTACGAGTGGAAATCTCTCGAACAAATTCTATATTTGCTGTATTCAACTCATCGATATAAACACAGCCAAATTGGCTACCTAATACATTTTCCCACTTATCTTTGTTGTCATATCCAAGCACATAAATGATTTTTCCCTCGAACTTGATATGAGGAAGTTTATTGTCCTTATCTCCATTTCCATAATACTTTGCATTTCTATGTAAATCCAAAATACCATTGTCCTGTTGGATAATATTCTTTTCTGCTGTTCCGGTTGTCTTAGATGCAATGATATGTAATTTTTTCTTACTTCTACTTACCATTCGCATAAACTTAACACCGGCACCAACCGTTGTCTTACCAGATGCTGTTGTTCCTTCTAAAAAATCAGCATCAATGCCTTCTACTGTGTTGATAAAATCGATATATTTCTGCGACAAAGGAAATTGCCTATTCTTCAAGCCCTTTACCACCTATCTGGCTGATAATCTCCTCTAATTTTTCTGACTTTTCTATTGATACATCGACTTTATCTTTGAACATTCCTAAGTGCTTTCCAAGAAGTTCTAACGCTTTAATTTTATCCGCCATTTTTATTTCTCTCTCAATCCCCTCTCCATTCTGTGTTGGAATCACCTTTACCTTAACAGATTGAATGGCAGCTGTATCTTCTACTAAGGCATCTTCTCTTAAAGTAGCATCTTCTGTATTAATCACATCTGCTGCATTGACAAATGCTAATTTTGCCAGTTCCATCACCACTCTATCCGCATTGACACCAGTTCTTTTGGAACGTTCTGCCATCTTTTTATCTATATGCATACGAATATCGGGTTTTCTAAGGTTTTCACTTCCAATATCTGCTGCACTATCAGGACTATATCCGGCTCGGATAGCTGCCTGAGTAGCATTTAGATCAATTAGATATTCTTCTATAAATCTCTTCTGTTTCTGTGTCATCAGGCTCACTTCCTTTCATTTTTTCACAAAAGAAAAAGACACCTTTTCAGGTGCCTTATCATAAAGAGGATTTCTTGAGAAAAGATTTTGATTCCAATCTTTCTAGTTTAATTATAGCATAGTTTATTTTATTTGTTTTGATTTTCTTTATTCCCTTTAAGTTTTTTGATTCTTTTTTATTGAAACACTTTAAGTTTTTTACTTATAACACTTTGTGACATACAAAGCTCCTCTGCAATTGCTCTTTGAGTTTTCCGTTCAACGCAATATCTCCATATAATTGCTCTTGTATCAATATCCTCTATTCGATCAATTTTATCTTCTAATTCTTTTTGTCCTTTATATAATTTTGTCAAATCCTGCTGCCATCTAATAATTTTATCTTTACTCTTAGATGATTTCTCTGGATCTTCTGCTTCAACTGTTACACTGGTAGAAAGATATGGAAATTCTCGTGAAGATCCTGTTGCTTTAACAGAAACTATTTCATACTCTTTATCTTGTTCATATTTTATTCTTTTATTTATGTATTGCATTTCACCTAAAATCTTTCCATATCTATTTTTTAATTCCTGTACTGTCATAATATCCTCCTTCTAAATAAATTATAATTATTATAGAACATATAGAATAATTATAACAGATTTTGAAACAAAATAAAAGCCGAGTATCATCACTCGGTTCAAAAACTACAAGATCTTTTTTGGCATTTTTATTTTACGACATTCTATATTTTTTTACGACATTTCTACGACATTTCACCCGTATCATACAGAAAAATACAGAATAAAACAGAATAACAAAAAGCCAGTTATATGGCTTAACTCCTAGAGATTTGCTTAATAACTGGCTTTTCTTAATAATACAATTTAGTTATAATTTACAATTGCACCAAAATCTGGTTTTAAAGATGCTCCACCAACTAATCCACCGTCAATATCTGCCTGAGCAAATAATTCCGGTGCAGAAGATGCGGATACAGATCCACCATATTGAATGCGGATTGCTGCTGCTGTTGCATCATCATAGATTTCAGCGATACATTCACGAATTGCTTTACAAACTTCTTGAGCCTGTTCTGTTGTAGCAACTTTACCAGTTCCGATTGCCCAAATTGGTTCATAAGCGATTACAGCTGTTTTTGCCTGATCAGCTGTTATATCTAAGAAAGCGATTTTGATCTGCTGACGGATAAAGTCAATTGTTACTCCTTGTTCTCTCTGTGCTAAAGATTCTCCACAGCAAATAATTGGTGTAATACCATATTCAAATGCTTTTTTCACTTTTTTATTTACTGTTTCATCTGTTTCTGCGAAGTATTCTCTTCTTTCAGAATGTCCAAGAACAACATATTTTACTCCAACATCTGTTAACATAGCTGGAGAGATTTCTCCTGTAAAGGCACCTTTGTCTTCAAAGTACATATTTTCAGCACCGATGTTGATGTTAGAACCTTTTGCAGCTTCCATAGCTGGAATGATGTCGATGGCTGGTACACAAAATACAACATCGACTTCTTCATTTGCTACTAATGGTTTTAATTCATTTACTAACTTCACTGCCTCACTTGGAGTCATATTCATTTTCCAGTTTCCTGCAATAATTTTCTTACGCATACGGATATCCTTCTTTCTCATCAAATTTAGCTTTTCGCTTCTATTTGTTATCAGCTGCTGCAACACCTGGTAATTCTTTTCCTTCTAAGAATTCTAAAGAAGCTCCACCACCTGTTGAGATGTGTGTCATTTTATCAGCGAATCCAAGACGTTTTACAGCGTTTACAGAGTCTCCACCACCAACAACTGTTGTAGCGCCTTCTAAGTCAGCAACTGCACGGCAGATCTCTAATGTTCCGTTTGCAAAGTTTTCAAATTCAAATACGCCCATTGGTCCATTCCATACAACTGTTTTTGCACCTTGTAACGCTTCTTTGAATAATGCAACAGATTTTGGTCCAATATCGAATCCAGACCAACCTTCTGGAATATCTTCTCCACAAACCTGTGTTTCTGTATCGTTAGAGAATTCTTTTCCAGCTACGTTATCGATAGGAAGTAATAATTTTACTCCTTTTTCTTCTGCTTTTTTCACCATTTCTAAAGCGTAGTCCATTTTATCAGCTTCTAATAAAGAGTTTCCGATTTCATGTCCCTGAGCTTTTGCGAATGTATAAGCCATACCTCCGCCGATGATTAATGTATCAACTTTTTCAAGTAAGTTGTTGATTACATTGATTTTATCAGATACTTTCGCTCCACCTAAGATCGCTACAAATGGACGAACTGGGTGTTCTACTGCTTCCCCTAAGAATTTAATTTCTTTTTCCATTAAGTATCCAACTACGTTTTCTTTTGTGTATTTTGTTACACCAACGTTTGAGCAGTGAGAACGATGAGCAGTACCAAAAGCGTCGTTTACGAATACTTCATTGTCGCAAAGAGCTGCTAACTCTTTTGCATATTCTTCTGCTTTTTCGTCTTTTCCATATTTTGTTTCTTCTACTCTATAACGTGTATTTTGAAGTAATAATACTTCTCCTTCTTTTAAAGAGGCTGCAATCTCTTTTGTTTCTTCTCCAGTTACAACTGGATCGTTTACGAATTTCACGTCTACACCTAAACGCTCTGTTAATGCTTCTGCTACTGGAGCTAAAGACATTTCTGGCACTGGTTCTCCCTTTGGTTTTCCTAAGTGAGAGCAAAGGATTACTTTGCAGCCTTGTTCTAATAAATTTTTAATTGTTGGAAGTGCACCATCAATACGGTTGTAGTTTTGGATCACACCATCTTTTAAAGGCACGTTAAAGTCACAGCGAACTAAAACTTTTTTACCTGCTACATTTTGTAAATCATCAACTGTTTTTTTGCTAAGCATTGGATTTTTCCTCCTTATGAAAAAAGGGGACTGGTCTTTCTAGACCAGACCCCAAACTGAATCTTCTATTCAAATTATTCTTTGTTTTAACAAACGATGAAATTAAGCTAATTCAGAGAAGTATTTGATTGTTCTTACCATCTGAGATGTGTAGCTGTTTTCGTTGTCATACCAAGAAACAACTTGTACCTGATATAAGTCATCGCCAACTTTAGATACCATTGTCTGAGTAGCATCGAATAAAGAACCGAATTTCATTCCGATGATATCAGAAGAAACGATTTCATCTTCATTGTATCCATAAGATTCGTTTGCTGCTGCTTTCATAGCTGCGTTGATTCCTTCAACAGTTACATCTGTTCCTTTTACAACTGCTGTTAAGATTGTTGTAGAACCTGTTGGAACTGGTACACGCTGAGCAGAACCGATTAATTTTCCGTTTAATTCTGGAATAACTAAACCGATAGCTTTTGCAGCACCTGTTGAGTTAGGTACGATATTAACTGCTGCTGCACGAGATCTTCTTAAATCACCTTTTCTCTGAGGTCCATCAAGAGTCATCTGATCTCCTGTGTAAGCATGGATTGTGCTCATGATACCAGACTGAATTGGAGCATATTTGTTTAATGCATCAGCCATAGGTGCTAAACAGTTTGTTGTACAAGAAGCAGCAGAGATTACTGTATCTTCCGCTTTTAATGTGTCATGGTTTACATTGTAAACGATTGTAGGAAGGTCATTTCCTGCAGGAGCAGAAATAACAACTTTTCTTGCACCAGCTTTTACGTGTGCTTCTGCTTTTGCTTTAGATGTGTAGAAACCTGTACATTCAAGAACAACGTCTACTCCGATTTCTCCCCATGGAAGATTTTCAGCGTTTGCTTCTGCATAAATTTTAATTGTTTTTCCATCAACTGTGATGCTATCTTCACCAGCTTCTACTTTATCAGCTAATGCATATTTTCCCTGTGAAGAATCGTATTTTAATAAATGAGCTAACATTGAAGGACTTGTTAAGTCATTGATTGCAACTACTTCATATCCTTCTGCTCCAAACATTTGTCTGAATGCAAGACGTCCAATACGTCCAAAACCATTAATTGCTACTTTTACTGCCATGATAATTCCTCCTAAGTTTGTTATAATATTAACTTTATAATATCTACCGTAAATGGTAGTTATTAATCTGGCATGAATTGGTATCCCTAATTCCTTTATATCATACCGAAATTATTAAAAAAATTCAAGACATAAAATTAATAATTTCAGTTAATTCTTTTGTGCATTATGCCATTTTTTCATCACGGACATATCCGGCAATATTTTGTGCATGATCGGAAATTCTCTCTAAGTTACTTACAATATCTAGGAAAACAACACCTGCTTCCGCTCCGCATTCCCCTTTTGAAAGTCGTGCAATATGTAGTTCTCTAAGCTCTTCTTCTAAGTTATCCACTTCATCTTCTAAGTTTGCTACATTTTTAACATATTCCACATTTTCCGTCTTTCTTGCAAGGATACTATTGTGAAAACTGTCATAAACCAATTGGCAAATTTCCTTTAGCTCTTGTTTACCAAGCTCAGAAAATGTGAAGTCATGGGTTTCTCGATATTGCACAAATTCCGCTAAGTTTTCCGCATGATCGCCAACTCGTTCCATATCGCTTACGGTATAGAATAGATGGTTAATCAGTTCATGTTGTTGTTCCGTAATGGATAAATTATTAATTTTTACGAGGTATTCTGTAATCCCTTTTTCTAATTTGTTAATCGTTTCTTCCGTATCAAAAATCTTTTGAACCGCTTCTTCTGAAGATTTCTCTCGATCGCATAAGAGATCCATCACTGCCTTTGTATTAGCAAGGACAACTTCACCCATATGAACGACTTCTTCTACGGCATTTTCTACGGCTAAAGAAGGGGTGCGTAAAATACGATCATCTAAATGTTTTAATGCAATGGCATCTTCTTTTTGTTCCACAACTTCTTTCTTATCATCTCGCACGATTTTTTCCGATAATTTCACGAGAACTGATGCAAATGGGAATAAAATAATCGTATTCGTCACGTTGAAAATCGTATGGAAAATTGAAATCTGCGTCTGACTAATTCTTGATGCCGCAAACTCCGGAAATACAAGAAATACCACGAACATTACAACTCCGAAAATAATCGCACCTGCTACGTTGAATAACAGATGAATTCCTGCTGCTCTTTTTGCCGTTTTATTGGCTCCGGCGCTGGAAATAATCGCTGTTACACAAGTACCAATATTTTGACCGAGTGTAATGAAAATCGCAGAGCGCCAGTTTACAATTCCATTGGCGGCAAGCGTCTGTAAAATTCCGACAGAAGCGGAAGAACTTTGAATAATCGCCGTTACCCCTGCTCCAACTAAAATTCCTAACACTGGATTTCCACCGAGAATGCTAAAGGCTTTCACAAAAATTGGACTATCTCGATACACGCTGACAAAATCTGACATGAAAGAAAGTCCAACGAATAAAATACCAAACCCTACTATAATTTCACCAATTTGATGTTTTTTTATGCCTTTTGTAAAAATAAGTAAAAATGCTCCAATTCCAATAAACAAAGGAGCCAAAAATTCTGGTTTTAAAAATGCTGCCCATTCTGATGCTGACACGATCCAAGCGGTAACGGTTGTCCCGATATTCGCCCCCATGATGACACCAACTGCCTGTGTCAAGTTCAAAATTCCCGCATTTACAAATCCAACAACCATAACAGTTGTAGCCGAGCTACTCTGAATGATGGCTGTGATTAAAGCCCCCATTAATACTCCTAAAAGACGATTGTTTGTCAGATAGCCTAACAACTGTTTCATCTTATTTCCAGCGGATTTTTGAAGCCCATCGGCCATTAAGTTCATTCCGTATAAGAACATACCAAGACCGCCTATAAAGGTAAATAGGTTGCCTAAATTTTCAAGTACCATTTCTCAAATCCTCCTAAATTTTTAAACCTTTCCATTCTATTGATTTTTCTTCGAACCTGCGAATTTCTTCGCCAATTTGCGCTTTATCATCATAGCAAGATTCGATTTATTTTGCATTAATTTAACATAAACTTTACAAAGACTTTATAAAAAAACTTCACAAAATTTTACATCATACTACTTGTTTCCTCACTCTTCTTTCGGTATACTAATAAATAATATGAGATTTTTTCTTACTCTTTATTCTTAATGAATGAGATTTCTTTTTATTTTCAAGAATTTTGTGCATACGAAAGGAGTTTTTTTATGATTCAAAGTGACTTTCATTTACATACTTGTTTTTCCGGTGACAGCAACAGTTCCGTTGAATCCATGATCGAATCCGCCATTGAAAAAGGGCTGAAAACCATCTGTTTCACCGATCACCAAGACTTTGACTATAAGCCAGAAGAAAATCCTTCTGCATCGTTTGATTTAGATGTGGATACTTATTTCCCAACAATGATGCAATTCAAAGAACAATATAAGGAAAAAATCGAGCTGTTAATCGGTGTAGAATTTGGTGTAAAACCCGGTGTGGAAGAGCGCATAAAACAAATGGCCGCTCACTATCCATTTGACTTTATTTTAGCTTCCTCCCATGAGGCAAAGGGCTATGATCCTTACTACCCAACGTATTATCAAGTATTTGGGGAAGAGCAGGGACTTCGCTATTATTTTGAATCCATCGTTGAAAATCTCGCATTATTCGATGGATTTCAATGCTATGGGCATTTAGACTATGCGGTTCGCTATTTGCCGTCTAAAAACTTCTTTTACCACCCAAAAAACTATTTTGATATTCTTGATGTAGCGATGAAGAAAATTATCGAAATGGGCAAGGGAATCGAATGCAATACCAGCGGATTAAAATATGGACTTGAACACCCTCACCCTCGATTAGAAGTATTAAAACGCTATCGAGAACTGGGCGGCGAAATTTTGACAATCGGCTCCGATGCCCACAAGCCAGAACATATCGCCTATGACTTCCATCTTTTAGTTGATATGTTAAAATCCGTCGGCTTTAAATACTATACGATTTTTAGAGAACAAAAGCCTGAATTCATTAAATTATAATACCAAACAGCATTAAAAAAGAGGCTGTCTACCTAGATGATCTATTTTCTCTTAGATAGGCAACCTCTTTTCTCTTTTCTCTTTTTTATTCCACAATCCGTCTTATGATTGTTCCACCGCCTGCAACATAATCCCCATCATAAAAGACAACTGCTTGTCCCGGAGTGATCGCTCTTTGTGGCTCATCAAAGATCACTTCACACTGTTCCTCATTGACCCGTTTTATCGTACAACTAGCTCCACTATGGTTATATCTGATTTTTGCAAATAAGCGGACTTCTTCTCCAATAGCCGGCTCTTCAATCGCCATAAAGTTCATGCGATCGGCAAGCAAGCCTTTTGCAAATACATCTTGATTATCCCCGATGACCACTTGGTTCGTTTCCGGCAAAATATCCACAACAAACACAGGACGTCCAAGGGATAAATTTAACCCTTTTCTCTGTCCGATTGTGTAATGGATAATTCCATTATGCTGACCGACCACATTGCCATGAATATCCACAAAATCCCCTTTTTCAAAGGTTTTTCCCATTTCTTTTTCAATAAAGCCTGCGTAGTCATTATCTGTCACAAAGCAGATTTCTTGGCTATCCGGTTTATTTGCAATTCGAAGATTAATTCCTTCCGCAATTTTACGAATTTCCTCTTTTGTATAGTCTCCTACCGGCATCAAAGTCTTTGACAACTGTTCCTGCGTTAAGTTATAAAGGGCATATGTTTGATCTTTTGCAGCGGTCACTGATTTTTTAATGGCATACCGTCCATTTGGCAGCTGTTCAATTCTCGCATAATGCCCAGTTGCAATATAATCCGCTCCAATATCTAAAGAACGTCTTAATAAAGATTCCCATTTCACATAGCGGTTGCAGGCGATACAAGGGTTTGGTGTTCTTCCATGGGTATATTCATCTACAAAATAATCGATTACATTTTTTTGAAATTCTCCGCGGAAATTCATTACATAATATGGAATGTCTAACGCATTTGCGACTCTTCTCGCATCATCAACAGCGGATAATCCACAACAGCCACCTTCTTCTTCGATCACTTCATTTTCCTGCTCCTGCCAAATCTGCATTGTAACACCGATCACATCATAACCCGCTTTCTTTAACAAATAGGCGGCAACAGAAGAATCCACTCCTCCAGACATACCAATTACTACTTTTTCTGCCATTTTTATTCTCTCCTTTTCTATCTAATGGAAAC
>Cebus_capucinus_imitator_PRJNA485217_SSR105__coassemble_790_pt1 | contig 10634 bp, 9 predicted proteins | sample Cebus_capucinus_imitator_PRJNA485217_SSR105__metabat2_low_PE_004 | metagenome-assembled genome bin Cebus_capucinus_imitator_PRJNA485217_SSR105
GGGCTATCCATCCCATAGGCTAAAGCGAATGGGATTTCCGCCCGATTATTTAAAAGATTTGCAATTGCAGTTTTTGGAATCAAAAAATTCACACTGCCCATATATCCTGGCGCTACCTCATATTTATCAAAGGAAATCACCAATCTTCCTTTGCTGTTGATGAAGAAGTTTTGATATTTTCCAATTTTTTTAAAATTCATTCCATTATCTTCTCCAATGAAATAGCTCTTTGATTCATCTTTTTCCATCTGGGCTTTCATTTGAGCAATAATATTTTTACTGATCACTGTTTGATAATCTGAATTTTCTTTAAAAAGATCTTTTAGCGTTATTATCTTCCCTGTCTTTTTATCAAGCGTAAATCCTTTTGAAAATTGATTGCTTCCAGCCATTACAATTCCTGTTTCAATCTGAATAGATAAAAAGTTCTCGTTATTGCATTTCACTTGATAAGTCGTCGTCACCTCTTCATATCCATTCTGATCGATTTTTATATCGCTTTCAAAATCTTTCTTTATTTTTGCTGTGTAGGCTGCCATCTTTTTATTAAAATTTTTAATAGCGGTTGTGGAACCTTGCACTTTCGGAGTTTGGATATTGGCGGTCAGATTGCCTACACTCTTTTTATAAGAGTCCGCTGTCACAACCTCATAGGAACTGGTGCTAGATGTTTGAATCACCGCTGATTTTGCCAAAACGGTTTCCACTCCCCCTCCTGTTATGATCATGGCTCCTACCATCATAGCAAGAATACTACGGCTTATGATTTTCTTTCCATCTGTTTTTCTCATACCAATGCCACCTTTCTTTTCTTTTTTTCTTCTTTCTGGCTACATAATAAAGACGTTTCAGCCATCAAAAAAGTTTCAAAAAAAAAATGGAACACCGCTTCCTAGATAATTTCTCACCTACGATACAATGCTCCTATAAAATAATGGATACTTCCATTTGGCATATCTAAATAATAACTTTTTCTATTTCTTGGCTATGATATCCAAGCCTTTCCAATGATTCCCGAAATGCACCTTCCCATTCTTCTTGGCTCAACACAATTTTTTCTTGGTTCTTCATGATGATAATACAAACTTTCTCAAGCTCTTCTCCTCCAACATGAACCTTATAAGAATTCTCTGGACAAAGCAATCCCATCTGTTCTAATACTTGCAACATTCGATATACGGTCGCTGTTCCAATCGTTGGATCCATCTGATGAACATAATAACAAATTGCTTTCTTGCACTCAAATCTATGGTTTAATAAAATATCAAGAATTAATTTTCTCTGTTTTGTAATTCGAAATCCCTGTCTTCGAAATTCTTCCAAAACTCTCTCTTTCATACTTTCTCGCATTTTATGTTCATCTTTTATCATCATTCCACCCTCTTTTCAGTTAGGATTTACTAACTGTCTCTCATAATAGATAGACTGTATTTATTGAATTTTTCTGCATATACTGCGGATTTTGGATACTTTCTTATGTACTAGTAGTTAGGCTAATCTAACTACTTGTTCTATTATACATCATTTTTTAGTTATTTGCAACTAACTTTTTTATTTTTTTCTCTCCGAAACAAAAAAAGAATTAGATCCTATCCGAAATCTTCTTTCTTTTATATAGAACCTAATTCTTCTTTTATATCAAATCTAATCTTCTTTCTTCTCGATTTGCTTTTGTTTTCTTAGCTTTGTCATGCTCTCTAAACCGATTGCCAATGTCGATGCATTGTGGAGCAATGCAGAAGTGGCTGGCGCAATCACTCCGCCCAATCCAAGGAGAATAAGCCCTAGATTGAATCCGATGACAACTCGATAATTTCTTTGAATTCTTGCCATCAATAGCTCACTAATCTCCCTTAAAATGACCAATTGCTCTAAACTGTCCGAAGCGATTGCAATATCCGCTACCTCTTTTGCAATCTGCGCCCCTTCTTTCATAGCAATTCCTGCATCTGCCGCTGATAGCGCTGGAGAGTCATTGATTCCATCGCCAATCATCAGCACAATATGCCCTTCCTTCTTTGTGCGTTCTACAAATCCCGCCTTGTGTTCAGGAAGTACTTCTGCAAAATAACGATCGAGCTTAATTTTCTCTGCCACCACTTTTGCGGTATTTTCATTGTCGCCTGTCATCATCACTAACTGCTTAAATCCTTGTTTTCGAAGTTTTAAGATCACATCTTTTGCCTCTTCTCTCAAAGGATCTTCAATGCATAAAATAGCCGCTAGTTTTCCGCCAATGGCTAAATAAAGACGAGAATATTGCTGCTCAATGCTGTCGATGGCTTGTCGTTCTTCTTCGGATAACACAATATGTTCATCTTCTACAATAAAATGATAACTTCCAATTAACGCGCGTTCTCCATTGATTGTTGATACAATTCCATGAGCTACGACATATTCCACTTTTGTATGCATTTCTTTATGCTCAATTCCCTCTCTCATCGCCTGTCGAACAACGGCTCTTGCAATGGAATGAGGGAAATGTTCCTCTAAACAAGCGGATATTTTCAACACTTCATCTCTTTCATATCCTTGGAATGTATAGATCTTTTTCACGACTGGTTCCGCTTTTGTAAGAGTTCCTGTCTTATCGAATACGAGCGTGTCCGCATCGGCAACCGCCTCTAAAAACTTGCCGCCTTTTACTGTGATATGATTTTGACTGCATTCTTTCATAGCCGATAAAACGGCAAGAGGCATGGATAATTTCAAGGCACAAGAGAAATCGACCATTAAAATTGATAGCGCTTTTATAATATTTCTCGTAAGAACAGCTGTTAAAATCGTTCCTGCGAGGCTGTATGGAACTAATCGATCAGCAAGCCCTTCTGCCCTTGATTCCACCCCTGATTTTAGTCGCTCGGAATCTTCGATCATCTCGACAATCTTCTCATATCGAGTGGATCCAAATCCACTTTTTACCTGAATGAACAGTTCGCCTTCTTCTACAACGGTGCCAGCGTAGGCATATGATCCCTCTCTTCTCTCCACAGGAACACTTTCTCCCGTTAAAGATGCCTGATTGACTAACGCTTCTCCGCCTACAATCATGCCGTCCACAGGAATCATCGCTCCGGTTCTCACGACAAGAATGTCGTCCACCTGCACATGGGAAAATGGAATCTGCACTTCGCCTTCCTCTGTTTTTAACCAAACTTTTTCTACATTCAGCGCCATGCTATCCGCCAATTCATTGACGGAACGTTTATGCGTCCACTCTTCCAACAGTTCTCCAATCTCCAATAAGAACATAACAGAACCGGCTGTTGCAAAATCCCTTTGCCAAATGGAAGCTCCAATGGCAGTTGCATCAAGCACTTCCACTTTCAACCCTTCTGTAAACAGGGTGCGAATTCCTCTCACGATATATCGAATCGCCTTAAATCCTACAATGGCAACGCCAAGGGGTTTTGGCATAAATACTTTCATAAGCACTCTTTTTCCGACTTTGCTAATCATTTTTTCTTTATATTCTTGATTAATAATATTCGTATTGGTGCTGCGGACTTCAAATTCCTCTCTCGCTTTTTCATATTCATATTGTTTAATAAGAGTGATAATGTCTTTTTTGGAGCCTGTATACCAAATGGCAACACTTCCTGTACGCCCATATAATTTCACTTGTGAGATTCCTTGATAGGACAACAAGTATTGCTCTAAAATATCTTCTTCCTCTAAAGTGAATCCTCGATTTCCTAATTGAAATCGAATTCTTCCATCAATTGAGTGTTTTATTTTATAATTCACCTAGATTCCCCTTTCTTTTTCAAGACGGATAAAAAGAAAAAGAACTGCCTTCCCTATGTTTCCATATGCAAAAGACAGTCTATTTCTCTTTTCTATGTTTTATGCTTCTGTTTCCGCTGTTTCTACAACTTCTTCGCCGTTTTCTTCTGCTGCCTCTTCTGCCGCTCTTTTTTCATTGATCGCCTGTGCTTCAGCAAGAATATCTTCCGCTCTTTCTTGAACCTTTGTAGAAGTTGTCATAACACAATCTTTTGCACGAAGTCCAGCTGCTAACGCTTTTGTATAAACATTTCTCGCATCTTTGCTTCCTAATACTTTAAGACCAGCTGTTCCAAAGAGAACGCCTCCTGCAAAACAGCCAATTTTCTTCCATGTACTTTCATTAAATAACATTTTCTTTCCTCCTAACTGATGTTCAATCTGTTCACTTTTTTCCATTATTTGTGCTTATATCCTGTATAGAATACCATTGCCATACAAAACATTGTTGCATAAGCCCAAAATCTATGTTTCTTCATCTCTTTATCACTTCTTTCTTTTTAAAGAATTTCCATCTATTTTACAATAAATTCTATTTAATTACAATTAAAGGCAGTCTTATTGATAAATTCTCTCAATAACTCCTTTTATTGAGCGCCTCGTTTCTTTTTCCTTCGAGATGTTTCGATCGCCTTCCATAAATATACGCAGCCAAGATCCACAAAAATAAGAACAACGGACAATACATTGACATAATCTTTATAATTTTCCATATGCCCGATCATCAGCTTTCGACCAATGCGAATAAATATGACATTGAATAAATAGATCTGCAAGCTATTCACACCGCACCATGTTAAAAAGCTGCGAAGTTTCATACCCTTCCCATTTTTCTGAAGCCAGCCCATAAACTGTGCAACTTTCATTCCAAAAACAGGAACAACGATACAAAGCGGCACCCAATGCCAGCCATAGATTGGGATACCCTCTGCCTCTTCAATAATAAAAAAGATAAGGGATAAAAGAGCCATTCCTTCCACAAGACGCCACTCTAATTCCGTCAGCACAATATCTTCTAATATATAAAATCCAATGACTAACCCTATAATATACACAGGAATTCTTGCAATGATAATATTATACACATTGTTGCCATAGTATCCGGTGATCAGACTTAACCACACGCTCGTCATTTCTCCCAGCAGCAAAGCCGGCGCTAGATGAGCCTTTGCCTGTTTCAGCATGGCATATAAAAGCGGTGTCACGAGATAAAATAGGAGAATGGCTGTAATATACCAGTTAAAGGCACCTTTTCCCCCTTTTAAAAATCCCATTCCAATTCCGTTAAAAAAGAGCATATTCGGGTTTGCTCCCCAGTAAATTTCTACAAGCGTATAGACTAGGACAATCGGAACATAAATTGGATAGATTCTAAGAATTCTCTTTTTATAAAACTCTTTCTTATCGCTATTTTTAGAAAGGGAAAAGATCATTCCGATTCCCGATACAAATAAGAAAATATCAACGCCTATATACCCTTTATCGATAATAAATTCTAACGTATCCGTTGGCCACTTCGCTCCAAAAGACTGGGTATGGAACAATAAAATCAACCACATAGCAACGCCCATCAGTTCATTTCGATACTGGCTGATTGGGCGAAAAGTCCCTTTTCCTTCTATTGAATTCGTAAGCTCCTTTGTTTTTGGAAGGCTTACAAACTTTATCACAAAGTACGCACAACATAAAATTCCGAAAATCAAACAGAAAAATTGATAAATCGAAAAAGCTAGTGTGCCGGAACGACGAATCAATATATAATAGGTCCATTGATCGATGAGATAATAAATACTTCCATAAAGAAGCGATATGATGCAGGCTTTCTTTCGATTTACTTGATACCAAATAAACATCATGCTAAAACAAATAAAAAATCCTAATGCAAAATACATCAAAAGCCTCGTGACAGAACCGTTGATCAAAAGATGGATTTTTGCGTGCCTTTGTCGATAGGCATAATAAGGGTGATAATTGGTAAAAAAAACAGTAAACAATATTGCAAAAAACATCGAAACATATCGATACGGATATAATTTCTCAAATTGAATCTTCATAACTAGCTGTCTCCTTTTTTCTTACTTCGTTTCCCCTCTTTGATAAATGTGATTTAAAAATTGTTCTATCGCCTTCCACGCTTCTTTTGTCTCAGGAACTAACGCCCCCGCCATTGGAAATACATGGAACATTCCTTCAAAAATCACTAATTCCACAGAGACACCGCTTTTTGACGCTTTTTTTGCAAACTCTTCGGTATCGCTTAATAACATTTCATAACTGCCCACTTGCATATGAATAGGCGGAAACCCTGTCGGATCCCCGTATAACGGCGATAAATATGGATCGGTCAAATCATGATCCCCCATATAATCTTTTCGGTAGATCATGCTTTCATCGGTATTTCCAAACAATGGATCTTTATCAAAATTCGTTTGATAAGATTCTCCGCTGCATGCCACATCTGTCCATGCAGACATGGTAATCATCGCTTTTGGCATCGCTTGTCCTTTATCTTTTAACCAATGCCCCAATGCAAGGGTAAGCCCACCTCCTGCGGAATCCCCTGCAATTACGATCTGCTCTTCCTTTACTCCTTTTGATAAAATCCACTGGTAGGCATCGATACAGTCTTCTAACGCCGCTGGAAACGGATCCTTTGGCGCCACCCGATAATCCGGTGTGACAACGGTACAGCCGCCATTTAACTCGCTATACTTCACAGCAAAATTGCGATATGCATTTTTCATAGGGCCAATATACCCTCCGCCATGGAGTTGAAGAATCCAAAGATCGTTTCCGTCTTTTTTTGGATAGTGAAGTTCTAACACATAGTGTTCTCTCCCTTTTTTCTCCCATATATACTTTTTCGGACATCGCCACTCCGGTTCCACAGGGTGCGCCCTAAGCTCCCCTGTTTGTATCTTCTTTCCAAGATGTTCGGTTGCTGTTACATCTGCCATAAGCTCACGAATAAATTGTCCTCGTATGCTTCCTGCTTTCCATTTTTTTCTCATATATGAAATCTCCGTAATAGTTCATCTTTTGCCTTTGTGTTTCCAAATATCATCGTTCCTAATAAAAGAACAAAGGAAACTCCCATTGCGACTAATGTTGGTATTGGTTTAATAATCAAATGTCTGGCGTAAAGAATAGCTGGCAGCAAACTCAATATTAATAGCTGAATTTGGTATAAGAGATAACTTTGCCAATTCATGAAATTAACTGCCATTAAAATTAAAATCGCTCCATCAGCTGTTAATATCAACGCCGGCAACGCATAATTTAATGACCAGCCGGTATATCCGCCAACTCTCCAATCAATCAACACAAATAAAAGCTGTGTTAAAATCATTTGTATCATAATTTTTGCTCCAACATTGACATTGTTAAAAATGCAATATCGAAGAGCAAACCATGAATAACAGACAATTCCGATTGGAAGAATGCTCCAAAGCACTCCTCGGTAATAAAAAAGGTTCAGCGCTACCATGAAAAGACAAATAACCGCCGATAAAAATAGGAAAATATTTAGGATCCATCGATATGCTTTTCTCTGAATGCGAATATCCGGATACCAGTCTTCCCCTACTGATTCCCCTTGTTTTAATACATTTTGACAAAACGGGCATATTTTTGTATGATCGGAAATCTCAACTTCACAGTGTTTACAATATCCCATCTTTTTACTCCTTTCTTACGATTCCTCTCGCTCATAATAGACTCCATTGGTTTCAATTCGAACTGAAATTCCATCTTTGGAAAGTTGTTTGTAAAAAGCTCTCTGAATGGAACGATCCTTTAACACCGAACTAAACGTAATCGTCATCTGATCCCCATAGGAACAAACGCCGCATTTTACTTCCTGTTTTTTCGAAGCGCCCATAATTAATGTAATATTTTCCACTCTCTCCTTATATTCTTCTCTCAATTGAATGGCTCCGATATTTGACAGCGTTGTTGTAAATGCCTTAATGGAATTGCGATAGATCCACTTCACTCCTAGATTTTTAATAAAGAGAGGGATCAAACGAACAACCCATTTTTTCTCATTGGATACATTATAAGAGATTAATTTTTCAAGGCTTTCTTTATTCAACTGATCTTTAAAATCCCGTTTTACCTTGTCCAAAATTTCTTCAAATGAATACGCCATCTCTTCAAATGCCATTCCGGCTGCCACCACCGCAAAGAAATTTCTAGTCGTTGTGGACTCAAAATATTGCCTTAAATTCACCGGCACATTAATTTTCACCGGCTGATCCGTTGGATTGCGCTTTACATATTCTTCATAAATCGAGGAAATTAAAACAGCGGTCAAATATTGAGTAATGCTCGCTCCATACTGTTTGCTCACTGCCTTTACTCGATCAAGCGGAATCATTCCATGAATCACTCCTACCGCTCCGTCTTTTAAATATTCTCCTTTTAATTGGACTGCTTTTTCTGTGCCGTATCCTTTTACTTCCTGTTTTTTATAGTGTTTTAAATAGCTGTCTTCACTATTTAAATAGCACTCTTCACTTGGACTTCCTTTTCTTTCCTCGGTTCTTTTCCCGTCCACTAATTCAAAATAACAATAAAGCAATTCTTTTAAGAAATTAATGGCTCCAAACCCATCGGTAATCGCATGAAATACTTCCAAATTGATCCGCTTTTTATAGTATGTGACACGGAATAAATATTGATTATTTGCATATGGATCCAAATACCGACAAGGATAAGTGACTTCTTCCTCCACCTTGGGCTTTTTCTTATTCATTTCAAAATAATACCAAAAAACGCCATGTCTTAGACGAACGTGGAAAGTTTGAAACCATGGAAGCGTTTCCAATAAGGCCTGTTCTAAAAGTTCCGACTGCACTTCTTCTTTTAAAATTGCGGAAACTCTATACACATTGGTAAGGTTTTTACTAGCAATAACAGGGAAAATCTTCGCTGTATTATCCAATTTTTGCCATTTCAAATCTATCCCTTCTTTCTATTTTAAAATCCCCTATCGAACCTCTTTTGGCATAAACGTTGAAAAACCACAAGCCTTATTTACTTTTTATCCGCTTGTGGTTTCTCTTTTCCCTTTCATCATAACAAAACTCTTTGTTCATGACAAGGGTACGATATATATTTTTTAAATTTCCATTTTTCCAGCTCTATTTTAAGACAGAATCTTCTTTTAATAGATCGCTTACTACTTGTTTATCAATTGTAAAAACACACTCTCCCATATACCCCGGTGCCACTTCATATTTATCAAATACAATATTTAACTGATTCTTTTCATCAAGGAAGAAGTTTTGATCGTCTTTTATTTGTTCAAAATCAAACCCTTCCCCTACTCCTTCTGTATGGATAAAATAGGATTTTTCATCGTCTTCTGCCATCTGCTGTTCCATCTGCCTAATAATGTCTTCGCTAATGATCGTTTTATAATCTGCTCCCTCCTTAAAGAGATCCTTTAACTCCAAAATCTCCCCTGTTTTTTTATCCAATGTATAGCATTTTGAATACACATTGCTGTCGGCCATTACAACGGTCGTTTGAATTTTAATAGAAAGAATTCTCGCATTATCGCATACGACGTCATAATTTGTAGAAACTGCCTCTTTATTTGTCTGTGCTTCTATTCCATCTTGCTCCATCATATGTTCCAAATCTTTTTCATAATTTTCTTTAATCGTATTTGTATACGCCTCCATCTGTTCATTGAGATTTTGAATGGAATCGCTATCTCCCTCTACTTTTGGAGTTTTAATATCCGCCTCCATTGTGCCGTCTTTATGCACATAATTTCGAAACGTTACAACTTTTGAAATCGCTCCTAATACAGGCATTTCTGCCATGGCATAGGCGATTTGTTCATTGGTGTTTGTTAAAATTGTAATGGCAAGCATCGCCGCCACCGCTCCATATCCAATGTTTTCCGGAATTCTCTTCTTAAATCGCTCTTTTTGATTGTCCTCCTTCGCCTGTTGAATCGCCTGTTCCACCCGTCCTTTTAATTCTTTTGGAATCTCGATGTTTTCATATTCTTTTCTCATCTTTTTCATTTTATTTTCCTTCATATCGTTCCCCTACTTTCCTCTATGAACTCTACTTTTAACTTCTTCAATGCACGATAAAGTTTTGATTTAATTGTATTTTCCGGTTCTTCCAGAATGCTCGCGATCTCTTTTAATTTTTGTTCTTCAAAATACCTTAAAATAATAATGCTCTTCTCTTCTTCTGATAAAATATCAAGACTTTTCATAATGTCAATATCTTCATAGCGATCAAACTGACTCTCCTCCTGATATTCTTCAATGCCGATCACTTCTCGCCTTTGCTTTCGGATTAAATCGAGGGCAGTCCGAACAACAATTTGATAACACCAAGAAGCAATTTGACTTTCCGTCCGAATTTGATCGCATGATCGAATTGCTTTATAAATGCTTTCCTGAACGACGTCCATGGCATCTTCTCTATTTTTCATATAGCTATATGCCAATCGATATAGCTTATCATAATGTTCCATTAGGTATTCTGATACCTTTGTTTCCATTTTCTTTTTCCGCATAGATTTCTACTCTCTTTTCTCATGATGTTAGGATTCAATGGGTTCCCCCTTTTGATATGATATTCCATTTTCATATATGTTTCCATTCCCAATTAATCCATTCTTTATAGACGTTTTGACTTCTTAAAAAGTTTCAAAATATTAAAAAAGAAACTCTTACAAACAATAGTTTCGTAAAAGTTTCTTTTTCCATTTTATTCAAGGTTTAATTTTTTATCCAAAATAAATTTCGATAAAAAGAAATAGATGATTGTGATAATCAAGGAATAGAGAATCGTTCCTAGAAATGCAGCATGTACCC
>Cebus_capucinus_imitator_PRJNA485217_SSR105__coassemble_794_pt1 | contig 10576 bp, 12 predicted proteins | sample Cebus_capucinus_imitator_PRJNA485217_SSR105__metabat2_low_PE_004 | metagenome-assembled genome bin Cebus_capucinus_imitator_PRJNA485217_SSR105
TGAGGCGGTTGGGCAGATAATTTAGATCCACGAGATCCATGAGGATCTCGACAATGTCACGCTCTTGCATTAGATTCATAAATTTTATTTAGATCCACGAGATCCATGAGGATCTCGACTCCTATTCTTGATGACTTTGAGTATGATTTATTTATTTAGATCCACGAGATCCATAAGGATCTCGACTCTAATTCCTTTTCTTTTATCAATTTTTCCCATATTTAGATCCACGAGATCCATAAGGATCTCGACCAATGCTGCCATCTCCTTTTCTATCTCCACGACCAATTTAGATCCACGAGATCCATAAGGATCTCGACCTCCACTAGATGCTGTATTATTTCTGACATCTCTATTTAGATCCACGAGATCCATAAGGATCTCGACCTAATTCTACCCAGAGAGAGTTGAGTGCTTTTGAATTTAGATCCACGAGATCCATAAGGATCTCGACAAACTTTGACACGACAATAGAACAGGATTTGGATCATTTAGATCCACGAGATCCATAAGGATCTCGACTCATCAAGCTGCGCCATCTGTTTATCCAGCTTTTCATTTAGATCCACGAGATCCATAAGGATCTCGACGAAGAATGTGGAGTGCGTTTTGAGCCAAGCTATATTTAGATCCACGAGATCCATAAGGATCTCGACTATGGAAAAAGAGGATATTATCACAAACCATTTATTTAGATCCACGAGATCCATAAGGATCTCGACTTGATTTAGAACATGGCATTGAAAAGCAGCAACAGATTTAGATCCACGAGATCCATAAGGATCTCGACGATTCTCTGGACGGTAACTTTTGTTCCTGCTGGAATTTAGATCCACGAGATCCATAAGGATCTCGACAGCAATATTATACAATAAAATCCTATATATATCTAGTATTTCTACACATATTTATAAAATTTTCATTAATAAAACTGAATTTTGAATTTATTTGTTTTAAATTTAATATTTTTTGTGTATTTTTTTTGTGCGAACCTATTGGATATTTTGTGATCACTTCTGATTCGCACATTGTTATTCTATGTCAAAACAGGAGAACCTTAATAATTCTCTTGTTCCTTTACCATTCTGCCTACATCAAAAATATAATTATAATCTTTTAAATGAGCAAATTTGAAAAAATCCACAAAATTACCCTGCCATTTTCCTAAACTCATCAAAGATACTACTTGATTTGGAAGTTTGAAAAAGATATAAGAGTTTTTCTTCTGTAATAATGGTACTAACCGCATGATAGCCTTCTGTATTTGCTATACTAGCTTAAATTTATCTTATGTCTTTTCCGCTATTTAATTTTCAAATCAAAAACTCCAACAACCTTACAATCCTAATATTGTGAAAACATCATATTCCTGAAATACTTCTCTTGCCCATAAGTCAGCTTCGTTCACAGCAATCAATAATTCTCCACCAATTTCTGCTGCTTTTAAAACTATTTCTCCCCACTGTAATCTATTTATTCGGGTTTCACCAAACGGAGCATATTCTGGAACAACACTATGAATTAAAGAATCCAATTCCAATTCATACATATTGTCATCATCAATACAAATAGAATCCTCTTTCCAAAAAATTCGTTTTTCTTCGGCCCAATCCCCTTTTTGAAACTCATAAAAACAACTACTATAAACTTTTTTTCTTTCTGCCTCAGTTAAAAAATATTTCATGAAAACCACCTGCCAATACTTCTTAAATCGAACATTTTTAATATTCTAATATTTCTCATTCTCTATGATTCACTTATTTTTACAACAAATGCAACTGGAGCTATCAGAAACTTCTCGCCAACGATTATCGAATTTTTCATATAACATCATTTAATGTGCTGTTTATAAATAAAACAATCATCTATATAAAACTTTTAAACTAACTGTTTTCAAGCTATAATACACTGAATGCTCTCCCCTATAATCAACATAGATGCATCACTTTCCGCTTCACAGTCACTACTCAAAAATAGATTACAAAAGAGTCAAGCTTGCAATCTAATCATATCACAAGTTTGACTCTCCGTATAGTTTCTTAATTTCTGCATTCATTCATGATTCTCATCTCCTTTTCCTTGATTCATCACATAAATGTACGCATCTTCTAAAGTCACTTCGCAAGGGATACATTCTAATTTCGGCTTTTCTTTGCTTATCACTTTCATTTGAACGCCTTCATCTACAAACTGTTTTGATGAAACATGATATGCTTGTTCCAATTCCCTCGCTTTATTCTCATCTTTTACTTTACAAAGCCAAACATGACCTTTTGCTTGTTCCAATAGTTCTTTCATGCTTCCAGAATAGAGAAATTTTCCTCTTTTCATAATTGCAAGCTGATTACATGTTGCTACTAAATCTTCCACAACATGAGTGGAAAATAAAACGGTACGTTTTTCTGAGAAGTCTACAAGCAAATTTCTGATACGAATGCGTTCCTCTGGATCTAGTCCAGTCGTCGGTTCATCTACGATTAAAAATTCTGGTTCATTTAACAATGCCTGAATAAGCCCTACACGCCGCTTCATGCCACCTGATAGCTGTTTCATTTTTTTCTTTCGATGCTCCAAAAGACTTGTCTTTTCCAAATAATAGGAAATTCGTTCTCTACATTCCTTTTTTGGTATTCCTGCCAAATCTCCCATATATTCTAAGCATTCCTGTACAGTCAAATTCGGATATAACTCAATCTCTTGGGGAAGATATCCTATTTTTCTCTGTATCTGTTCGTAATTTCCTTCTCCATAAAGCATTCCTTCCATTGTGATGTTGCCATCGGAAGGCTTTAATATTGTCGTAAGCACTCTCATCAATGTTGTTTTTCCGGCTCCATTTTCTCCTAATAGCCCAAAGATTCCCTGTGGAATTTCCAAACTGACTTGATCGACTGCTGTTACATGATTTTTAAATCTAACTGTGACATGATCAATTTTAATACTCATACCATCACCCTCTTTTCTTTAAAATTTTTGGTAATAATAACATCATAATGGCACAAAGAATGATACAGAGTATTTTTCCAAAAAGCCATTGATAATCTTCCTGTTCTATATTTCTAAATGTATAAGAAAAGAAATTCCAACTGCCTAAATACTGATCTCCGAAAGAAGAATTTGTAAAAATCCAAAGAACCAAACAGCAGCCAATTCCTGCCCACATATTTCGAAAGAAACAAGAACATGTATTGGATAATAATGCCCAAAATAAAATCGTAACGATAATGGCTACAAGATATAAGCCAAACTGTTTTTCTTCACTTTCACTTCTTATAAAAGGATTTTGAAAAACAAAAAATAATCCATATCCTATTGCAGCAAGTACCAGTAAAAATACTGCTTGTATAATTAAGCGCTTTATAAGCGAATGAATTCTTTTCCCCATCGGATATAAGCGTTGCACTTCTGCTCTTTTACTCGTTATTTCCTGAACGTAGGTATCCGCACAACAAACTGCTGTTAACATCGCTATTGGTGCTTCTAATGCAATCCCAACTTCGTAAGTAGACGTAACCCCTCTTATCAAACTTAAAATCACAATAAAGCAGATGGCATATGCCACTTTATAAAGAGGAAGTGTAATTTTCATTTCTTTTCTCATTACATTCGCCTCCGTTTCCATAAAAAGATGGATACAAAAAGAAGTAACACTGACATGCCAAGAAGCAAACTTTGATTGAGAAGAACTAGCGGTGGTGGTGCTGTATCAAAAAACTGCCCTGGAAAACGAACCATAATTGCCAATGGTCTTCCATAATATCCATACACCCCTTCTTTATTTACACTGCCCATATTAGAATACAAAATATAAAGGATTAAAAAAGGAACTCCTGGAAGTGGATTTTTAAATAAAAGTGCAATCAGCGTATAAACACATACGATCATTAACATATTCGGTAAAATATAAACAATTGTTGCACTTAAAAAATCCCAAACTCTCACTTCAAATCCACTGTTTTTTGTCTTTATGATACAGAGAATCCAAAAGAAAATATTTAAGATGCCCAATGTGAAGAGACAAACGCAAAAACCTCCGCCTACTTTTCCAATAACATAACTTTCTGCTTTTATTGGCTTTGTATGAAGCAGCTCATATGTATATTTTCGGGTATCCTGCCAAAATAAAACAGACAATAAAATGGTGGCAAAAAATCCCATATGCAAGCCTGCAAAATCTGCGAACTTTCTTGCAAAATAATAGGAAAAGGTATGGTTTTCTAATACATCATCTAAATACCCATTGATCTCTTCTCTCGTTCCTTTATGATAAGCACTCTCTTCATACACATTAAATGCTCCATAGTATTGATACTGTTCTTCCAAATACGCACATGCATCATTGATATCCATATCCTCTATATGATTCATTACATTTTGAACTTCCTCTCCACTAAGTTGGAACTCAGAAAGTAAAGTTTCTTTCATTGTTTTATTCCAACTTTCTCTGCGATACTCATTGGTTGATGGCACATATCCTTCATACACTTCTCCTAGATGAATTTCTTCTGGATAATCATTTATAATTTCTTCGCCTTTTTCCAAATAATGTGTTTCTAAATATGGTACAATCGCCTGATAAACACCAATGATTACAATGATCACTCCAATCCAAAAAAGTGGCTGTTTTATATAATTTTTCATTTCTCGTTTTAATATTGCTGTCATATCGCCTCCTCCTTTCTGATTTCATTATAAAGAACAAATCACAACAAAAAGACAACAAACCATAAGAAACGAAAAAATCGGATTGTTTACACAATCCGACAAAAAATTGCTGTAATAACAGCCCCTTCATATTCACCATTTTCTAACAACAATCGGCCGCCATGCTTTTCACAATAGAGCCTGCTAATATACATTCCAATTCCTGCATGTTTTAAGCTGTCCTTTATATTTTGTTGATAAAAAGGCTTCGTAAGCTCTTCCTTTTCCTTTTGAAATCCAACTCCATCATCTTTCACACAGATTTTCAGCTCCATATCGGTCACATATAGATCCACTTCTACCTGTTTCTTTGCATAGCGAATCCCATTGGATAATAAATTTTCTGTCACTTCTAAAATAACTGCCCGATCCCCTTTAAAAATACCATCTTCTCGCTTGATCTGAATACTGCACTGCTTTTCATATTCTTTTTCTAACTGATTACACGTTATCTGTATTTCATTTTTTAATAGTTCCCCTGTAATCTCCTCAGAAACTAATATTCTTGCTTCTAAGCTATTCATTTTCTGCATCATTTCTACAAAAGTATCCATACGCTTAATTTGTTTCTTGCCTTCTATTAGCATATCCATCGCCTGACGTTGATCAATAGTGCCATCTGGTAAATAATCTATTAACATTTCCTGATACCCTTTTAAAACAGAGAGTGGAGAACGAATATCATGTGCAATGGCTGCACGCAATAGTTTTTCTTCTTCGATATTTCTCCATAGCTTTTGATTATTTTCTGCAAGCTGTTCTCTCATTCGTTCAAACTCTCGGCATAACTCTCCCATTTCATCTTCATTTTCATATATAATGTGAAAATCCAAATGATTGTCTGCGATTTTCTGAGAAGCGATATGTAGTTCTTCAATAGGCACTTGCAGTTTGTTTCTATAAAACAAGAATACTGTTATACAGCTGCCTAAAAAGGAGACAATTAGTACGGTATATGTTTGAAGGAAATCACAAAATTCAGATATTTGATGATCACTCTTCGTCATATCTGCTGCACTTGGCCTTGGCACAGTTACCATATAATTGATCCCTTCCCCTTTTGCCATCTCAAAATATTTTTCTTCATCTACATAGTTCCACCAGATCTGATTTTGCACCTTCTCTGCCATATGTACAATCAGCGCCGATAAGAAAAAACAGATCAATAAGCTAATTCCCATATACAATACAATTGTTTTTCGAATTGATAGATTTCTTATTTGATCCATTTATATCCAAGCCCCCACACCGTTTGAATATACTCGTTTTTCGTATATTCCAAAAATTTTTTTCGTATTCTTCGTATTAGCTCTGTCACAACACGGCTATCCCCCATAGAATCATACCCACATATTTTCTCATAAATTCTCTCTCTATCAAAAACAATCCCTCTGTTTAACGATAATAATTCAATAATTTCATATTCCATTTTCGTAAGTTCCAATGGCTCCCCGTTTATTGTCACAGCTTTGCCTGTATAATCAATGGACAATTCCCCATAAAATCTCTGTTTTGTCTTTATTCGTGAACGCTCTTCTCGTTTTAAATGAGCAATAATCCGAGCATCTAATTCTTTTAAACTAAATGGTTTTAAGATATAATCATCTCCACCAGAAAGCAATCCTAATACTCGATCCTGCTCCTCCACTTTCGCTGTTAAAAATAAAATAGGGCATGTCACTTTATCCCGAATCATTTGACATACTTCGATTCCGTCCATCTGTGGCATATTCACATCGAGTAAAATAATATCTGGGTTCTCTTGAATTTTCTCCACTCCTTCTATTCCATTGTCTACTGTAATTACTTCATAGTTTTTAATTTCAAAAAAACTTTTTAACATTTTTAAAAGCTCTCTATCATCGTCTATGACTAATATTTTATATGCCATCTTTTTGCCTCACTAAATCTAATCTTTCCATCGAAACCACTCCAAGAAACTATTCCTACAAATAATTATTGAAGCCCTAAAATAAATATCGCCATCGCCATAATAGCGAGTACAGTCCATTCAACATACCGACTCACAATTTCCCAATCCGATGGTTCCGCCCGCTCTGCGTCACGGATTTGAAACCATAACTTCCATCGAAACATCTCATCTACAAATAAAATAGAAATTATTGTAAGAATGCAGCCGGCTACCCCAAAGAACCATGCACTCCAGCTGCCTTTATGAGTTAACTCAGGCTCATAGATTAAATCAAGTATCGTATATATAGATGGCTCCATCGGATCGATTATGTTCCCATCTTCATCAATTTCAACTCCATTACTCATTCCAAAACTGATTGTGTCTTTCATAGTTCCATCTTCATTGTAAAGCAAACAAAATTCTGCTTGCTTGAGCAGTCCTCCGCGAAAGAGAATGTTCTCTCCATTCCGAACTTCTACGCCAATCATATCTGCTTCCATTTCTTGATCCTTTGGTATCGCAGTTGGATCTTCCACGACAATATAAGGACCATACGTCTTATTGTCATACTGAAACTCCACTTTCTTGTCTGCAAACACCGTAATTCTCGCTTGCTCTCCTTGAATTTTACCAGAATACACAATGCTATCATTTTCTTGTTTTGGAATAAGAATTGTGTTCTTATATTCAAAACCTACACGAGCAATTGTCAGGGAATAAAGCACTGTAAACACCAGCACCATAATCATGCTAAAAATTAAGACTCCCTTTTGATACCAATTTAAAGATTTTATCCTTCTCATAACGCCACCTCCATTTTGTAACTTCTGAATTTATCTCGCTCTAAAAATTTCTATATTCATTATCATTTCAGTTTTATTACAACATTGCTCTTATTTTATCAATCAATTCAATATCAGCTGGACGCCATTCTACTTCATTCAATTGTTCTTTTGTCAGCCATCTTGCATCTTCATGTTCTTTTAATACTAAGTTTCCTGATATAGTTTCTGCTAAGAAACAATCCATAGAAAGATGAAAGTTTGGATAATCATATTCAACTGTATCAATCCATTCTCCAACTAAAATTTCTATGTCAAGTTCTTCCTTAATTTCTCTTTTTAAGGCTTCTTTTGGAGTTTCACCGTCTTCAATCTTTCCTCCTGGAAACTCCCAACCACCTTTAAAATCACCATACCCTCTTTGTGTTGCCAAAATCATCGGTCGGTTTTCTTCTCTTGTCATTTTTATAACTGCTGCCACTACTCTTATTGTCTTCATATTGATTTTTCCTCTTTTTTCTCTTGAATGTTACTTTGTAAATAACGCAATAGATCTTCTCGTACTACGTTACGCATCTTTACTACTACTTTTGCAATATCTCGTTCTTTTCCATTGTTATCTCTTTTCTTTCCCGCTTTTATATCTTGAATATCAAATTGTCCCATATAATAAAAGTTAGTTTCTGCATCACTCTTTTTTACAAATAAATGTTTTTTATGAGCTGTTTTTACTTCTTGCATATAAAAACTGTGAATCCCTTTTCCAATTTGAGAATCCCAAAGAAATGTTGTATTATCTTCAAATACATCTGCATGATCAGGTTTTCCATCTATATAATTTTTAGACTCATCTTCACTTTCTTCTTTATGATATGTGACAAAAATAAACACGTCATTTCCAATCCGTTTCATTCCATACATAACCGATGATAAGTCTTTTCCACAATTCATAAGAAAGCTAACATCTCTTCTTGAATACTTCTCATATAATACAAATGGACTTTCTGATTTTTGTCCTACTGCGAATTTATCACGATATCTCCTTAATCCTACTTCAATAATATCATTCACTTGGCGGTGGAATTCATTATCCAGCAATTGCTTTGAAAAATATTCCATTCTTTGAAGTTTGTTTACTTTTTTATTACAGATAATATTAATTTGACGATATTTATCATATTCTTCTTTTTTGCTTACAAAATTTCCTTGTAGTACATGAACTGCGTTATTTAATGATTCCATATCAATAATATAATCATATTGGTTTTGAAGTTCTTGTTTCATACAATTCATATCTATTGTATCTTCCCTTAAAAACCTTCTTAAAATTTCAAGTTCATATGGTCTCATTCCAGACAAGACGGTCTTTGATAAATACTCTAATGTGATCATCTCTTGTTCTGAAAGTTTATTCATATACGCTTGTCCTTCGATTATTTCTAAAAATGACTGATAAGTTTTATATTCTTTTATAATAACAAGAGGATCCACTTCTCCACTTTCATAAAAATCAAGAAGATATGGCACTTTTCCAAGCCTATTTTTCAAAGTAATATAGCTTTCTTTTATAATTGACTTCATACCTCTTATTTTATTAATTGACTGAAAAATTCGTTCTTTCGCCACTTCATCGAAATGCACAGTTGAAACTCCTGGAATGGTACTATTTCCACTAATCACATATTTTCGAATTGTGTCTGGATTATAGGTTCTATCTCCTGACAAAGCGATCGGGATCATAAAGTTATTATGATAATTTCCAATGAAATCTAATATTACAACATACTCTTTTCCTTCCGCCTTTCGCAGCCCTCTTCCAAGCTGTTGAATAAAAACAATTGGTGATTTTGTTGGTCTTAACATAATTACTTGGTTTACTTCTACAATATCGACACCTTCATTTAATATTTCCACAGAAAAAATATAATCCAAAGGTTTCATCGTATCCGTCGCATCTTCTTCATTCATAGCTAATCGTTCAAAGGCATTTGTTCGTTCTTCTTCTGAAGCACTTCCATTTAAAGCAATCGTTCTATATCCAGCCTTATTAAATTTTTTAGAAAGTTCTTCGGATTCATCAATTCTACTACAAAAAATAAGCCCTTTTACCCGTTCACCACTATACCCATAGTATTCCACTTGCTCTATAATATGTTTTACTCGTTCTTCCCCTGTTAATAAGTTAAAATCTTTTTCTGTGATTTTCTTTGCATTTATTTGTTTTTCATCAATTAGAGAAATGTCGCTAATTCCAAAATAATGAAAAGGACATAAGAAATTTTCTTCCATTGCCTGTTGCAATCGAATTTCATATGCAATTTGGTAGTGGAAAATTTCGTATATATTTTTTCCTTCTACATCATCATCTCGCTTATCTGGAGTTGCCGTCATTCCTAACCATAACTTTGGCTTAAAATAATTCATCACTTTTTGATAGGTATCAGCAGAACTATGGTGCGCTTCATCTAAAATAATGCATTCAAACGCATCTCGTTTATACTTCTTTAAATTTTCCTCTTTATTCAATGTTTGGATCGTAGCAAATACATAATCCTTATCATACTCGCTGTATCCAGCTCCTACTAAACCCATAGACACTGATTGGGCAAATATTTTTTCATACGATTTTCTCGTCTGTTTTGCCAACTGTCCCCTATGTACAAGAAATAAAACTCGTTGAAACCCAAGCTCTCTCATAGCAAATGCAGAAGCATATGTCTTTCCTGTTCCAGTTGCCGAAATTAAAAGAGCACGCTCTTGACCTTGCTCTAAAATTTTCCTTAAATTAGTGATAAATCCAATTTGCATAGCATTGGGGCGTAATGTAAATTTTTCGATTGATGTAACTTTTTCTTCTTGTGCTATTTTTCGCTGATGTTTAATAATTTTATATTTTTCTTTATAGCTTTCATAAAATACGTCAAATGTCAACGCATATTTGGAATTCCAAAGTTGTTTAAACTCCGCTACAATCTCTTTTGCCAGTTCTCCTTGTTCTGTCGATATTACTTTCGTATTCCATTCCTTATTTTTTGTAAGAGCTACACTTGTAAGATTAGAACTTCCTATAATAATTCGATAAATTTCTTCTTTTTTAAAAATATACCCCTTTGTATAGTTAAGATTTACATTTGGCAGCTAGTAACAGAGCCCAGAAATCCTAGTGGCTTAAATG
>Cebus_capucinus_imitator_PRJNA485217_SSR105__coassemble_798_pt1 | contig 10545 bp, 9 predicted proteins | sample Cebus_capucinus_imitator_PRJNA485217_SSR105__metabat2_low_PE_004 | metagenome-assembled genome bin Cebus_capucinus_imitator_PRJNA485217_SSR105
ATGATTGTGATAATCAAGGAATAGAGAATCGTTCCTAGAAATGCAGCATGTACCCCTACAATTCCATTTCCCTTTGATAAAAATTCTAAAATCCATTTTCCTATTCCAAGATTACAAACGAATGCGATTATATAGCTAACGATAAGCATTAACATTTTTTCTGCAAAATCAAAAGCGATAAAAAAGCCAACAGAGGCGATCATTCTTGATTTATGTACCAAATGTCCCATTGACATCGCCGCATATACTTTCATACAGCCTGCAAAACAAGAGACAATTGCAAAAAGTAACAGTTCTAATGCCCAGAAAACGAAGTTTATATTGCTAATATCGCTTGTAATCCTGTTCCAAAGCTCTGTTGAGAAGAGAACTCCAAAAAATTCTTGAAACGTTTCCGGACTTGTAATAAAGAAAATCAGCGGAAGGCTGATCATCACAACGAAGGTGCTTCCAACAAACCATATCGTTGTAACAATTGCTTTTGACCAAATCAATTCCGTTCCTGTCACAGGAAGCGTGTTCATTAAATAGCCTTCTCTTCCAAGGACATTTTTATAATATCTTTGAATCATTACGACCGCTGTCATCACAAACGTTGCAATAATAATAGCAACATAGGCAAACACCATTAACCCTTTGATCCCGTTTGTGAGATCATTTTTCATCACATCGTCAAATCGCAAGAAAACGCCATTGACAAGTGCTGCCAGCAACATCGCTCCGTAAAGCGGAAAAAAGATTCTCTTTGTAGCTTTCCATTCATATTTTATTAATTTTTTTAACATCTGTATACCTCCCTAAACAAGCTGTCCACAGATTTTCCATTCTGTTCTCGAATTTCATCGACTGTGGATTGAAGAGCAATTTTCCCCTGATTAATAAAAATAACTTCATCAAGCACCTGTTCAATATCCGCAATGAGATGAGTGGCAATAATCACCGTTGCATTTTCTTCATAATTGCTAATAATCGTATTTAAAATATAATCTCTTGCCGCAGGATCTACGCCACCAATAGGCTCATCTAACAGATAAAGGCTTGCATGACGGCTCATTACAAGAATTAACTGCACTTTCTCTTTCGTACCTTTTGAAAGATTTTTTAACGGCTCTTTTGCATCAATATTCAGCTTTGCAATCATATCCATCGCTCTTTGTTTATCGAAGTCTTCATAAAACTCTTGGAACATCGTAACAATATCTTCTACTTTCATATAATCGTTTAAATAATCACGATCGGGAAGATAAGATACGATTTTCTTTGTTTCAATGCCAATCTGATGCCCTGATACTGTTAATTCCCCATCGGACTGTTTTAATAAGCCGCTGATCAGTTTAATTAAAGTGCTTTTCCCGCTTCCATTTGGCCCTAATAATCCAACAATCCGTCCGCGCTCAATTGTTAAATCGATGTGATCAAGCGCACATTTTCCAGAATAATATTTACTTAAATTTTTACATTCTAATAAACTCATGCCAGCATCTCCTTCTCCACTTTTCTCACCATATCGCAGATTTCTTCCAAACTAAATCCCAATTTTTCCATCTGAGTGACAAACTCTTTGATCTGTTCTTTTGCAATGGATTCCCTCATCATCATAATCAACTCCTTATCTTCTGTAATAAAACGTCCACTTGTTCTCTGTGAATATAATAACCCTGTTCGTTCTAGCTCCGACAACGCCTTTTGCATTGTATTCGGATTCACAGCCGCTTCTGTTGCCAAATCTCTTACCGATGGCAGTTTGCCCCCTAATTGATATTCCCCACAAATAATTTTCTGTTGAATCTGCTCAATTAATTGGGCATAGACAGGTCGATCTGATTTTATATCCCATGCCATAACAAGTCTCCTTTCTTCTATTCTCATTGTATCATTGTATTGTTGTACTAAGTTGTTAATACAATAATACAACCAATCTTTTCTTTTGTCAAGAGGGAGCACATAAAAAAATGTCAATGTGCTGCAACAATTTATTTGTCCTCAGTCCATTGACATTTTCTTATTCTATGTAATTTAACCTTTATCGATTTGCACTCTGGCATAATAATTTCCTTCGATCTGTTTCACTTGTTCCGTAATCTCTTGTTTGATCTCCTTATCGGTCTTCTTGCTTTTATAAGGAACGACCACATCAAAAATTAAATTCGTTCTAAGCGGTCCGTTGGTCATACGAAAATCATGCATCGTCAAATCGCTTTCCACGTTTTTCACAATCTCTTTTACCGTCTCTCTCATCTCGTTCGTCTCTTTATCATCTAATACAACGGGATCCATATGAATGGTAATATCGCATTGAAATTCTTCTTTAATATCCATCTCAATATCATCGATGACGTCGTGGGCTTCCATAATATCCATATCCACAGGAATTTCTGCATGAAGCGATACCATAATCCGCCCTGGACCATAATCGTGAACGATCATATCATGAATTCCAATAATAACATCATGGGACATAACAACTTGTTCAATGGCTTTTACAAACTCAGGATCCGGCGCTTGCCCAAGAAGCGGCTGTATCGTATCTTTCATAGAATTGATCCCTGCGATAAAAATAAAAATAGATACGATAAGCCCTGCAATTCCATCGACTTTTAAATGAGTAAAATAGGAGATGACAATGCTCAATATAACAGCGCTAGTTGCAATACAGTCGCTTAAACTGTCCATAGCAGTGGCTTTCATGGCAGTCGATTGAATTTTATTTCCTAAATATCGGTTATAAGATGCTATCCAAAATTTCATAAGAACGGAACCAACTAAAATGACCACGGAGCCAATGCTGTATGTCAGTTCCTCCGGATACATAATCTTTTTCACAGACGTTGTTCCCAACTGCCACCCGACCAATAAAATGGCAGCTGAAATAAAGATTCCTGCTAAATATTCAATTCTCCCATGACCAAATGGGTGTTCCTTATCCGCCGGCTTCCCCGCTAACTTAAATCCAATTAATGTGACAATGGAACTTCCTGCATCGGATAAATTATTAAAGGCATCTGCCATAATGGAGATGGCTCCTGTCATAATTCCAGCTACTAGCTTTGCCAAAAATAAAAGTAAGTTACAACCGATTCCAAGGCTTCCCCCCAATATTCCATAAGCCTCTCTCACCTTCGGATCTTGAACATTTTCATAATCTTTAATAAACCATTTCACAAATAGCTGAATCATAAAATTCCTCCCTTTTCCTCGCATTCCTGTTTTACCTTCTCATTATTCATATATCATTTCTAACGGTTTTATACGTTGTCTTCTTGAAAAAACAGGAAAGAAATTGCATCATGTTACGAACGAATATTTCCATATTCTAACATAGATCAATTCTCTTGAAAAGAGTCGGACTTATATTCCTTATTCCATTTTCAACTCTTCTATCATATTGCAATTTTTTATTTTGGAATAAGAATAGAAGAAACTAACGCCGCTCACAAAGAAAAGTCCGATACAGCCAACAGCTATCATTCCCCATGGAACTAATAGGTTGTCTAGCTGTCCATATCCTAGCCTTTCATTGAGCAGAATTTCTATCACAATTAAAAATGGAATGCTAATAAGGATTGCATTGATACTATAACGAGCGCTTTCAATAAAAAGCATTTTGGAAATTCCTTCTGGCGTCATTCCAACAGATGACAACATTGCCATTTCTCGTCTTCTCACCGCCATTGTATTATTCACAAGATTAATAATATTTAACGAGCAAATAATCGTAATTAATACAATGTATCCGGTAAATAAAATCATCATAATATTTCCAAAATAATTGTTCTTGTTGTTTACATCAAGATACGTTACTTCATAATTCACTTTGTTCCAAGAAAGTCCTTCTATATCTTCTCTCATCTGCTGCACATCATCTTTTGCCGAAATAAAAATATCATAGTACCATTCTCCATGCTCCTTTTCTTTCTTTGGCTGGGTGATTTTTTTTGCAACAGTTCTTGGAATAATCACAATATTATTGTTTGTATACATGACTGTTTCTGATAAAATCGTTCCATCTCCTAATGATACCATTCCCTTTGGAGCAATGTCACTGACCTGAACGACACTTATCGTTTCCACAGGATTTGTCTCACTTCCTTCTTCTTTCTCCCAATCAACCATTTCTATCTGATATTGTTTCCCAACTTCCCACTCCTTATAAGTGCCTTCTTCATCATAACGGTTATATGTTGGAAGGACGATTGCCGGAATTGGATCCCCTTTTTTCCACTGTATATGTGTAATCTCTTCTCCTGTCACTTGTTTCCAATACTTCGCCTCATATTGTTCATCAAAAGAAAAGATCGTTCCATATCTTTGATATTCATTCGGAAAATCTGAAAAATAACAGTTTTGAGAAAGTATCTCAACCGCCTCTTGTACAGAATCCATCTTCTGTAATTCAGCAAATACCAGCTCTCCCTTTTCCATATCCAGGCTATGAATCGCTGTATCAGAGTTTGTAATATATGGTTGCATTGCTTCTGCCGTCATATATTTCATATAGGTAGAAATTCCAACGAAAAGACAGAGCGTAATGACCATAGAGACAATAATCGTCTTTGTCCCTCGATTTCTCGACTCATTTTTTACAGCTAATTTTCCTTCCACACCAAAGAAATGCCCTATGAGCTTTCCTTTCTTCGCTTTTCTCTTATTGATTTTATATTCTTTTGTGCTTTTAATCGCTTCCATAGCTGTAATTTTCCCTGCCTTCTTTAAGGTTAAAAAGGCAGATCCATAGATTGCAATAATTGTCAAAAGAACAATCGTCAGCACCCCATTCCAAGAAATAATTGTTTGAAACGGAACACTTGCTTGAAATATAGATGGCACCCAACCTCCAATGACTGATGTAACTGCTTGAATCCCCAATACTCCTGCTAGAATTCCGATTGGAAGTCCAATGAGTATCATAAGCAAACTTTCAAAATAAAGGGAACTTCTTTTTTGTCGTTCTGTTGCCCCGATACTTGCAATAATTCCTAAATATTTTCTTCTCTCTGCCAAAGAAATAGCAAAAATATTATAAATAAACAAGACAGCGCTGATCATAATCACAACATAAAGACCTGCTTTTAAAGAATCTACTAATTGTAAGTAATATAGATATTGATCCTGATAGAAGAATTGATACTTTGCATCATTCATGCTAGTTAGAAAAAAGTTCATCATAGAATTAGAATATTCCATTGCATTTAACGCTCCATTCCAAAAAACGCGCTGGCTCGTTATTCCTTCTAATTGATCCGATTCTAACTGTGTTATAACCTGTAAAAAGGCTTGTTTGTTTTTAAAGTTTGCTCGAACAGAAAGTCCCTCTTCCCACTGATTGTTTTTCTTTGGACTCCACTTTGTAAAGGCATCATAACCAAGTGGCACATATCCTTGTGTAGAAAATGTGCCGCCCGAATCATATTCTGTTATAATTCCTACAATGGTCATTTCTTTTGTCTGCTTATGAATCAATGTTTCCCCTTTAAAATAGGTACTCCAGTCCCAATTATATAGAGTATAATAACCATCACCATAGGCTTCCATATTTTGAATCCCATTTCTTTCTTCCCATTGAAATTGCGTTTCTGTTTTCTTTCGCTGACCAAAATCAAAGGAAACCTTATCCCCTATTTTCCATGGTTCTTCCATCGTCTTTAATAAAGAAGACGAAATCACGATTTCATTTTCATTTTGCGGCATTCTTCCGCTGAACAATCGCACTTTTATTTCCTCCAATTCTCGCTCCTGCAATCCTTCTAAATGCAAATATGGCATTTGTGTTGTGCTGTGAGGAACTTCTGCATAGCCATAGTTTTTATAATAATCAAGCTCTGTAACTCCCTCTAGCTGTTCAAACGCCGTTTGCTCTTCTTTTGACAGATCCATAATTCCAAGATTAAAGTCCATATAGAGCTTTTTCTCTTGCCGAAGGAACATATCTCTTGTGGACGCTCCAAGAGTTGCCACTCCGGTAAATGCGGATATGGCGACGATAATGCCGAGCAAACCAAGAAGTGTTCTCGTTTTATGTCGCAACAAATTTTTTATCGTTATTTTATAAATCACATTCATATACGGTTCCTCTTCTTTCATCATCATTGTTATCGTCTTATTTTCTCATCACGAATAATCGTTCCATCTTCCATCGTAAGGATTCGATCGGCTTGTAGGGCAACGCTTTCGTCATGGGTAATTAAAATCAACGTCTGATGATATTCTTTATTAGCCCTCTTTAAAATCTCCATCACTTCATCCCGATTTTTCGAATCCAAATTTCCAGTTGGTTCATCGGCGAGCAAAAGAGCCGGGTGGTTTAGAATCGCCCGTCCAATGGATACTCTCTGCTGCTGTCCTCCTGATAACTCCCCGGGTAAATGTTTTCTTCGTGCTTCTAAGCCTAACATGGCAATCAATTCATTTAAGTATTCTTGATCCACCTTCTGTTGATCGAGATCAATCGGAAGGGTAATGTTTTCTTCCACGTTTAAAACTGGGATTAAATTATAAAATTGATAAATAATTCCAATCTGTCTCCTTCGAAATACCGCTAACTTACTATTGTTTAGTCCAAAAATATCCGTTCCCTCTATCACAACACTTCCAGAGTTTGGTCGATCCACCCCACCTAATATATGAAGCAATGTTGATTTTCCCGATCCTGATGCCCCAACTATGGCGACAAATTCTCCTTGTTCCACTTCAAACGAAATATTTTTTAACGCCTCTACTCTTTGCTCCCCTTTTCCATAGGTTTTCACAATGTTTTGTACTTTTAAAATGTTCATAATCTCCTCCTACACTTATTAAGTAATTCCTTTTCTTCTTTTTTTATTTTAGCAAAAGAATCTTGCAATCTCGTGACTCTATTGTGACAATTTTGTCATAATTCGTTTTATAAGTAGTATGAAAGTGTGTCCAAGGAACACTCTATGTCATCTTGGCATACAAAAAAGCGCCATATAGATACCTTCTATACGACGCCAATTTCTTTTTTATTTCACTAACAAAACACGCTTCCCTTTACTTGATTCGATTTCTACAAACGATATCAAGGAATCGTCCTATCCATTAATTAGAAAACAATGGAGTAGATAAATAGCGATCTCCTGAATCCGGAAGCAACACTACGATCACTTTTCCTTTGTTTTCCGGTCTCTTTGCAACGATAGTTGCTGCTTTTAATGCTGCTCCTGAAGAAATACCGACTAAAATTCCTTCGGAATTGGCAAATGCCTTTCCTTCCTCAAACGCTTCTTCATTTTCAATCGTAATAATTTCATCATAAATTTCTGTATTCAATGTCTCAGGTACAAAACCTGCACCAATTCCTTGGATTTTATGAGGACCTGCTGTTCCTTTTGATAAAATTGGACTGCTCGCCGGTTCCACCGCTATAATTTGAATCTCCGGATTTTGTTCCTTTAAATATTCTCCTACTCCTGTAATCGTTCCGCCTGTACCGATTCCAGCGACAAAAATATCAACCTTTCCATCTGTTTGCTGCCATATTTCAGGACCTGTTGTGGCTTTATGCATCTTTGGATTGGCAGGATTTACAAACTGTCCTAAAATCACTGCTCCATCGATTTCTTCTTTTAACTGTTCCGCTTTTTCAATCGCACCTTTCATTCCTTTGGCACCTTCTGTCAGCACAAGTTCTGCTCCATATGCCTTTAATAAATTTCTTCGTTCCACGCTCATCGTATCTGGCAAAGTAAGAATTGCTCGGTATCCTTTTGCAGCTGCCACAGATGCAAGACCAATTCCTGTATTTCCGCTAGTTGGTTCAATAATCGTAGCACCTGCTTTTAAAATTCCTTTCTTCTCCGCATCTTCAATCATAGCCAATGCAATTCTATCTTTCACAGAACCTGCTGGATTTAAATACTCCAACTTCGCAAGAATCGTTGCCTCTTCCACTCCTACCTTTTTGCTATACTGATTCAATTTTAAGATTGGTGTTTTCCCAATTAACTCTAAAGCACTTTCTTTAATATCTGCCATATGATACCTCCATCTTTATAACCTATTATTCTTATAGGTTTTATAAGTTATATTGTTATCCTTATCATATACAGTTTTCTAACTTTTGTCAATGATTTTATAAGGATTCTATTTCCCCCATCTCTTTCTAACGTCTTGCTTCCTTATATTTCCTATGTTACAATTAAATATTCCAATAGGCTTAATTTTATGTGTATGAAGGAGGCAGAACTTTGAAAATATCAACGAGAGGGCGTTATTCTTTTCGTATGATGATCGATCTCGCTCAACATTATAACGAAGGATTTATTGCCTTAAAAGATATATCAAAACGACAAAATATTTCCAAAAAATATTTAGAACAAATTATTCCATTTTTAAATCGAAGCAATTTATTAAAGTCCACAAAAGGTCATATGGGTGGCTATCAACTTGCAAAGCACCCTTCTGAAATTACAGTTCGAGAGATTTTAGAAAGCGCAGAGGGAAGTTTAGTTCCTGTGAATTGTATCGAGAATCATTCCTGTGAAGATCAGGAAAACTGTATTGCCTTTCCTGTGTACGAAGGGTTATATAAAGTGATCATTCAATACTTAGATGGAATCACTCTACAAGACGTCATCGAAAATCATTCTATTACTTCTTGTGAATATTATATTTAAACGAGCAGAAACAAAAATGAGTTGTTAGAAAGTTCCACTTTTATATAAAGTCTCCCTTTCTCAACAACTCATTTAAATCTTATTTTTTAGTAGAAAAATTTTTACTACTTATAAAGACTACTCTAACTCTTTCAACCCAAAAGATTCTGGAAAAATCTTAATCTTTAACATTTTTCCTAATTCCATTGCCCATTCTCGAAATCCAAATGCAACTGCTGTTACAATACAACCTTGTCGAATAAATTTCAGTGTATCTCTTTGCTTCCATGCTTCCTCCCAATCAATCATATATTGTAATTCTTCTTTTGTAAAACCTTCGTCATATAATCCTTCTTTAGGACAAGCACACATAAATGGAGTCTCATCTAACACTCCTGCTTTCACTAAAAAAACTGGTGCTGCTGAAATCGCTCCTATTACCTTTTTTTGTTCATAAAATTCCCTAATGATTTCTAAGAATCGTTGATTTTCAATAATTGTAATATTTTCTGAGGCAAATCCAGTGAGCAGTAATCCATCATAATTTTCTACTTGTAACTCTTCCAATGAATATTCAGCTACCGAAAGTACTCCTTCTTCACTTCGATAAGCCCGTTTCTCTTCCCCATAAATATCAACTTTTACTTCCTTTGACATAGCAAATGTTTCTAATGCAATACTATACTCAAACATACAAAAACCATCATAAAGAACAACAGCTACTTTTTTCATTTTGATTCCCCCAATTTTATTATAAAGTTATTTATTCTCCAATATTTGGAACCTCAAGTTAATCAAAATTTACTTATTTTCTATCTTGAATAATCTGAAATACTTCTGTCTCTGACATTTTCATTGCTTCAGCGATCTTTTCTGCTGAGACTCCTGATTCATAAAATTTCTTTATTGTTTCTTTTATTCCAACTTTTATGCCATCTTCTCTCCCTTTTTGATGTTCCAACTGTTTAAAATTCTCTACCGCCTTACACATATCAAACCCGTCCTTTCTTTCTACACTATAATCAACTAATTCATGATACCCGGTAATGAGACCAACTAAAATTCCAACTTCTTGACTCACTTTTCTTTCACTTTTTTCTATCTCAGCAAATTCACCTCGAAAAATCTTTCTCGAAAATTCAAACGTGTCCTGTACTTGTTCATTTTGAAAGCAATATTGCTCACTATTGACAACTTGTAACAAATTCATTTGATAATTAGCAAAGACCGACTCCAATTCTGGTGCCATAGGGATCATCATGTCTTTTAGGTTTTTAGGTCCATTCCACTCCTTCTCTCCATAATAAAGAATAATTGTAAATACCGGGTGAATTCTCTCTTCCTTTTTTAATCCTGATAAGAATTCTGCCTTTGTAAGCCCCTTTTCCTGTTTGTTATTCTTTTGCAAAATAGCGATTTCTTTGAAGTAGGTCAAAGCATCATAAAGCATCGTTCTAAGCGGCATTCCATAATGTACTTCCATCTGTGACTCAATTGCATAGACAATATAATCATTTTGACCATCGCTTTTCTTTATAACATCTCTCGTTTTTGCCAATGTCTCTAAATACCCGTCCATTGATATGACACTCGACAGATCGGTATCCATCTCTTTTAATTGCATTGGCTTGATTTGCTGTTCCCCTTGGAACAAAAACGTATTAAAAAGATCTGCAAACCTTTCGTTATTGTTCCAAAATTTTTTTAAATACGTATCCGCTTTTAGCTTTGATTTCCTTTTAGTTCCCATAAATTTTCCTTTCCCTCTCCAAAGGTACAAGGTTATCTTCATTATACGACAACTTGTGGAAAATTCAAGCCATATTCCCCCTTTCTTCGTTATTATTCTATACGATTTCTCATTTTCTTGATAAAATATTTTTTAAAATGAACCTTTTTCCTATTTCGATTGTATTTCTTTATATAAAAATGG
>Cebus_capucinus_imitator_PRJNA485217_SSR105__coassemble_810_pt1 | contig 10364 bp, 7 predicted proteins | sample Cebus_capucinus_imitator_PRJNA485217_SSR105__metabat2_low_PE_004 | metagenome-assembled genome bin Cebus_capucinus_imitator_PRJNA485217_SSR105
GGGGACTTGCTGATTTAGAAGACTATGTGGATACAGCAAACATTGGTTTAAAAGGATCCCCTACAAGAGTAGCAAAATCCTTCACAAAACAGGCAAAAGGTGCTGGTGAAGTATTTAAAGATCTTTCTGCTGATGAAGCAGTTGAAACAATTGTTGCAAAATTAAAAGAAAAATATATTATCTAATTTGTGATTAAGAAATAGGAGGAACTTTTACAATGAGTAAAAACGTATATGTATTTACTGAGCAAAGAGATGGCGAAATCCAGAAAGTTGGCATTGAGTTAATCGGAAAAGCAAGAGAATTAGCAGATGCACTTTCTCAGGAAGTAGTAGCAGTTCTTTTAGGTTCAGGAATCAAAGATAAAGCAGAAACATTAATTAAACATGGGGCAGACAAAGTAATCGTTGTAGACGATCCAATGTTAGCAGAATATGTAACAGAACCATATACAAAAGCTATTTATGAAGTAATTAAATCAGAAGAACCAGAAATTATGCTTTACGGAGCATCTTCTATCGGCCGTGACTTAGCTCCACGTGTATCTGCGAGAGTTCATACAGGTTTAACTGCTGACTGTACAGGTCTTGAAATCGATGAAGAAACAAAATTACTTCGCATGACACGTCCAGCATTCGGTGGAAATATTATGGCTACAATCCTCTGTGCAGATTTCCGTCCACAGATGGCAACTGTTCGTCCAGGCGTTATGAAAGCGTTAGCAGAAGATGCAGCTAGAACAGGTGAAATCGTAGAATTCCCTGTAACATTTACTGATGCTGATATGAACGTAAAAATTCGTGAAGTAGTAAAAGCAGAACACAAAACAGTTGATATTACAGAAGCTAAGAAACTTGTTTCCGGTGGACGTGGTATCGGTTGTGATGGATTTGAAATGTTACAAGGTTTAGCGGAAGCGTTAGATGGAGAAGTTGCTTCTTCAAGAGCTTGTGTAGATGCTGGCTGGATTGGAAAAGAAAAACAAGTAGGACAGACAGGAAAAACAGTTCGTCCAGAATTATATGTAGCTTGTGGTATTTCAGGAGCAATTCAGCATGTAGCTGGTATGGAAGGCTCTGAATACATCGTTGCAATCAACAAAGATGAAACAGCTCCAATTTTTGAAGTAGCTGATTTAGGTATTGTTGGAGATGCAAAAGCAATTGTTCCAAAATTAGCAGAAGCGATTAAAAAAGCAAAAGCAGATAACTAATGAAAGATTATTTTTGCTCATAAAGAAAGAAACTATCATTTCAAAGAGAAAGAGGACAGGAAAATTTCTTGTCCTTTTTTCTTGTAAGTCTTTCTTATTAGGAGTATACTGAATTACGAAACATATCTTGAGGAAAAGCAGTTCCTATATGATGTCGGGAGCAAAGAGTGTTTGTCTCCTTTTCCTGTCAGATGTTCGTCTATTTGATTCCGAGATCATCATATAAATAGGTAAGTCAAGAGATAGAAAAATAAGAAAGGATAAAAACAATGAAAATAGGAAGAAATGAGCCATGTTGGTGTGGCAGTGGAAAAAAATATAAAAGCTGTCATCTAGCATTTGATGAAAAGTTACAAAAATATGCACAGGAAGGTCACCTTGTTCCAAGCCATGAAATGATAAAAACAAAAGAGCAAATAGAAGGCATTAGAAAAGCAGGGGTTTTAAATACAGCCATTTTAGATATGGTAGCGGAGAATATTCATGCGGGCATGACAACTGATGAAATTAATACATTAGTACATGAATATACGATCAATCATGGAGGGATTCCAGCGCCATTAAATTACGAAGGGTTTCCAAAAAGCGTTTGCACTTCGATTAATGACCAAGTATGCCATGGAATTCCAGATGGAACGGTTTTAAAAGAAGGGGACATTGTAAATATCGATGTCACTACAATTTTAGATGGATATTATGCAGATGCCTCCCGTATGTTTTGTATTGGAAAGGTGTCAGAAAAAGCAGAACAAATTGTCCGTGTTACAAAGGAATGTTTGGAGCTTGGATTACAAACAGTGAAACCATATGCGCATCTCGGAGATCTTGGAGAAGCGATCTATCGCCATGCAAAAAAACATGGATATGAAGTTGTCCGTGAGATTGGGGGACATGGAGTGGGAATTCAGTTCCATGAAGATCCTTATGTATGCCATGTTGGAACAGCGGGAACGGATTATTTGCTCGTTCCGGGAATGGTTTTTACAATTGAACCGATGATCAACGAGGGAACAGCGGAAGTGTATTGCGATGATAGCAATGGCTGGACAATTTATACAGAAGATCATAAGCTATCAGCGCAGTGGGAGCATACAATCGTAGTGACGGAAGACGGAGTGGAAATACTCACATATTAAAAGAAAAGAAACGTTTCATCGGCGGATAAAAACTAAATGTGAATAGTTTAACATATTTTACTGAAAACAACAAAAAATTCTCGGAAAAAGTTTTTCATAACGTTGGAAAATAAAGCGGGTAATCGGAAAAAAAATAAGGAAGAAAAATGGCGAATCCACTTGACCTGCTGCGCATTTAATACTATAATTAATTTGTACATGATTTCTAAAAAAGTTAATGATATATTTTTAACAAAATGGGAATAGAAAGAGAATTAGGAGGTTGCAGAAAATGGGATTTGAACAGGAGTATTCAAAAAAACTTATTTCAGCAGAAGAAGCGGTGAAGGTTGTAAAAACAGGAGATTGGGTTGACTACGGCTGGTGTGCGTCGACTGCTTATGATCTCGATAAAGCGCTTGCAAAGCGTGTGGAAGCAGAGGGGCTTGATGATCTAAAATTCCGCGGCGGTATTTGTATGTGGAGACCAGCAATGTTTGATGTGACAAATGCTTCTGAGCGCATCACATGGAACTCATGGCATATGTCTGGAATCGAAAGAAAAGCCATCAATGAAGGAATTGCCTATTATGCGCCAATTCGTTATTCTGAATTGCCAAGATACATAAGAGAAAATGCTGTTCCAGCAGATGTTGCAATGTTTCAAGTTGCGCCAATGGATCAACACGGTTATTTTAACTTTGGACCAAATGCTTCTCATATGATGGCAGTCTGTGAAACCGCAAAATGCATTATTGTGGAAGTCAATGAAAATATGCCACGTTGTTTAGGTGGTTTTGAAGAAGCTGTTCATATTTCTAAAGTGGACTATATTGTCCAAGGCTCTAACCCAGCCATTGCTGAGTTAGGTGGCGGTGGAGCTGCAACCGATGTGGATAAAGCCGTTGCGCAATTAATTGTGGAGGAAATTCCAAACGGCGCTTGTTTACAATTAGGAATTGGTGGTATGCCAAATGCAGTTGGTTCCATGATTGCGGAATCTGACTTAAAAGATCTTGGTGTGCATACAGAGATGTATGTAGATGCTTTTGTGGACATTGCAAAAGCTGGAAAAATCACAGGCGCCAATAAAAAGATTGATCGTTTCCGTCAAACCTATGCGTTTGCCGCTGGAACGAAGAAATTATATGATTTTGTAAATAACAATCCAGAATGTATGAGCGCACCGGTTAATTATACAAATGATGTGAGAACGATTTCCTCTTTTGATAACTTTATGTCCATTAATAATGCTGTTGATGTGGACTTATTTGGACAGGTGAATTCTGAATCCGCTGGTATCCGTCATATTAGTGGAGCAGGTGGACAGTTAGACTTTGTGTTAGGAGCATACCTTTCAAAAGGTGGAAAGAGCTTTATTTGCTGTTCTTCTACTTTTAAGACAAAAGATGGACAATTAAAATCAAGAATTTTACCAACATTAAATCAAGGTTCTATTGTTACAGATACTCGTTCTAATGTTCATTATTTAGTGACAGAATATGGAAAAGTAAATTTAAAAGGTCTTTCTACATGGGAAAGAGCGGAAGCGATTATTTCCATTGCGCACCCAGAATTCCGTGATGAATTGATCAAAGAAGCTGAGAAAATGAATATTTGGAGAAGAAGTAATCGATAGAATATAATCGATAAAACGGGAACTAAGACAAATGCCATTGCGACGACAAACTGTCTGTTGCAATGGCATTTGTTTCATATTATAGCGTTCGATGGCAAAAATTATAGCTTCATATGTAAAAAGGTCATAGCAGAAAAAGAACCGATTTCACAACTTAGAAACAGGAAAAAATGTGTTTGAAATGATAATTAGATAGAATGGTGAAAAAAATAAAAAATAGAACAAAAAATAAATGCAATTTAGGGATAAAAAGATTGATTAATTGATAAAAAAGTGTTATCTTTATATAAGAAATAAATACAATATTTATTTAAAATAAGCAATATATATAAAGAATGTATTAAGAAATAGGTAAGAGTCCTATGCTTGAGGCGATTGGAACCAGAAAAGGTAGAATATTGCCTCAATTTTTCGATATAGAGAAAAATATCTAAAGTCAAAGTAAATGACGGAGAACATAAATTGAAGTTTGTGAAAAATGGGACAATTGGCTAGAAAAGGAAGGAGCTATAATATGGTACAAAGAGGTAAGAAAAAAGTCGCTGTTGTACAATGTAGTGGTGGCAATCGGGTAAAAACACTTGTAGAGAATCAGGTGATTACAGGGGATTGTAATGAGAGAATGGAACAATATCCAGAAGGGATTTTAGAATGTAAATGGGGTTGTTTAGGCGGCGGAACTTGTGTGAATGTCTGTAAATTTCATGCAATTTCCATAAACGAATACGGCGTTGCAGAAGTAGATAGAGAGAAATGTATTGGGTGTGGGCTTTGTGCAAAAGTCTGTCCAAAGAATCTGATTCGAATTACGAAACCAGAATTCACAATCTATCCGGCTTGCATCAATCAAGACGTAGGAGCAGAGACGAGAAAAGAGTGTCAAGTCGGTTGTATCGCCTGTGGCATTTGTGTAAAAAATTGTCCGGTAGGTGCGATCCGTCTTGTAGACAACCATGCAGTGGTTGATGAAGAAAAGTGTATTTCCTGTGGTATGTGTGCTGTAAAATGTCCAAGAGGAATTATTTTAGACAGCGATGGCATTTTTACGGTGAGAGCCTAGTACATAGAAGGAAAGTAGGAGGATATTATGGAACAGAACTATATTTTTACAGTCAATGGAATTACTCGCAGCACAACGGAGGACAAACCATTATTACGCTATTTAAGAGATGATCTACATCTTCATTCTGTAAAAGACGGATGCAGCGAAGGGGCTTGCGGAACTTGTACGATTGTCATTGACGGAAAAGCGGTAAAATCTTGTGTTTTAACGACAAAACGTGCAGTAGGAAAAAATATTATTACAACAGAAGGATTGACAGAGCGAGAAAAAGAAGCCTTTGTCTATGCATTTGGGGCTAAGGGTTCTGTTCAGTGCGGTTTTTGTATTCCGGGAATGGTTATGGCAGGAAAGGCATTGCTTGATCGAGTGCCAGATCCAACAGAAGAAGAGATTAAAGTTGCGTTAAAAGGAAATATTTGCCGTTGTACCGGATATAAGAAAATCATCGAAGGAATTCAGCTGACAGCAGCTATTTTGCGTGGAGATGCCACAATTGAAGAGGAATTGGAAAAAGGAGATCAGTACGGGGTTGGAAGCCGTGCTTTCCGTGCTGATGTCAGAGAAAAAGTGTTAGGATATGGAGAGTATCCAGATGATGTGGAATTGGAAGGAATGGTCTATGCTTCCGCAGTGCGCTCTCAATATCCTCGTGCGAAAGTTGTGAAAATTGATTATGCAAAAGCAGAAGCATTAGATGGCGTGCTTGCCGTTTTAACAGCTAAAGATGTGCCAAACAATAAAGTAGGGCATATTCAGCAGGACTGGGACGTTATGATTGCAGAAGGGGATATTACACGTTGTGTTGGAGATGCCATCTGCTTAGTTGTAGCGGAAACAAGAGAGATTTTAGAAAAAGCAAAAAAACTTGTTAAGATTGAATATGAAGTGTTAAAGCCGGTGACTTCGATTCAAGAAGCTATGGAAGAAGACGCTCCAAAACTTCACCCAAATGGAAACTTATGCCAATCTCGTCATGTGACAAGAGGAGATGCAAAGACAGCATTGGAAAATTCCAAATACATTGTGACACAGACTTATCGCACACCTTTTACCGAACACGCATTTTTGGAACCGGAATGTGCAGTTGCTTTCCCTTATAAAGACGGTGTGAAAGTGTATTCAACGGATCAAGGGGTATATGATACGAGAAAAGAGATTGCGATTATGCTGGGCTGGGAACCGGATCGCATTGTTGTTGAAAATAAATTAGTTGGTGGCGGATTTGGCGGAAAAGAAGATGTATCCACACAGCATATCGCCGTATTAGCCGCTTTAAAAGTTCAAAGACCGGTAAAAGTTGTATTTTCCAGACAGGAATCTTTGAACTTCCACCCAAAGAGACATGCAATGGAAGGAACTTTTACATTAGGCTGTGATGAAAATGGTATTTTTACAGGATTATCTTGTGATATTTATTTTGACACAGGGGCATATGCTTCCCTTTGCGGTCCAGTATTAGAAAGAGCTTGTACACACTCTGTTGGACCATACTGCTATCAAAATACGGATATTCGTGGATATGGCTATTATACAAATAACCCACCGGCAGGCGCTTTCCGTGGATTTGGCGTATGTCAAAGTGAATTTGCCTTAGAGTCCAATATCAACTTATTGGCGGAAAAAGTCGGAATTTCTCCTTGGGAGATTCGCTATCGCAATGCTATTGAGCCAGGAAAAGTGCTGCCAAACGGACAGATTGCAGACTGTTCTACCGCTTTAAAAGAGACATTATTAGCAGTAAAAGAGGCTTATGATAAAAATCCTGGAAGAGCAGGAATTGCTTGTGCTATGAAAAATGCAGGAGTCGGTGTTGGGCTTCCTGACAAAGGTCGTGCAAAATTAGTTGTAAACAATGAGAGAGTGGAACTATACTGTGCGGCTTCTGACATCGGACAAGGCTGTTCCACAGTCTTTTTACAAATGGTTTCTGAAGCAACGGGACTTCCAAAGTCAAAGATTAAAAATATGGGAGCCAATTCAGAGGTTGCACCGGATTCAGGAACAACTTCCGGTTCAAGACAGACATTGATCTCAGGAGAAGCCATTCGAATGGCTGCGGTTGATTTAAAAGCGGCATTAGATGAAGTGGGCGGAGACTTATCAAAGCTAGAAGGAAAAGAGTTCTTTGCAGAATTCTTCGATCCAACTGATAAATTAGGGGCAGATGTTCCAAATCCAAAGAGCCATGTTGCCTATGGATTTGCGACTCATGTTGTTATTTTAGACGATGATGGAAAAGTAAAAGAAGTATATGCTGCTCATGATTCTGGAAAAGTAGTGAATCCAATTTCTATCCAAGGACAGATTGAAGGCGGAGTGCTGATGGGACTTGGCTATGCGTTGACAGAAGACTTCCCATTAAAAGATGGAGTTCCACAAGCAAAATATGGCACATTAGGATTAATGCGTTCTACTCAGATTCCGGATATTCATGCGATCTATGTGGAAAAAGAAGAGTTGCTTCCATTTGCTTATGGGGCAAAGGGAATTGGAGAAATTGCAACTATTCCAACAGCGCCAGCGGTACAAGGAGCATATTATGCGATGGATCATGTGTTGAGAACAAAACTTCCTATGAACGATACTTTTTATTCCAAAAAGAAAGAAAAATAGGAAAGAGCGCTTCTTGTGATGCATTTGTCTTGAGCAACTAAAAAATACGTCTTGTAAAAGAGGAGTTAAAGGAACCTCTGATACAAGGCGTATTTTCATATTATTTTTTTATTTTTAAATAGAAAATTTATGAAATATTAAGTGCTTTTTTTACTTGTTTTCCAATTTTCCCGTCCACAGTCAATCCGTTTGCTTTTTGGAATTTTTTTAAAGCGATTCTTGAAAAGAAAATAAGACATTGACAAATACTAGGAACAGTGCTATGATAAAAAGCACATAACACTTCAACGATTTAAAGTGTAACGCAACAAAGCGTTGTGGCGTAAAAGTGAAGTGGAAGAGGAGAGAAAGCGTATGAGAAAAAAATGGATCAGAAAAATAATGGCAGTCACAGTTACGGCTGTTTTAACGAGTACGATGATTGTTGGTTGCGGAAATTCTACAAATGGAACGACGGCAGCAGGAACAGAAGCAGGTGGGGATAAAACTTATAAAATTGGAGTATTTCAGTATCAACAGCACCCGGCTCTCGATCAGGCAAATGAAGGATTTGTAAAAGCATTGGAGGAATCTGGGCTTGATTATACATTGGATCAACAAAATGCATCAGGGGATCCAAGCACGACACAGACAATTGCACAGAAAATGGTCAATGATAGAGATGATTTAATCTTTGCAATTGCGACGCCGGCAGCACAGGCTGTGGCAGCCTTAACAAAAGATATTCCTACGGTTGTAACAGCAGTAACGGATCCAGAAGATTCTGGGCTTATAGCTAGTAATGAGGCGCCAGGCGGAAATATTACAGGAACATCTGACTTAAATCCTGTGAAGAAACAAGTGGAATTATTAAAACAGTTAATTCCAGATGCGAAGAAAGTAGGCGTTTTATATTGTTCTGCGGAGGCAAACTCCAAATTCCAAGTGGAATTGGTAAAAGAGGCTTGTAAGGAGCAGGGGTTAGAAGCGATAGATTTTACAGTTTCTAATTCAAATGAGATTCAAACAGTTGTGGAATCCATGGTAGGAAAAGTGGACGTTATTTATGCGCCAACTGATAATGTGATTTCCAATGCTATGGCAACAGTATCTATGGTTGCCACAGAAAATAAGTTACCAATTATTGCAGGAGAAGAGAATCAGGTGACAGCAGGGGCGTTGGCAACATATAGTGTCGATTATGAAATGCTTGGTTATAAAGCAGGAGAGATGGCAGTTGAGATCCTAAAAGGAGAGAAACAGCCAGGGGATATTCCAATTGGATATTTAGCAGAAGATGAGTATCCATTAGTTGTAAACGATGAAGTAGCAGCCAAATTAGGAATTGATACTTCTGTTGTGGAAACAAATTAAAAGAGAAGAAAAGGAGCTGTCGCATTAAGAAATCATTAGTACGGCAGCTTCCTTTACGGAAAACGATCGATAAAAAGAGAAAAAGTTGGAGGAAGAAACATGAGTGCTTGGTTAATTTCGATGGAAGGTGCCATATCTCAAGGAATTATATATGGAATTATGGCGTTGGGGGTGTATCTCACATTTCGCATTATGGATATTGCAGACTTGACTGTGGACGGAAGTTTTGCCCTTGGAAGCTGTGTCTGTGCAGCGCTGATGGTCAATCATGGTATGAATGCGATTGTAGCGCTGATCGTTTCGCTAGGAGCAGGAGTTTTAGCAGGAGCGGTCACTGGATTTTTACATACAGTATTGGAAATACCTGCAATTTTAGCCGGTATTTTAACACAGATTGGGCTTTGGTCCATTAATTTAAGAGTTATGAGCGGTGCAGCCAATGTGACGTTGTTAAATCAAAAAACAATTTTTACGGATTTAGTTGAAAAAACAGGCTGGTCACAATCCGCTGTCGTATTAGTTTTAGGTATTGTCATTGTAGCTGTTCTTGTTTTAATTCTATATTGGCTATTTGGAACTGAGATCGGGGCAGCGTTGCGCGCAACTGGAAATAATGAAGATATGATTCGCGCATTAGGCGTTAATATAAAATGGACAAAAATGTTAGCGCTTATGATCAGCAATGGGCTCGTCGGATTGGCAGGGGGGCTTGTATGCCAAATGAATCGATTTGGAGATATTAACTCTGGAACAGGCTCCATTGTTATCGGGCTGGCAGCCATTGTTATTGGAGAAATGTTGATGAAGAGATTGATTTCGTTTGGAAGCAAATTGACATCAGCTGTTGTCGGTTCGGTTCTTTACTTTGTCATTCGAGCCGTTGTATTGCGATTGGGTATGGATCCAAATGATATGAAATTGCTTTCCGCAATTTTAGTGGCAATCGCACTCTGTATTCCAGTATTAGCAGGCAAATGGAAAATGAAGCGCGCTTATATGGAAGGAGGAAAGTGATATGTTAGAATTAAAACATATAAAAAAGACGTTCAATAAAGGAACAGTCAATGAAAAGCCAGCTCTTCAAGGAGTAAATTTGACATTGAGAGATGGAGATTTTGTGACAGTCATTGGAGGAAATGGTGCAGGAAAATCCACAACACTCAATATGATCGCCGGTGTCTATCCGATTGATGAAGGAAAAATTTTATTAAATGATATTAATTTAACTCATATGCCAGAATATAAGAGAGCAAAGTACTTAGGGAGGGTATTCCAAGACCCGATGAAAGGAACGGCTGCTGGCATGGAAATTCAAGAAAATCTAGCGTTGGCATATCGAAGAGGTGCAAAAAGGGGGCTTTCTTGGGG
>Cebus_capucinus_imitator_PRJNA485217_SSR105__coassemble_815_pt1 | contig 10233 bp, 10 predicted proteins | sample Cebus_capucinus_imitator_PRJNA485217_SSR105__metabat2_low_PE_004 | metagenome-assembled genome bin Cebus_capucinus_imitator_PRJNA485217_SSR105
TAAATAAATTGTTAAATCTAGTGAAAAAGTATTCTGTGTTTGTAAGAAAAAATTAAGAAATTCAAACGTTTGTTTGTAAATTAACAATATCTTTTTGTGAGAACTAGAGAAAAATACAAACGATTCCTTTGGAAAAACGGATAAAATGTACGTTAATATTTTAACAATTATTGATATTGTATACAGTGTATCATATAATATAATTGTCGAGAAATGATAGCAAATATAGGATTAGTCTATCAAATAATGGGAAAGAAGGGAAGAACATGGGATTATTTACATTTAAAGGTGGAGTACACCCTTATGATGGAAAAGAGTTATCGAAAGATAAAGCGATTACTCCATATCTGCCAAAAGGTGAACTTGTATATCCTTTAAGCCAGCACATTGGTGCACCTGCTGTTCCAGTTGTAAAAAAGGGCGACCGTGTATTAGTAGGACAGCTTATTGCAGAATCAGGTGGATTTATATCAGCGAATATCCATAGCTCTGTATCAGGGACAGTAAAAGCAATTGAACCTCGCATGACAATTGCTGGTGCAAAAGTCAACTCTATCATTGTGGAGAATGACAATGAATATGAAGAGATAGATTTTGCATCAAAAGTGAAGCCACTTGAGCAAATGAGCAACGATGAAATTCGTAATGCCATTAAAGAGGCAGGAATTGTAGGTCAAGGAGGAGCTGGTTTTCCAACAAATGTAAAACTCACTCCTAAAAATCAAGATGCGATTGACCGTATTATTATTAACTGTGCGGAATGTGAGCCGTATATTACTTGTGATTACAGAAGAATGATGGAATCACCGGAAAAATTAGTGGCAGGTTTAAAAGCAATCTTGAAATTGTTCCCTAAGGCACAGGGGATTTTTGGTATTGAAGATAACAAGCCAGATGCAGCGAAGAAAATCGAAGAGGCGATTAAAAGCGCTGGCGAATCTCGTATGGAAGTAAAACTTCTAAAAACAAAATATCCTCAAGGTGCGGAACGTCAATTAATTTTTGCAACAACAGGGCGTGCAATTAACTCTTCCATGTTGCCAGCTGATGCCAACTGTGTTGTACAAAATGTGGAAACCGTTATGTCCATTTATCGCGCAATCTATGAAGGAAAACCAATTTACGAACGACCAATTACGATCACTGGTGATGCAGTAAAAGAGACTGCGAACTTCTTAGTGCGCACAGGAACAAATAGCAGAGAGTTAATCGAAGCAGTTGGTGGATTTACCGAAGAGCCGGAAAAAGTGATCTCTGGTGGACCGATGATGGGTATGGCATTGTCCACGTTAGATGTGCCATGTACAAAAACATCATCTGCTTTATTATGCTTTAAGAAAGATGTTGTATCTCAATCTGTTGAAACATCGTGCATCAATTGCGGACGTTGTGTATCCGCCTGTCCAAGCCGTCTAGTTCCATCTAGAATGGCGGATTATGCAGAGCATAATGATTTAGCAAGTTTTGAAAAATATCATGGTGTAGAATGTTGTGAATGCGGATCTTGTTCTTTCGTATGCCCGGCAAAACGCCATCTTGCACAAGCGATTAAAACAATGAGAAAAACAGCATTGGCAAATAGAAAGAAATAAGGAGGATCAATATTGTGAGTGAATTATTACATGTGTCTTCAAATCCTCATGTGAGAACGAAGGATACCACGAGCAGTATTATGCTCGATGTGATCATTGCGATGCTGCCAACAACACTTTTTGGCATCTATAACTTCGGGGCTAGAGCGGCAGCTTTAATTTTAATCTGTATTCTCACTTGTGTGGCAGCCGAAGGTATCTATGAGTATTTGATGCACAAAACTTTGACAATTGGCGATTTAAGCGCTGTTGTAACTGGTATTTTATTAGCGTTAAACTTACCTGTACAGCTTCCAATTTGGATGGCGATGGTAGGAAGTGTGTTTGCGATTATTGTCGTAAAACAATTATTTGGTGGAATTGGGCAGAACTTTATGAACCCAGCGCTTGCAGCGAGATGTTTCTTATTGCTTTCTTTTACAGGCCCAATGACAAACTTTGCTTCTAAATATTTAGATGGAGTATCAGGTGCGACTCCTCTTGCCGTATTAAAAAATGGCGGTGCGCCTGATTTAATGGATATGTTCGTTGGTCAAACAGCGGGTACAATCGGTGAGACATCTGCCCTTGCGTTAATTATCGGTGGAGTTTATTTAATTGTGCGCAAAGTGATTAGCTATCATATTCCTGTTTATTATATTGGAACAGTTGTGATTTTCACAGGAATTTATGCAGCGGTAACAGGACAAGATCTTGTTTCCTTCGTAGCAGCACATCTCTTCGGTGGCGGTTTGTTATTAGGTGCATTTTTTATGGCAACCGATTATGTCACTTCTCCAATCACTCCAAATGGAAAAATTGTATTCGGTATTGTATTAGGTCTTTTAACATCAATTTTCCGTTTGTTTGGACCATCAGCAGAAGGTGTTTCTTATGCGATTATCTTCTCCAATCTATTAGTACCTCTTATTGAGAGAGTCACATGGCCAAGAGCTTTTGGCATTCCGAAAGGAGGTAGAAAATAATGAATCGTATTATTAAAGAAGGTCTTATTTTATTTGCTATTACGGTTATCTCTGGTGCCGCACTTGGTGTTGTTTATACAATCACAAAAGAACCAATTGCAGTCGCTCAGGCAAAGGCGCAGCAAGAGGCTTATCAATCCGTTATGCCAGAGGCAACGGAATTTGTTGAAGATGAAAGTGTCAGCGTTGATGCTGCAAATCAGGCAATTCTAGATGCGGGAATTACAGGTACTGAAATGAAAGAAGTGCTTGTAGGCAAAGATTCTAGCGGAACGATTGTCGGCTATGTTATGAATGTCAGCAACATGGAAGGATATGCTGGTGAGCTTAATTTCAGTGTTGGTATTTTAGCAGATGGAACTGTTACAGGATATCAAACATTGACGAATAATGAAACAGCAGGACTTGGACAAAAGGCAAAAGACGCAGATTTTAGCGATCAGTTCAAGAATAAAAAAGTGGAACAGTTTACGGTAACAAAATCAGGAGCTACTTCCGATGATCAAATCGATGCGATTTCAGGAGCTACTATTACATCGAATGCTATGACAAAAGGTGTAAACGCATGTCTTGCATATTTTAAAACTTTAGGAGGTGCTAATTAATGAAGGCAAACACTCCAATTGAACGTTTATTTAACGGTATTGTAAAAGAAAACCCAACACTTGTATTATTGCTTGGTATGTGTCCGACTCTTGCGGTAACAACTTCTGCAATCAATGGTGCAGGTATGGGGCTTACAACGACAGCGGTATTGATGTTTTCAAATGCAATTATTTCTGCTCTTCGTAAAATTATTCCAGATCGAGTTCGTATTCCGGCTTATATTGTAATTGTAGCGTCTTTAGTTACAATTGTACAATTTTTATTACAAGCCTATTTAGACTTTTTAAATGCCAGTTTAGGACTTTATATTCCACTTATCGTTGTAAACTGTATTATTTTAGGTCGTGCGGAATCTTATGCGGCAAAAAATCCAGTGATTCCATCTTTCTTTGATGGGGTTGGTATGGGTCTTGGATTCACTTGTTCTTTAACTGTATTAGGAGCTTGTCGTGAGCTTTTAGGAGCCGGACAGATTTTTGGTTTTCAGATTTTACCAGAAGGAATTTCTGCGACAATCTTTATTTTAGCTCCGGGAGCTTTCTTAGTTCTTGCATTCTTAATTGCGATTATGAATCGTATCAATCGTAAAAAAGCGGAAAAAGCAGGAAAGCACTACGAGCCAATTCAAGGTTGTGGAGATTGCCAAAACTGCTCCAATGGAAAATGTAGTTCAAAATTCTATGATACCGATGTGAAATAAGGAAAGGGAGGAAGGAAATGAAAGAATTGTTATTGATCGCTATTGGCTCTGCCTTAGTGAACAACGTTGTATTAAGCCAGTTCTTAGGTCTATGTCCATTCCTTGGAGTATCTAAGAAGATAGAGACTGCTGGTGGTATGGGTGCTGCGGTAATTTTCGTTATTACAATCGCATCTTTCTTAACAAGTTTAATTAATAAAGTTGTATTAGTTCCAACAAACACAACTTATTTACAGACAATCGTATTTATTCTCGTAATCGCTTGTCTTGTACAGTTTGTAGAGATGTTTTTAAAGAAATCAATGCCTTCTCTCTATGAAGCACTTGGTGTATATCTTCCACTGATTACAACAAACTGTGCCGTGCTTGGTGTGGCGTTGACAAACGTACAAAATGACTATACGATTTTAGAGAGCGTTATTAACGGAATCGGTATTTCTGTTGGTTTTACAATTGCAATTGTTGTATTGGCAGGAATCCGTGAAAAAATGGAATACAATGATGTTCCAGAATCTTTTAAAGGAATGCCAATTGTATTATTAGCAGCTTGTTTAATGTCAATTGCGTTCTTTGGATTCTCAGGACTTATTTAATAGGAGGGACGAAAAATGGGAATTATTATTGCAGCGGCAATCGTCGGACTTACAGGTCTTTTCATTGGTCTCTTCTTAGGATTTTCAGCAGAAAAATTCAAAGTGCCTGTGAATGAGAAAGAAGAGGCAGTTCGTGAATTATTGCCAGGAAATAACTGCGGTGGCTGTGGTTATCCAGGTTGTGATGGTCTTGCAAAAGCCATCGCAAATGGCGAAGCGCCAGTCAATGCTTGTCCAGTTGGTGGGGAAGATGTTGGTAATAAAATTGCAGAAGTCATGGGTGTTTCCGCCGGTGATTCTGTGAAAATGGTAGCATTTGTAAAATGTGCCGGGAACTGTGAAAAAGCAAAATCCCAATATGAATATACGGGAATTGAAGATTGTTCTATGGCAGCAGCAGCGCCAGGCGGTGGACCAAAAGCATGTTCTTATGGCTGTACAGGATTTGGAAGCTGTGTGGCAGCGTGTCCGTTTGACGCTATTCATGTAGTCAATGGAATTGCAGTTGTCGATAAAGACGCTTGTAAGGCTTGTGGAAAATGTATTACAGCTTGTCCAAGACATTTAATTGAACTCATTCCTTATGAGCAGAAACATTTTGTACAATGCAGTTCAAGAGAAAAAGGAAAAGATGTAAAAGCGGTATGTAGTGTTGGTTGTATTGGTTGTGGAATTTGTGCAAAGAATTGCCCATCTGATGCCATTACAGTTGAAAATAATATTGCGCATATCGATCCAGAAAAATGTACAAATTGCGGAATTTGTGCAGAAAAATGTCCGGTGAAAATTATTTCATAAGGCGGGGAAGAAAGAGTCGTGAATGTTCACGGCTCTTTTTTCATATAAATATTAACAAAAGAGTTTTGAGGCGAATGGGTGCGATTTTTAGAGCTTAGACAAAAAGAAGTGATAAATTGTAGAGATGGGTGTCGAATGGGATTTGTTTCCGATTTAGAGTTTGATGCTTGCACAGGAGAAATTTGTCAGATTATTATTCCAGGACCTGGAAAATTCTTTGGGTGTCTTGGGAAAAATCCGGAGTACTGTATTTGTTATAATGAAATTGTTCGAATTGGGGAAGATATCATTATTGTAGATGTGGAGGCAGAAGTGACAAAAGAGAGATGTAAAATTGACAAAAAACGCAATTAAATCGTGAAAAATCAATAAAAATCAATGAAAAAGGCTTGACCTAAACAACGATTTTTTCTATAATGAAAAAAATAAGTTATACAACAAGTAGTGTTTCTGTCAAAGAATAGTATAAATTTGTGAGCGATTGATGCAAACGAGGGAAGCAGAACACAGGCAGAAAGGGTGTCATTTATGAAATGTCCATTTTGTAACCAAGACAGTTCCAGGGTAATTGATTCAAGACCTGCGGACGATAATACTTCCATTCGAAGAAGAAGAGAGTGTGAAAATTGCGGAAAACGCTTTACTACTTATGAGAAAGTGGAGACCATTCCATTAATTGTAATTAAGAAAGATAAAAATCGAGAGCCATATGATAGAAATAAAATTAAATCAGGAATTGTGCGCTCTTGCCATAAACGTCCAGTTTCCATGGAGCAGATTGAGGCGACTGTGGAATCGATCGAAAATACAATTTTTAATATGGAAGAAAAAGAGATTGAGAGCATGAAAATTGGCGAGATTGTCATGAAAAAACTAAAAGATTTAGATGAAGTTGCCTATGTACGTTTTGCCTCTATTTATCGTGAGTTCAAAGATGTAGGAACTTTTATGAATGAATTAAAGAAAATGGTTCATAATCAACAGGATTAGAGAAAAAGAAGGTTTTTTTATGTTAGAGATTTGACATAAAAGATCTTCTTTTTGTATTTTTTATTAAATATCACGAAATGATACGGTTCCTTTATTTGATATTCTTTGAAATCTATGATATAGTGGTCATACTACCTTTTCTTGGAGAGGGAAAGGACATTAGATGTATAGTAAAGTATTGAGTTGCAGTTTAATTGGAATACAAGGAGTTTTATTGCAAATAGAAGCGGACATTCGAAATGGGCTTCCGGGTATTTCTATGGTTGGCTCTCTATCGACGGAAGTGAGGGAAGCAAAAGAACGTGTTTTGACAGCGCTTTACAACATAGGATATTCTCTTCCGCCAAAGCGAATTACCATTAATTTTTCACCGGCTGATCTAAGAAAAGAAGGATCGGCATTCGATTTACCCATTGCAGTCGCAATATTATCTTCTTATGGGTATTTTCCTGATGATGAACTACAAACAATCTGTTTCCTTGGTGAAGTGGGCTTAAACGGCGATATACAGCCTGTAAGCGGTATTTTACCAATGGTGTCCCATGCGAAAAAACAAGGGATAAAAACATGCTTTATTCCGTATGGAAATCGCTTAGAAGGAGCGGTTGTAAAGGGCATTGATGTGATCGGGGTTAAAAATTTAAAAGAAGTCGTGGAACTGTTAAATATGCCGGAGAGAAGGCAGCCGGAGTTTTTTGATTATGAGCCGCTTTTTTCTTTGCCACGAAAAGAGGAGAGAGATTTTAAAGAAGTCATAGGACAAGAATTTGCCAAACGAGCTGCGGAAATTGCTGCGGCAGGCAGACATAATCTGCTGCTTTTTGGGGCGCCAGGAACCGGAAAATCGATGATTGCCAGCCGTATTCCAAGCATTATGCCGACTCTTACTATGGAAGAGAGCTTAGAAATTAGTAAAATTTATAGCATAAGAGGAAAGCTAAAAAGTGGAACCGCTCTGATTACGACAAGACCATTTCGTTCCCCACATCATACGATTACAGAAACGGCGTTGATCGGCGGCGGGAAAATGCCAAAACCTGGGGAAATCAGCATGGCACATCACGGAGTTCTTTTTCTCGATGAGCTGCCGGAATTTCAAAGGGCGGTATTGGAAGTGCTGCGACAGCCCCTAGAAGAAAAAGAAGTGAATATCACAAGGATAAAAGGGAATTTAACATATCCAGCGGATATTTTACTTTTAGGAGCCATGAATCCATGCCCTTGCGGCTATTATCCAAATCCGGAAAAATGTCATTGTACGCCGATGCAAATTCAGCGATATTTAGGAAAATTGAGCCACCCACTGCTGGAAAGAATTGATTTAATGGCAGAAGTGCAAGAAATCTCTTATGAGCAGCTGCAAAATAAAAAGTCAGGAGAGAGTTCAAAGAACATTCGAAAAAGGGTGGAACAGGCGGCGATGATTCAAAAAGAGAGATACAAAGAGTTTCCTTTTTCTTTTAATGGGCAGTTAAAGGAACAGCAGATCGAGCGATTTTGTCCCATCGATCAAACGACAAAATTGCGGCTAAAAGAAGTATTTCAAAAGCGGAATTGGTCGGCAAGAACCTACTATCGAACGTTAAAAGTAGCAAGGACTATTGCGGATTTAGCAGGCGAGGATAAGATTTTAGAAGCCCATGTTATTGAGGCAATCGCTTACCGTGGTGTGGAACAAAAGTATTGGGGATAAAGGGGAGAATGGCATGAATAAAATAGAAGAAAAAAGAGAATTGTATTGGTACTGGCTCACAAATATTCATGGAATTGGATATCAAACAATTGGAAAGCTGTTGGAACAGAAAGAAACAGCAGAAGCAATTTATTTTATGAACCAAAAAGAAATGGATTATTTTTTTCGAACGAACCAAAAAGAGGCGTTTATAAAGAGCAGAAATTGGGAGGAAATACGGCATCAGTATGAGCAACTAAGGCAAAAAAATATTCAGTTTTATTCAAGGGAACATCGCTGTTTTCCGATGCGGTTAAAAAATATACCGATGGCTCCTTATGGGATTTATGTGAGAGGAAAGCTGCCAAATCCTTATAAAAAAACAATTGCCATTATCGGCTCTCGATATAGCACCGCTTATGGGCAGGAGATGGCAAAATATTTTGCAAGGGAGTTGGCAAAACAGGGCATTATCGTGATCAGCGGCATGGCAAGAGGGATTGATTCCATTGCACAAAATGCAGCACTCTTAGCAGGAGGGGAGTCGTATGGCGTATTAGGCTGTGGCGTGGATATTTGCTATCCTATTGAAAATTTTTCATTATATGAACAACTATCACAGATAGGTGGAATTCTCTCTGAATATCCGCCAAATACGAAGCCAAAGGCAGGTCTATTTCCTATGAGGAATCGTCTGATCAGCGGATTGGCAGATGGAGTGCTTATTGTGGAAGCGAAAAAAAGGAGCGGAACTTTGATTACTGTCGATTGGGCGTTGGAGCAAGGAAAGGAGATCTATGCCATTCCAGGAAGGGCTTTTGACGCATTGAGTGAGGGCTGTAACCACTTGATACAGATGGGGGCAAAACTGGTGACAGACATCGAAGATTTAGCCGATGATTATGGGCTTGAAAGCAGGGATTTATCAAAAAATTATGAAAATAATCAGAAAACGCTTGCGAAAAATCAAAGAGTAGTGTATAGTTGTTTAGGTTTAGAACCGAAGTACATCGACTCAATTGTAAATGAAACGAAACTTTCCGTCCAGGAGGTTTTAAGTGCCCTCTTTGAATTGGAAATGATGGATTTAATAAAGCAGGTTGTTTCCAACTATTATATTGTTTCAAAATAGGGTGTACTTGGGGATAGAAAATACGGAGATGGTTCGTTATAATAGTTTTGTAATAAAGGAGCGTATCGAATATGCCAAAATATTTAGTGATTGTAGAATCTCCGGCAAAGGCTAAGACGATCCACAAATTTCTCGGTGCGAATTATGAGGTTGTTGCATCTAATGGACATGTAAGGGATTTGCCAAAGAGTCAAATGGGGATTGATATTGAACATGATTTTGAACCAAAATATATAACGATTCGTGGAAAAGGGGAAGTGCTTGCAAAACTTCGAAAAGAAGTGAAGAAAGCCGATAAAGTTTATTTGGCAACTGACCCTGACCGCGAAGGAGAAGCCATTTCGTGGCATCTTTCTAAAGCGCTGAATTTGGAAGGCAAGAACTATGCAAGAATTACATTTAATGAAATTACGAAACAAGCAGTGAAAAGTTCTTTGAAAGAAGCAAGAAACATCGATATGAATCTTGTAGATGCCCAGCAGGCAAGACGCGTTTTTGACAGAATGGTGGGATATAAAATTAGTCCTCTTCTTTGGGTGAAGATTAAAAGAGGATTAAGCGCAGGACGTGTTCAATCCGTTGCACTTCGTTTGATTTGTGATCGAGAAGAAGAGATCAGTGCATTCATTCCGGAAGAATTTTGGAGTTTAAGTTCATTTTTAAAAGTAGATGGCAGTAAAAAGCCATTAGAAGCAAAACTTGTTGGAAATGAAGATGGAAAGATTGAAATTCATTCAAAAGAGCAAGTGGAAACAATTATGGCTGATTTAGAAGGAGCCGATTATGTCATAGAGAGCATTAAAAAAGGTGAAAGAAGTAAAAAAGCACCGCTTCCATTTACAACAAGTACATTACAGCAAGATGCATCTAGAAAATTAAATTTTTCTACGCAAAAAACAATGCGTCTAGCCCAACAGCTTTATGAAGGGGTAGACATCAAAGGGCGAGGCACAATTGGATTAATTACGTATCTTCGTACCGACTCAGTTCGTATTTCTGAAGGTGCGGATCAAGCATGTAAAGAATATATCGAACAGCAGTATGGAAAACAATATGTGGCTACAAGCGAAGGAAGTTCAAAAAATTCAAATCAAAAAATTCAAGATGCTCATGAGGCGATTCGTCCAACTGATATTGCCCACGATGGTGATGTTGAAATTGTAAATCCAGAGCATATTATTTGTC
>Cebus_capucinus_imitator_PRJNA485217_SSR105__coassemble_823_pt1 | contig 10159 bp, 6 predicted proteins | sample Cebus_capucinus_imitator_PRJNA485217_SSR105__metabat2_low_PE_004 | metagenome-assembled genome bin Cebus_capucinus_imitator_PRJNA485217_SSR105
CAAGCGCTTGATGTCCGTGAGGGCATTCGCTGCTTAACATCATTGGAATTTTTAAACGGGAATGTTCCAGCACATAGTTTTGCATTTCATTATAAGCCTTAATTGCCCATTTTCCATACAACCCATTGCTATAATCTTTCCCTGACCAAGGATCGGCACGATAAAGACCGTATAAAACTCCAAGTCCGCCATACTTCTTTACTTCTTCTTGAAATACTTCATCAAACACAATTCCGTCTTCTGTTCTCTCATATATTTGAAATCCATAAAGTTTCTGGTTTAATTGTCCAACTTTTTCAGAAAGCGTCATTTGTGACAAAAGCTCTTTTGCTCGTTCCCTTGCTGTTTTTCCTTCTACTGTTTGATTCATTTTCCTACCTATTTATTATTTTATTATTGAAATCTTACTTTATAAGTTTTTACTTCATATGGTTTCACTGTAATCGTTACGTTATGACCTTCACAAGGGATTGCCTGTTCTTCTTCTTCCATAAGATTACATTCAATCACTTCTGCTACTTCATTTGCAAATGTCAAGTTTGCTTTTGTCAAGCTATTTTCACATTCATAGAGACGAACGATAATTCCATCTTTGGCTTCTGCTTCTTTAATTGTCTCAATGACGATATTCGCTTTGTTTGCAGCAATAAATGATGTTTCCTTCTTCATAGCTCCTGCTACTGCATATGCTCTTTGATTTAACTTATATGCCTCTTTTACGGTTCCTTCTGCATTCCAAGAACCTGCATGAGGATATAATGCATAAGTGAAGATATGCTCTTCTTGATCCGCTGTTTTATTTGGCTCGATACCGGACTTAATTAATGTAAGGGCTATATTTCCATTTTTTGCGGAATGTCCGTATTTGCAATCGTTTAATAAGCTGACACCGTAGTTTCCTTCGGATAAATCCGCCCATTTTTGTCCACAGCTTTCAAATCTCGCTTCGTCCCAGCTCGTATTTGTATGGATCTTTCTCTTTAAGTTACCGAACTGAATTTCAAAAGTCGCTTCATCGGTATGGATATTCACAGGGAAGTGTACTTTTAACAATGTCTGATGTTCTTTCCAATCCACCCATGTGTCGAAGTCAATTCTTCTGCTGTCCGCATAGAAATGAACTTTTTGTTTAATGATGGAGTTGTTCGCCTTGCGATCGATTTCTAATGTGGCACGAACCGGTCCTCTCTCTGTCCATTCCACTCTCATGGCATCTTTTAATTCCCAGAATTTTTCTGAATAGTACATATCGATATCCCAGCAGTCATAATGCATTGGTTTATCTTCATACATTGTAAATAAGTTAGCAACTTGACCGTCCTGTAACACTTCACGATCGCATTCTTTATCATAAATTGATGTGAATAACCCATTTTCATCGATGGCAATCTGATAAAATGGCGTATCAATTCCTTCCTCTGTAATATGAAGCATATCGTTTGCCACTTCTTCATGGATTACTTGGAATGTCTTTCCACCTTTTGAAGGAAGACCTGTTACATAGGCAACGGCTCCATCTGCTGTTTTCTGCACTGGGAATTTATTGCCATCTTCATCTAAAAGAGCGGTTCCTTCACAGTTTGCAAGAGAAACAATATCATTTCTTTCAAAACCTAATGTATTAAATACGCTGATTGCCTGTTCTTTCTCTTCGGTTAAAAGATGTAATTTTTCCTGAATTAATTCAGCGAGACGGCTTTCGATATGCGCATATTCTTCTTTTGTCACTTCGTAAACTTCTGCAATCGAAGATCCCGGTAAAATATCATGGAACTGGTTCATAAGAACGGTTTTCCAGATGGATTCCATCTCTTCTCTCTCTTCTGTTCCGGTCAATACTTGTAACAATTCTGTATCCATTAATAGCTGTTCGCATTTGCGGTTAGAACGTTTATTTCTTCCCATTGATGTATAAGTACCTCTATGGTATTCAAAATAAAGTTCTCCTTCCCATACCGGAAGACGTTTGTTGCCGGCTACTCTCTTTTCTAACTCTTCAAAGTATTTTCCTGCAAATTCCTGACGAACTTTTGGAATTCCTCGAATTCCTTTTTCCATACGTTTTGAAGTTTCAAGCATATCGCTTGTTGGACCGCCGCCTCCATCTCCATATCCGTAGGCAATTAAGATATCATTATTGATCTCTTTGTTTTGATAGCGATGCCAACCGCCGATAATCGCATCTGGGTGGAGCATTCCATTATAAGTTGTAAAGAAATCTTTTTCGTCCTGTCCGATACCAAGTGTTGTAATTAAGTGTGTAAAGATTTCGCTTCCATCGATTCCTTTCCACATCATCGTATCATAAGGAACTTTGTTCACCTGATTCCATGCTAATTTTGTTGTCATGAAATAATCAATTCCACTTCTCTTCATAATTTGAGGAAGGGCTCCTGAATATCCAAAGACGTCTGGCAGCCATAAAATACGGCTATCGATGCCAAATTCCTCTTTGAAAAATTTCTTTCCATAGTAGAACTGACGAACTAAAGACTCACCGCTTGTTAAGTTACAGTCCGCTTCTACCCACATACCGCCTTCTGGTTCCCAGCGGCCTTCTTTTACGCGCTCTTTGATTTTTTCATATAATTCCGGATAGCGTTCTTTTAAAAATTGATAAAGCACTGGCTGGCTGGACATAAATTTATAATTTGGATATTGTTCCATAAGTTTTAATACAGTTGAGAAACTTCTCACAACTTTTTCTCTTGTCTGAGCCACTGTCCACAACCATGCCACGTCAATATGAGTATGTCCGATACAGGTAGCGATTACATCGTCATATCCTGCCATATCTTCATACATGGCTTTTTCGATATAAGCAGTTGCTTCTTCTACACTCTGATAGAAATTTTCTGAATATGGTGTGCGAAGATCGATTAAGTTCACCGTATCATTTAAAATCGTCACTAAATCTTTGCGAACTTTGTCATCTTCTTCCATTCTCGCAAATGCATTGTAAGGCACAACAATGTCATAGTATAAGCGGTTGATCTTCTCATCAAACTGCACATATTCTAATGAAAATGTCAACTCAGCAAACATAACACCTGTATATGCTTGAAGATCAATTTCATAAGTCTGCCCTGCTTTTGCACATTCATCGATCAATACCATTTGGTGGTTAATATCAAGCCCTTGTGTTGCCTCTCCATTGACAAAAATTACAAACTGAGGGTTTCTTGCATAATCCCAATGATCGACTTGTGTCGCCGCTTTTAAATAAACCGGTTTCTGATCCATTTCTTCTGGAATCGTAATCGTTGTACGGAACCAATAATGTTCATCTGGACCATACCAATGCATTGTTTTTGTATCAAATGGATCCCAAGCGCCCTCTGCCTGATCCGCCTCTTCTGGTTTAAAATATAATCCTTTTTTATATGTAATTCCATCAACTGGAATTTTCTTTACAAAAGTGAGATCTTTTAATTCGTTGCAAATAACGGAAATTCGATTTTCAATAAATCTCATGTACTGCCTCCTAATAAAATTTTATGTTAGAATTTATTTTCTTTAATATAAGCGAGCATTTCATCTACGGTTGTAAATGCAAGCCCTGTTACCGTGTCTGCACAGCCATAGTAGATTGCGATTCTTCCTGTATCCGCATCGGCAAGTGTTGCACATGGGAATACAACGTTTGGAACATCTCCAACACATTCATATTGTTCATATGGCGCTAATACATAGGCTTTGGAACGAGCGATCACTTTCCATGGCTCTTCTAAGTCAAGTAACGCTGCCCCCATACGATATACGAAACCATTGCATGTATTGATAACGCCGTGGTAGATTAATAACCAGCCCTCTTCTGTTTCGATTGGCACTGGTCCTGGTCCGATTTTTGTTGACTGCCATGCAGATGCATCGTCTTTAAAAGTTGACATAACGTGTCTATGGTGTCCCCAGTATTCTAAATCTGGACTTTGGCTATAAAAAATATCACCAAATGGTGTATGACCTGTATCGCTTGGTCTGCTTAACATCGCATATTTTCCATTGATCTTTCTTGGGAACATAACGCCGTTACGGTTATATGGTAAAAATGCATTTTCTAATTGATGGAATGTCTGGAAGTCAAATGTATAAGCGATACCGATTGTTGGTCCATGATATCCGTTACACCATGTGATATAGTAGCGGTCTTCGATAAAGCAGATTCTTGGATCGTATCGATATTCACGTTTTGTTACTTCTGGATCTCCTTCAAATTTAATTGGTTCATGATTGATTTCCCAGTTGATACCATCTTTTGAAAATCCTGCGAAAATATCCATGCTCACACATTTGCTGTCGCAGCGAAATACTCCTGCATATCCATCTTTAAAAGGTACAACTGCGCTGTTAAAAATGCTATTTGAGCTTGGAATTGCATCTCTTTTAATAATTGGGTTTTCACTATATCTCCAAATAGGCATTGTATATCCTTCCGGTTTATCCTGCCATGGCATATTTTTTAATGATTGTCCAATAATCTTTGTCATTTTTTTCCTCCTTAATAAAACACGAGGGCATCTCTTCTTTTGAAATGCCCCCGTTCTTTTTCACATTGTAATCTTGTTATCTTTTGGTCATTTGAAAATGCAAGCACTTCTATATCGACTTATCAAGATTTCTTACTATTCTGCGCTTGTTCCTAAAAAAGCATCTAACTGAGCTTGCGCTTCTTGTTGAACTTTATCCCAGCCTGCTGTTGCTAATTCTTTTTTGATTGTTTCAAGTAATTTTGTTGGTTCTTGAGCTCCTGTAAAGAATTCCGGATAGTATTTTTCATATACAGCGTTACAGTTTGTTAATTCTGTCTGAATGTTTGTTGTATCTAAGCTAAAACCAAGTAAAGCTGATGGTGTTGCATTTTCATTTAATTGTTTTACTTCGTCCCATTGATTGAATGTTTCTGTTGACTGTTGAGATACTGTAAAGTAACTTCCCTGTGTATATCCAGCCATTGACCAGTCTGTTGTCAATCGTTCTACTTTATTATCTTCTGTGTATTGCCAATCTTCCCCTTCTACACCAAAGTAGAATAAATCACGCAATTTTGTATCTGTGTTAATTAACTGTAATAATTTTAATGCTTCATCAGCATGTTTGCTTGAAGAAGAAATTCCATTGATGGAACCTTGTACTGTTTTATTAGAAACTACTGTTTCTCCAAATTGAACAGCTTCACAGTTTGCAATACCGTTATTTGGTCCCCAAGATGTTTTAGCAGCACCACTCCAACCTTGTGCTACGAAGAACATATGATATCCTGCTTGATCGTCAGCTGTTGGTGCATCGCCATTAATAATACCTTCTTTGTACATTTGATGTACAATATTAACTGTGTCTAAAATATCCTGATCTTCTAATGGATTTACGACAGTTGCTGAATTATCCCCATATTTTACACCAAACACTTTAGAGCCGGAGCTTAAATCATCAAATGTCATATCTACTAAAGCGCTAATTCCTGCTTTAGACATATAGTAAGGAGCTTTTCCTTCTCCTTCTTTGATTTTCTTTAATGCTGGATATAAAGATTCAAAGTCTGTAATAGAATTAATATCAATTCCGTATTTATCTGCCACATCTTTATCCCATACGAAATATTCAGAAAGTGAACTATCTTTGTATGTTGGAACGCCATATACTTTATCGTTTACAGAAACAGCTTTCCAGTAATCTTCCGGAATAAGGCTATAAAGATCCGGTGTCACTTCTTGAATTTTGTCAGAAATATCAAGGAATACGCCACTGTTTACTTCTGAGTTATAACGTGTCTGATCGGTGAATAAGATGTCAAATTCTTCACCAGAGTTTGCAATAACACTTCTTCTGTTGTCCCAATCACCCCAAGCAACAACTTCCATGTCAACGTTTACCCCAATTTTTTCTTCTAAGTATGGATTTACTTGTTCTAACCATTTTTCATAGTTTTTTGGCATACCACCACCAACGGTAATCCATTTTAAAGTTGGCACGCCTTCTTCTTTTCCACTGTCTCCGCCACAGCCTGCTAGTATCCCCATAGTCATAACAGCTGTCATCGCTAATGCTACTACTTTTTTCATTTTTCTCATTTTTCTCATGATAAAAGCCTCCTCTTAAAAAATTGAATTAATAAGTAATGAATCTCTATGTTCGATTCCCATCAACCTTTTACAGCACCAACTGTAAGCCCTGAAATAAAGTATTTCTGGAAGAATGGGTAACAACATGCGATTGGAACGATAATGATAATTGCCATCGCCATTCTGGCACCTTCTCTTGGAAGTGAATTCATATATTCAATCATAGAAACACCGGCAGCCGGATTGTTTGCTAACGCTTCCATACTTCTTTGAATAGAGTTCAAAAGTGCCTGTAATGATAATAAATTGTTGTTTGTAATGTATAAAGAAGATTGGAACCAATCATTCCAATATCCAAATGTTAAGAACAAAGCGATTGTTGCTAACATCGGTTTTGCAAGTGGCAATGCAATTTTTCCAAAAATCTGTAACTGAGTTGCACCATCGATCTGTGCAGACTCCACAATGGATTCCGGAATATTTGTTTTAAAGAATGTCTTACAAATAATAACGTTAAAAGATGATACACAAAGCGGTAGAATCAATGCCCAAATGCTATTTTGTAAATGTAAAAACTGTGTGTTTACTACATAAGAAGCGATCATACCACCGTTGAAAATCATTGGAATAAACACTACCATTGTAAAAAATCCATTTAATTTGTAATTTCCTCGAGCGAGCACATATCCCATCAATGTTGTTAACATAACACCGATAGCTGTACCGACTGCTGTTACAAAGATAGAAATTCCTAACGCTCTTAAAATAGTTCCGCCTTCATCAAATAAGAACCTATACGCATCAAGTGAAAATGCCTGTGGTATAAAACGGTATCCGATCTGTTGAATGGATTCCTCAGATGAAATGGAAATAATAAAGATAAAAATTACCGGTATAACGCAGACTGCTGCAAGCAATATAAAAATAATATTAAAAATAATATTCGTCGGTTTCGCGATTCGATTGAGTTTGGAATTAGAATCTGCAAACTCAACTGCTTTTTTGTTCTTTGCCATTATTCCGCCTCCTACTCTAAATAATTGCACTGTCTTCGTCGAGTTTCTTCACAATCGCATTAGAAACAAGAATTGTAATACAACAAGCTACTGACTGGAAGAATGTAACCGCTGATGTCATTCCAACAGGAGTGTTTGATTTCAATGCATTGTATACATAAGTATCAATGGTTGCCGTTGTATTGAAGATAGAACCTTTTGCTCCTTGTGAAAGCTGGTAGAACAATCCGAAGTCTGAATAGAAAATCTTACCAACGTTTAAGATAAACATCATAATAATAACGCCTTTTAAGCAAGGTAATGTAATATTCTTAACTTGTTGCCATTTTGTCGCTCCATCGATTGATGCCGCTTCGTATAAGGTTGTATCGATTCCGGAGATGCTGGATAAATAGATAACCATGTTATAACCTGTTGATTTCCATAAGTACATGAAAATCAAAATCGCTGGCCATACACCTGCTTTCATATACCATTGAATTGGATCTTTTCCTGCATCTTCTAACATTCCGTTGATTAAACCATTATCTTGATTTAAAAATGCATCTAAGAAATAAGTAACAACTACCCAAGACATAAAGTATGGGAAGAACATCAATGTCTGATATACTTTTGATTTTCTCTTGCTGTATAATTCATTGATCATAATTGCTAAACCAACAGCAAAAATCATACCAACTACGATAAACACTAAGTTATACAAAATCGTATTTTTAAGAATTACAAATAAGTCATTGGATTTAATTAAAAATTCAAAGTTTTTAAAGCCGTACCATTCACTATGGAAAATGCTGTATACAAATCCATGTCCCGGAGAAACTTTATAATTTTTAAATGCCATAATCAATCCAAACATTGGAAGAAATGAGAACAAGATGTACCAAACAAAGGTAGGTAATGCTAAAATGGTCAGCTCTGTGTCATTTCTTGTCCATTTTTGTTTCACTTTTGGAGTTTTTGTTTTTTCTTTCTTTTTCAAATTATATTCATTCCCTTCTCTAAGATTTCTACCCTAATTCTTTCACCGAGCTCCTACAAATTATTCGCCCTGGAACTCGATAGACTTCTCCTCCTTTCCTATCAGGGTTTTCCATGTACTTCCTTATGTATTTCACTGCTATCCTACCGATTTTATCAATATCTACGGCCACAGTTGTCAGTGGAGGATCGCAAAGTTTCGCATAAATTGAATTGTCAAAACCAACGATTGAAATATCTTCTGGTATTCGAAGTCCTTGCTGTCTTAATTCTTTTACGAGCTGAAATGCCGTTTCATCACAATTACAGACAAACGCTGTTGGCAGCTCTTTTGGAAGGTTTAGTGGAATTGAACGCCCTTTCTCATCTCGATCCGGAATTCTCCAATCATCTCGTGGTTGAATTCCTTGTTCTAATAATCTTCGAACATATCCTAAATATCGATCGGTAATACTTGTTGTGCTTCCAACGGTTCCTACAAATCCTATCTTTGTATGCCCTATTTCAACGAGGTAATCGGTAATCTCATAGGTGCTATAAAGATTTTCAGTCACGACGGAATCCGACTTATGGGTTTCATCATAAACGTCCACATATACTTTTGGAACTTCAATGGTATCCAATCGCTTCCGAACGTCTTCATCTAAAATCCCAAGAAAGATCAATCCGTCAACAGCTCCAGAATTACTAAGAGTTTCAAAATCTCCATTTAGAGTCGTTCTATCCGGTGTTATCATCATACTGGAATAGGAATAACTTCTGAACTCACTCACGATTTTTTCATACATTCCCATATAGAACTTTCCTTCATTGCCTGAATTAAACCGTCCACTCATAATAATTCCAATCTTTCTAGCCTTCCGCTTCCCGTAGTCCGGCAATACATATCCATATCGATCGGCTATTTCAAAGATTTTCTTTTTCAGTTCATCGCCGACACCATCTTTTCCATTCAAGGCTTTAGAAACTGTTACTTTACTAATTCCTAACTCGTTGGCTAAGTCCTGCATGGAAACTGTGTTTTTTCCAGCCATGTTATCCCTCACTTCATTTAAGATTGTTTCTCATAATGTTCCTTAACATCTTTTTCTATATAATAACACATTTTTTCTATCCTGTACATATTATTATCCATTTTCGTCATGATTAACAATTTTAAACACTGTTTTTTATGCATAACTTACAATTATATTTGTTATTCCCAACACTTATTCCTTTTATTTGTTACTTAATATTTTTAAATTCGAATCCTCTTTTCTCCCTTTTTTGAATTTTTTTCATTAAAAATTTCGTTAATTGCCGATAAAATAAGGAGATATATTCCTCTGATGAAAAATATATCTCCTCAATCGCTTCTTTTTCCTTATTTTATAATGAGTACATAAGGATCAAATGTTCGTTCTTTTAGTTGTTTCATGACGGTTTCCGGATCATTTCCTTCATTTAACCATAATGTATATGCATATTCACAAAATCCGGACAAATCCATCTTAAAATTCGTTTCCCATATATTATTCATGACCCAAGAATATACAGGTCTTTGATTATCCACTTCTTTTCCTTCACATAATCGAATGGCATGATGTTTCATTTCTCCCATATAAAGAAGTGGCGTATTATGGATCGCAATCATCGCTCCGCCTTCTTTTGATACATAGGCAAGCCCTTCATCTGACATATAAAATTCCATACAAGTGCCTGGAATCTGATCCACTCCCGGTCGAAATGCCTCTTCCCCTTTTTTGATATAGAGGTTGCTCTCTTCCATTTGAAGGCTCAAAGGTAAAAATACGCTTTCAATATCAGAGGAAATTGTCTTTCCTAGTTCTAATTTAAAATCAATTCTTGGAATTTCAGCAAACAGTTTTACTACGACATCTGCATGAACGGTTCCAGGAAGCGTATAGCGGAAACGAAGCACAGTAAACACAGTTCCACGCTCTTCACAAATAATCTCTTCTAGTTCGCCAACATATAGCTTTGCGTGTTTTCCTCTCATATTTCGTCCCATAATTCGACGTTCTCGTTCTTCAGAGGAACCGATCTCTTGATCGCTTTGTCTCACCTTTGTCACCTCATAAATTGGAGTGAAAAATGGCGCCACAC
>Cebus_capucinus_imitator_PRJNA485217_SSR105__coassemble_827_pt1 | contig 10128 bp, 8 predicted proteins | sample Cebus_capucinus_imitator_PRJNA485217_SSR105__metabat2_low_PE_004 | metagenome-assembled genome bin Cebus_capucinus_imitator_PRJNA485217_SSR105
CACCTGAAGGTAGTGGGTTTCCGCCTATGGCAAACGAAAGAATTTAATTTATGAATAACTAAAACAGATTTTATTGAAAAAACAAGATTTCCTTTGCATTTTTTGGCAACCGATACACAGTTTCTAAATAAAGCCTTGCTCCCCTCTCATCTTTTTCCTCATAATAATAGTCTAACTTAGCAGCAATTTCTCTTGCCACTTGCCCAAATAAATCACACATTGTAAAAACAGCTCTCCATATATGTTCAATGTTTGCATCTGGATATGTCATTAAAAATGTTTCATACTCTTCTTTCTCTAAATAACGGTATAAATATTTTGCTGATTTTCCAACGCTGCAAGAGAAATCTGTCACAATTCCTGCTTTCCATGAAAGCAACGTAATGAGGCAAGGTCTTACGTTCAAATTCAACATATCCATCGCATAAGGAACTTCTTCCCTCCAAAGCCCTTTTGCCACATTATTTAAACACCACCAAAATTCATTGCATTGAAAAAGAAACTCTTCCTTTGTTGGTTTCTTCACATAATACTGCTGCTCTGTTGCCTCTTCCATCACTGGCAATATTCCATCTTTGTCAAGCAACACTTTGCATAGTTTATCCTCAACAATTGTTTCTCTGGCAAAATCAATGGATTGTACATGGAGATCCATTCGATTTCCATCTTTAAAAATAACAAGCCAACCATAACTTTCATCAGGATTGCATTCCTGTCCAACCATAATATCCAACTGTTCTGGCTTTTGCATATAAAGCGGTTCTCCAAATAAATGAATCCAAGTTTCATCTTCATAAAAAGGCTTCGTTTTTTCATAAGTCACTTAACACGATCCCTTCTTTATCCCGATTGTTATGAGTTCATATTATAATTGCTGTGATAGATTCTCATGCACATACTCGGTCTATCTTTTTATTGTTCTATCGTTATTCTTCGAATCGATCTCGATGTTTTTTAAAAAATTCATAATAGACTTTCACATTTTCCAATTCTGTCCACCGCTTTACATCTACAACCTCTTCTTCTAAGTCATAGATTTTTGCCCCTTTCATCGCCAATAGAAATGGAGAATGAGTTGAAATAATAAGCTGACAGTGAAAAAACCTTGCGGAATCTTCTAAAAACTGAACGAGCTCTTGTTGTTTTTTCGGAGATAAACTGTTCTCAGGTTCATCTAATAAAAACAAGCCATCTTCTGTGATTTTCTCAGTAAAATAAAGAAATGCACTCTCTCCATTGGAATACTCTCTTACTGTATCCATCAGATTTTCTCTCACATATTTAGACTGCGTCCGTCTCATCGCCTGATTGACTTTCTTCAACTTCTCATAATCTTTCAATGATTCCATACGGAAATTGGCATGTTTTTCTTCTAAAAACTCTTCAAATAATTGTTCCCTTTTCTGGTCAATCCCCTCGTTTAGATTTCTAATATTTAACATATAATCGAAGACATCATCGCTTATAATAATACAGCTATCCCTTCCCAACAGTTTCTTATGAGATGCCGTGCAAAGTCTAACATAATCTTCATAAAAATTTGATTTATTAAAAATGGATTCTCTTTTCAACTTTAACTTTTCTGCAATCACATGTAACGCTGTTGTCTTTCCGGAACCATTTCCACCATATAAAATCGTAATTGGTTCAAAATCTATCTGCTTGAATTGATGCTTGGACAACACTTGAAATGGATAAAAACTATCATAACATGTTCGTTTTTGCTCTAAAAAAAAGTCAAATTCTTCTTCTGCATCTGGAAACGTAAACTTTTCCAAATATAACATACTTTTCACTTCCCCTTTTCCAAAAATGCCATCAATTTTTTCCTAAGCTCAAAATCCTATGCTCCAATCACACTATTTGTGATAATCTCTCAATGTCACCTTCAGTTGCATCAATTCATCACGCAATACGGCCGCCTGTTCAAAGTTTAAGTCTGCTGCTGCTTGATTCATCTTCTTTGTAACTTTTGCAATTTCTTCTTTCAATTCTTTTTCCGTCATAGATTCCAGATCTTTTTCTTTTGTATCTTGTTCTATTTCTTCCTCATTTGTCACCTTAATTAAATCACGAACTGCTTTCACAATTGTTTTTGGAGTAATTCCATGTTCTTCATTATAAGCCTCTTGAATGGCTCGTCTTCGCTCCGTTTCACTGATAGCAAATTGCATAGAACGAGTAATCGTATCCGCATACATAATGACATGACCTTCGCTATTTCTCGCCGCACGTCCGATCGTCTGTACAAGAGAAGTTTCTGAACGCAAAAATCCTTCTTTATCCGCATCTAAAATGGCAACTAATGTAATCTCTGGAATATCAAGCCCTTCTCGCAACAAGTTGATTCCAACAAGCACATCAAATACACCCATTCGCAAGTCTCTTACAATTTCCATACGTTCCATCGTATCAATATCGGAATGTAAGTATTTAACTTTTACTCCTGCCTCTCTCATATAATCCGTTAGATCTTCTGCCATGCGCTTTGTCAGCGTCGTTACAAGCACTTTATTGCCATGTGCCACTTCTTTATTCACTTCTGATAATAAGTCATCAATCTGCCCTTCTACCGGTCTCACTTCAATCTTCGGATCCAAAAGCCCTGTTGGACGAATAATCTGTTCTGCCCGCAGCAATTCATGCTCTCCTTCATAGACATTTGGTGTCGCTGATACAAATAACATCTGATCAATCTTACTTTCAAATTCACTGAAATTAAGGGGACGGTTGTCCCTCGCCGATGGAAGACGGAATCCATAATCAACTAATGTTGACTTTCTTGACTGATCTCCTGCATACATTCCTCGAATCTGTGGAATCGTAATATGAGATTCGTCTACAATAATTAAAAAATCATCTCCAAAGAAATCAATTAACGTATTTGGCGGTTCTCCTGCCTTTCCTCCTGTTAAATGTCTTGAATAGTTCTCAATTCCAGAACAAAATCCTGTTTCCTTTAACATTTCCATATCAAAGTTTGTTCGTTCCGCAATTCTTTGAGCCTCTAGCAGCTTATCATTCTCTTTAAAATAAGCGACCTGCTCTTCCATTTCTTTTTTAATCTCTTTTACAGCCTTCTCAATTTTTTCCTGTGGCACAACATAATGAGATGCCGGGAAAATAGCAACAAAATTCAAAGTAGCTTTCATCTCACCAGTCAATACATCTACTTGCACAATTCGATCAATTTCATCTCCAAAAAATTCCACTCGCACTGCATCTTCAAAGGTGGAAACTGGAAGTATCTCCAGCACATCTCCTTTTACACGAAAACTGCCCCGCTTAAAGTCCATTTCATTTCTCGTGTATTGAATATCAATTAATTCTTTTATCACATCATCTCGATCTTTTTGCATTCCCGGCCTAAGAGAAATCATCATTTCCGTATAATCTTCTTTGCTACCGATTCCATAAATACAAGACACGGAAGAAACAACAATCACATCTTTTCGTTCAATTAAAGCGGCTGTGGCACTATGACGTAATTTATCGATCTCATCATTGACTGCCGAATCTTTCTCAATATAAGTGTCCGTAGATGGCACATAAGCCTCTGGTTGATAGTAATCATAATAAGAGACAAAATATTCCACTGCATTATTTGGAAAAAACGCTTTAAACTCACTGTAAAGCTGAGCCGCTAATGTTTTATTATGAGCGATAATTAACGTTGGCTTATTTAGTTTTTGGATAATATTTGCCATTGTAAATGTCTTTCCAGAACCTGTAACACCGAGTAACGTTTCAAATTGATTGCCCTCTTGAAATCCTTTCACAAGTTCTTCTATTGCTTGTGGTTGATCGCCAGTGGGCTCATATTCCGATATTAATTGAAACTCCTGCATAGCTAGAAACCTCCTTGTCGTTGTTTTTTATATTTTCACTCCATCGTTCTCTACTTATTTTCTATCGTTCCTTTATGTACTATACTATCACATGATGAGATAGAAATCAACATTTTTACAAACATATGTTCTTTTTCTATAAATAATATAAATGATAAAAAATTTCTTCTCTTTATACAAAGAAATCCTTACATAACATATTTCTCATATAGCAAATAGAAGGCTGTCAGGAAATCTAAAAATTGATCAAAATATCGTTGCGATTATTAGAATCGTCTTCTATATTTTGCATCAAACTTTTCTTTCCCGACAGCCCTCTATTCTAAAAAATACTTTTATTCAGAATTCTATATTCCGATAGATCTATGAGTGCTGCTTTTCCTTCTTTTGCATTATCATTTCTAACGCTTGATCTTATCTCTCCTTTCCATCGTCATTTCTAACATTCAATCTTACCGTTCTTTTCCATCATCATTTCTAACACTCGATTCTTATCTCTCTTTTCCACCGCCATTTCTAATGTTCAATTCCACCTTTCTTTTCGCAACTTTTTCCACCTTATTCTTATGAATCCAATGCCCAAGTTTGGCTCTTCGTTTGCATTCTCACCATATGAGAATAAATTCCATTCTTTTGTAATAACACTTCTGACTTGCCCTCTTCTGCTACTGTTCCATGATCGAGTACAACAATTTTATCTGCGCCTGCAACCGTTCGCATTCGATGCGCAATGACAAGCACTGTTTTATCTTTAATCAACCGAGAGAGCGCTGTTTGAATCAATGTTTCATTTTCCACATCTAATGATGCCGTTGCCTCATCAAGTAAAATAATTGGTGCGTCTTTTAAAAATGCTCGTGCAATGGAAATTCTTTGTCGTTCCCCACCTGATAATTCGCACCCATTTTCTCCTATTCTGCTATTCCATTTCTCCGGTAACCGTTCTGCAAATTCATCACAATTCGCTAAATGAGCAGCCTTTAACACTTGTTCATCTGTTGCATCTTTATTGCCTATTCGGATATTTTCTAAAATTGTATTATCAAATAACGTAACATCTTGGAAGACAATGGAATACAAGGATAATAACGCTTCTGGTTCAATTTTTGAGATATCCATTCCTCCAACCATAATTTTCCCTTTTTGAATATCCCAAAATCGAGCTGCCAAACGGGAGACTGTTGTTTTTCCGCCCCCAGAAGGTCCCACTAATGCTGTCACCTCTCCTTGTTTTGCCAAAAAAGAAACATCATTTAATACCATTTCTCCACTCTCATAAGCAAATCCAACATGCTCAAATGCAATATCATATCCTTTGTTTATCAGCTGAGAATCTCCCTGTTGAATTGGGTGTTCCAAAATTTCATTCATACGAGCAATATTCGTTCTTGTGCTGATCACTGCTGCCAGATTTTGTAATGCCCCCTGCAACGGATCATAAAGCCTTGATACGACTAATAGAAACATAAAGAATGTCAAAATATCGACACTGCCTTTTGCCAGTAAAATAGCTCCAACAAGCGCTACTGTTGCAATACCAAGTTTTAAAATCAAAGAAGCAGATACGACAAACGCCGCTAATCCGAACTCATTGATTATGGAACGTTTTTCCACAGCTCTAATTTTTTGCTTTAATCCCTTTAAATATTCCTGTTCCGCATTATTAGCCTTTAAATCGCGCACCGTTTCGATACACTCTTGAATTCCATCAGCACATGCCATTTTTGCATTCATTGCTTTTTGATTCAACCTCTCCTGCACATTTGCTGAAAAACCAACAATTGCAAAGGATACCGGCAAAACCCAAAGAGCTGCCAATGCCATACGCCATTCAAAAAAGAATAAGCTAATAGAAATCAATATGGTAGAAAGAATGGAGCCTGCTAATTCTGGAATAAAATGTGAAAAACTTTGCTCTAAAAAGGTGCAATCTGCCATGATCGTACTCGTCAAATCAGCAAGATCTTTCTTTCCAAAAAAGGATAATGGTATTTTTCTCAATTGTTCTGCTAGTGTAATGCGGCGCACTCCACTTTCCACATAAGTTGCCAAATAAGTGGCGTTATATTGAAACCAAGTTGTAAGAAGAATCAGCCCTACACATAGAATACAGCCGACGATATAAACGATGTAAGAACGAGAAGTTGTTGTTTCCATCATAAGATCACGCACGAGATAATAAAGAAGTCCAACTGGAAACATAAACGATATATTTTGAAATACACAGGCAATACAACCTTTCACAAGATCCTTTGCCCCTTGTTCTGATAGCGCATATTTTCTTTGTAATCGTCTTATCATACCTCATCTGCCTCCTTTTCCACTCTCCATTGTACGGAAGTTTGATAGTCATTCCACATACTGCTAAATAACCCATTCTTTTCAGACAGTTCTTTCCATGTTCCAAACTCTTCGATTGTTCCGTCTTTTATAACATAAATACAATCTGCATTCACGACGGTTGATAGTCGATGAGCGATCATAATCACTGTTTTCCCTTTTGATAAATTGGAAAATGCTTTTTGCACTTTTGCTTCATTATCCGGATCTGCAAATGCGGTTGCCTCATCTAAAATAATAATCGGTGAATTTTTTAACATCACACGAGCAATTGCAATTCTTTGTTGCTCTCCCCCTGACAAATAAACACCTTTTGTTCCAATGATTGTATCAACTCCTTTTGGCAATTTCTCAATAATGTCCATGCATTGAGCATTTTTTAATGCCTCCATAATTTCTTCCCTTGTTGCCTCTGGTTTTCCCATTCTTACATTGTCCAAAATCGATGCCTTGATTAAATGACTGTTTTGAAATACAAAGGATACGGTATTCATAAGCTCTTCTTTTTTGATATGCTTAACATCGACCCCACCAATCATAACAGTTCCACTTTGTGGATCGAAAAATCGAGAGATAATATTGGCAAGTGTTGTTTTCCCCCCACCAGATGGTCCTACAAATGCAATTGTTTTCCCTTCTGGAATTATAAGAGAAATATTTTTTAACACGTTCTCTTTCCCATCATAATGAAAAGAAATATTTTTTAATTGAATTTCATTTCCTTTTGGCACCTGATAAGGTGTTATTTCCTTTAATGGCTCTAAATTTAAAACGCTATCAATACGATGAAGTGCATCATCTACAATCATAGCATTTTCACTTTGAAACATAATTCTTGTCAAAGTAACGGAAATAATTGGTGTGATAATGATATAAAAAATGAGATTTAATAAAAATTCATCTGTCACTCCATTTTGTGTAAAAAGCAAACCTCCTGCAATCAAAAAGACAAATACGCCATTAATAGCTGCTGTATAAAACATCATCGGAGTCCGAAGCTGTTTTGTATAGGCAATGACCCATTTCTCATACCGTTCAATGGAACCTTTAAACTTTTTAAAAGAAAAAATTGTTTGTCCAAATGTTTTCACTACGGGAATTCCACGCACATATTCCACAGCTTCATTGGACATATCATCAAGAGCATTTTGATATTCTTTCATTTTTTGTTCCATTTTCGCTCCAGTCATGCTCATCATAATCAAAAATCCTAACAGTACCGGAAGTAAACTCAATAATCCGAGCCTCCAATCGAATACAAATAGCAAAATAATTAGACCACACGGAGTCGCAATGGCGCCTGCCCTATCCGGAAGCTGATGTGCCAAATAGGTTTCTGTTGCCGCACTGGATTCGCTCACAATCTTTCGCAATTTACCACTTCCAAAACTTTCTACAAATCCCAATGGCAATGTTACAATATGTTCCATCGTTTCAATTCTTAAGTTCGTTGCAATCCGAAAAGCTCCCATATGGGAACACATCAAGCCTGCGATATAGACGAGAACTGCAAGCACTGCAAACAGAACTGCCATACACCCATTTTTTGTCAAATTTTCTGCTTTGCTAAAATTCGGAGCTACTTCTAACACTTCTTTCATAAGCTGCCATATGTACCAATAAGGCACTAACGCCATAAATGCACTGATGGCGGACAAAACCCAAGAAGCATACGTTAAGTATTTGTGTTTCCCCGCATATCCTAGCAATCGAGATAGATTAGATTGCTTCTTCATAAAGAATTCCTCCTTTCTTCCTAAGGTAGTATTAAAAACTACCCTTCCTAGAAAATAACTTTCTAGTCTCCCTTTTTTATAAGTTGCATTTTAAGTTAGTTTAAACTAACTTTTATTTAAAAATTATAGAGCATCACTGCCCCATAATTTTTGTCCAACCTGCTGTATAAAATTCTCGCATTTCTTTTACATAATTTTCTGCATCTATAAGTGGCATTTCATGAATCATTAATTCAAAAAAGGTATGAAACATTCCAGTAATTAGAATATGTTCTAACTGCGGGTCAATCTCTTTCGAAGGACGCCCTAACTTCTCTAACACTCTTTGGTACGCATGTGTCCCTTCTACTTCAATCTCGACCATTTCATCAATAAGTCTATCAAACTTTGTGCCTTCTGAACAACAAAGAATTAACTTACATTCTTCTAAATGTTCATAGGCATAATATAAAATATCAAACATACAAACCCCTGAAACATCTCCCATTACTTCTGGTTGTTGTTCATAGGGAAGATCTGCAAAATCCTGTTGTGCTTTTTTAAATCGTTCAATAATAAATTCATAATGCTCACTTACTAAAGCTGCAAACAGTTCTTCTTTGCTTTTATAATACCCATAAAAAGCTCCTGTTGTCATTCCGACTGTTTTTACAATTTTTCGAAGAGAAGCAGATTGAAATCCTTTTTTTAAAAATTCCGCTTTTGCAGCCTCATGAATCATTTGAAGTGTTGTTATCTGTTTTATTGCCATGAAGCAACCTCCATATAACATCGTTATATAACACTGTTATATTATAATTCCAAAAACCGAAAATGTCAAGTCTTGTGATCTCCCATCAACTGATCTCCCTTCGGTAATGTTTGAAGTGGTGGCTTCTTGCTTAAATTAAAAGATGAACATTTGTACCATTTCATTTCTTATTCAGCACCGAAGGAGCAAAATGCCTAGAACTTCTTCCCTTTATTATAAAGGAACAAACTCTTCTTCCAATCAATTATCGATATTCATTTAATATTGCAATAAGAGCCGTTCCATATTTCTTTGCCTTTACCTGACCAAATCCAGATACCTCTTGTAGCTCCACTAAATTTTTTGGCATTTTAGCCATAAGCTCTTTTAACTGCTTATCGTTATAGATATAATAAGGTTTCACACCCTCTTCTTTACTCTTATTCCAACGATACTTTTTTCTTTGTCTCTCATGCAATTTTACCTGAATATCGCTTTCTATAAAAGAGTTATGGATATTTTTTGACAAAAATTTACGATTCCATAAGAAAAACGATCATTCATTTCGAATAATCGTCTTCTTATTTTGCATTTTATATATTTAATTTTGTATATTTACATTTGCCATAGCCAACCAAAAGTCTAAAGTTCTACCATTGTTCTCTCGGCTCAAACCTATGACCGCCGCTTGTAAGGCAGCATTTCCTAGAGTTTAAAGTTACGCCATTTTTCTCTCAATCAATTCTTGAATCTCACTAGGTGTTTCTACAAGATACGTTGCCCCCGCTTTTTCCAATTCTTCTTTACTTCCAAAGCCAAATAATACACCAATGCTTTCCATTCCTAATTGATTGGCAGCCTCAATATCAAACCGTCTATCTCCAATCATAATTGCTTCTTGGACACTTTGAAGTTTCGCCTTCTCTATGGCATATTTCATAACAGCTAACTTCTCGTTTCTCGGTCCATTCATCTCTGCCCCCGCTACATAGTCAAAATACTTGCGAATCTCAAAATAATCCAATATTTGTTCTGCAAACACCTCTGGTTTTGAAGTCGCTAACAAGATTGTTCTCCCACTTTTCTTCAAATGGATCAGCAATTCTTTTATGCCATCGTAGAGCTGATTTTCAAAAATTCCTTTTTCTTTATAGTATTCTCGATATTTTTCTACTGCTAGTTTTGCTTGTTCTTCCTTCATAGAATAGAACTCCATAAAACTTTCTTTTAATGGTGGCCCAATAAACACCTTTAAATTTTCCAAGTTTTCTTCTTGTATTCCCATAGCGTTTAATGCGTATTGTACTGATTTTGTAATACCGAGTCCGGAGTCCGTAAGAGTGCCATCTAAATCAAATAATATGTACTGTTTTTCCATTTTCTTTCCCATATGATCGTTTCTTTTCCTCTCTTAATGTGTTATAATCTCTCGGAATCTTTATCCCTTGATTTATAAGGGGTTCCGATTCCTTTT
>Cebus_capucinus_imitator_PRJNA485217_SSR105__coassemble_837_pt1 | contig 10077 bp, 10 predicted proteins | sample Cebus_capucinus_imitator_PRJNA485217_SSR105__metabat2_low_PE_004 | metagenome-assembled genome bin Cebus_capucinus_imitator_PRJNA485217_SSR105
AGAGACAGGCAATCAAACGCCGATCTCCATTATGAATGCGGTCAATGAACAAAGCGATGTTTATTTTTATATCGTTCCAAAGCTTTTTGACGATATAAAAGAAGCGGGAAGAAAGTGTGTCAAAGCATTTGGTGTCAAAAGTCGGTTTGTTCACTTTGAGTTTTTCCGCTTGCAAGAAGATCAACAGGGAATTGGAAAAAAAGGACAGCTTGTGGGGCTAGAAGTCAATATGCGCCCATCAGGAGGCTATACGCCGGATATGATCAATTTCTCCATGGATACCGACGTCTATCAATATTGGGCGGATATGGTGGCGTTTGATGAACTGCAAACGAAGCAAGGCGATCATCGATACTATGCTGTATATATTGGAAGAAGATGGAAATATCAATATGCTCATAATGATGCCGATGTGTGGGGCGCTTATGGTGACGCCATTAAGATGGCAGCAGAGCTTCCGGAAGTTCTTGCTCATGGAATGGGCGATTATATGTGCATTGCACGCTTTTCAAAAAAAGAAGAAATGCAAACATTTATTACATTTCTATTGGAAAAAGTAGAACAAAAAGAAGAGAAAACTCTTTTCAATCAAACAGCTCAGAAAAAAGTTCAAAGAAAGAAAAATAGAAATAATGGCGATGTTCCTAGAGAAAAGAAAGAATAATGAGGAAAAGGCAAGATGGAAGTACAGTATTATAAAGAATATAGCAATCAATTAAATCGAGAAATGGAGTTTAAAGTATATGGCACAAGGGGAAAGCCTTGTCTTGTCATTCCATCACAAGATGGGAGATTTTATGATTTTGAAAACTTTCATATGGTAGAAGCGTGTCAGCCTTATATTGAACATGGGCAGCTTCAGCTTTTTTGTGTCGATGCCATTGATCGGGAAACGGTGTCTGCACATGATCGACTGGCGAGACAGAGAATGGAGCAGCATGAGAAGTGGTTTTGGTATTTGACCGAGGAATTTTATAAAAGAATGATGGAAATCAACGGTCGATATGAAAGGGATAAAAAACTTCTTCCCATTGTGGTCGGGTGCAGTATGGGCGCCTATCATGCGGCAAATTTATTTTTTCGAAGACCTGATTTATTCGATGGAACGATATGCATGAGTGGATTTTATCACTTAAACTTGCTGCTTGGCGACTATATGGACGATCTCGTCTACTTAAATTCCCCTTATGACAGCATTTTAAATCTTCCGGAAGGTCATGCTTATTATGAGCTTTATAAAAGGTCAAAAATTATTCTTTGCGTCGGACAAGGGGCGTGGGAAGATGAATTGTTGCAGGATACAAGAGAGTTTGACGCTTTGTTAAAGAGAAAAGGAATCCATGCATGGGTCGATTACTGGGGATATGATGTCTCCCATGATTGGGCATGGTGGAGAAAACAGTGGGTGTATTTTTTATCAAAAATATTGGAACTTTCATAAGAAAAGGTATGTTTGCCAAACATTCTAAGAGGATATCTCAAAAACAGAAAAAAAGAGACAGAGAAAAGGATTAGGAGTAAATATGGTAAAACGAAAAATGGATATTACAAAAGGGTAAGAGCATTGGGTAAAGGCAAAGGTTATTGATGATCAGTCTAGGAAAAATGAAAGCCGTAGGATTGGTGTTATGATGGATTTCATGGATCAGAAAGTAAAAGAAAGTGAACTAGAAAAGAAAGAGCAAGAATATAAGCAATTGAAAGAACAGACAAAGTTAGATTTCCTAACCCGTGTCTATAATAGGGAGACGTTGGAAAAACAGATCAATCGTTATTTAAAAGATTTAAAAGAGGAAGAGCCAAATAAAGAAGTCATCGAACGAATTGCAAAATCATTGGGAGAATGTCTTAAAAAGACGTATGAAAAAGATGGGAAACAAGTGACAATTTCAGCTTCTATCGGGATTGCTCTTTGTCAAAAAGGAGATCGCTTTGAACGATTATATAAAAAGGCGGATATTGCATTATATCAAACAAAAGAAAATGGAAAAAATGGATATACCTTTTATAAGGAGGCAGAGTGAGGGACAACATTGTGGAAGCGATAAAAACGTATTATGAAAACTGTACCTTATGTCCAAGAAATTGCCATGTCAATCGGTGGCAAGGAAAAAAAGGACGATGTAGAGAAGATGCCACGATCTATGGGGCAAGAGCCTATCTCCATCAGTGGGAAGAGCCTTGTATATCGGGAACAAGAGGTTCGGGAACGATTTTCTTTAGCGGGTGTTCCTTAGGCTGTATCTTTTGTCAAAATGGAAATATTGCTTCTGGAAAAGCGGGGCTTCCGATTACAATAGAACGGCTTGCGGAAATCTGTCTGGAGCAGCAAGAGAGAGGAGCCCATAACATCAACCTTGTAACAGCAGGACATTATATCCCTTCTATTAGAAAGGCGATAGAACGAGCAAAGGAACAAGGGCTTACGATTCCGATTGTATACAATACGAGCAGCTATGAAAAAGTGGAGACATTGCGGTTATTAGAAGGAATCGTTGACATTTGGCTTCCGGACTTCAAATATATGGAAGAAGCCATGGCAAAAGAATATTCCGATGCAAGCGATTATAGCGTTTATGCAAAAGAAACGCTAAAAGAAATGGTAAGACAGGCAGGAAGTCCTGTGTTTGATGAAGATGGAATGATGAAAAGAGGGGTGATTGTAAGACACCTTGTTCTTCCGAAAGGAACAGAGGACTCCAAAAAAATTATCAAGTATTTATATGAAACATACGGACATCAGATCTATATAAGCATTATGAACCAATATACACCGATGGAATCCGTGAAAAATCATTCCGTGCTTTCTCGGAAAGTCACACAAGAAGAATATGAGGAAGTCGTTGACTATGCCATAGAACTTGGAGTGGAAAATGGATTTATTCAAGAAGAGGAGACAGCGCTCTCTAGCTTTATTCCCGAATTTGATGGAGAGGGAATTAGAAAAGAAAAAAATTAGCTTATTAGATGAAACTGTGTGGAAAAAATTGTGGTATAATGAGTGAGAGTGAGCGGGCAGGAGAAACCAGTGTTTGTTCATTGCGCGCGGCACGATCAATGAAACTTAGTGAGCAAGAGGAAAAGGGGAAATTGCTTTATGGAAAAATCAAAAGTATATTTTACGAACATGAGAACAAAATTTAATGAAAGTTTACCGATGAAATTACAGCGTTTAATCAAAAAGGCTGGAATTGCGGACATTGATTTTGAAAAGAAATATGTGGCAATTAAAATTCATTTTGGAGAGCCAGGAAATTTGGCATTTCTTCGTCCAAACTATTCAAGAGCGGTTGCAGATGTTGTGAAAGAGTTAGGCGGAAAACCATTTCTCACTGACTGCAATACGCTATATGTAGGCGGTCGTAAAAATGCATTGGATCATATTGATGCGGCTTATCAAAATGGATTCACCCCATACGCAACCGGGTGTCATGTGATTATTGCCGACGGGTTAAAAGGAACTGATGAGGCATTGGTACCAGTGGAAGACGGAACTTATGTAAAAGAGGCGAAAATTGGACAGGCGGTCATGGACGCCGATATATTCATCAGCTTAAATCATTTTAAAGGACATGAGGCAGCAGGATTTGGCGGCGCTTTAAAAAATATCGGTATGGGCTGCGGTTCCCGTGCAGGTAAGATGGAAATGCACAGTGCAGGAAAGCCATTTGTACATACAGAGAGCTGTGTTGGCTGTGGAATGTGTAAAAAAATGTGCGCCCACGATGCCATTACCATTGAAAATAAAAAAGCGTCTATTGATCAGACAAAATGTGCAGGCTGTGGAAGATGTATCGGAGTCTGTCCACATGATGCGGTGCAATCAAGCTCTGATGAGTCCAACGATATTTTAAATTGCAAGATGGCGGAATACAGTGCAGCTGTGTTAAGAGGAAGACCTCATTTCCATATTAGTTTAGTCATTGACGTATCCCCATACTGCGATTGCCATGCAGAAAATGATGCGGCGATTATTCCAGATGTTGGAATGTTTGCTTCCTTTGATCCCGTGGCATTAGATATGGCTTGTGCCGATGCAGTCAACGCACAAGAGCCGATTCGTGGAAGCCGTCTTGATGAAAGTGAACATATTCATCACGATCATTTTACGGATATGCACCCAACAACGAACTGGAAGAGCTGTATCGATCATGCGGTGAAATTAGGGCTTGGCAACAAGGAATATGAACTGATTGAGATTTAATTGAAAATACAAAGAAAGAAGAACATTCTTAGGGAAGAACATATCAGCTTTAAGAATGTTTTTTCTTTTTCTTACAGAAATATGATAAATCTGAAGATTCAATTTCAATTTTTGGCAAAGAGCAGATCGGAGAAAAAAGTATGCTACAATAAAATAAAAAGCTATGAGAAATAAAATAAGAGAAAGAATACGGAGGTGACGATGGAATGGAGAGAAGAAAAGGGAACCCATGTATTCCGATTCTGATTATGCTTTTGATTGCGGTTGGCATACTTTTAGCCATTAGTTTCATACAGGATCAAAGGCTTTATTCTGCTCAACAACAACAAAAGGGGTGCATTATCATTCGATACGATGGCGAAGAAATTGTCGTTGATCAAAACGAAGAGGTGGAAACTGTAACGACATGGTTAAATAAAATGGAGCCATCACAAGAGACAGGAACGAACTTGGAATTTCAAGGAGAGTACAAGGCAGAAGATGGAAGAACAAAAAAACTTCTCGTTTATGAAAATGGAATTCAATATGGCGAGCAGTTTTACGAAGGAGAAAAAGCAAGAGAGCAGATTTGGAAAGTTTTTAAGACGGCCATAGAAAGCATGGAACGAGTGGAACAGGCGGTTATGACTGCTAAAGAAATTCGTCTTTCTGCTCTTGATAGTTGTGCTGAAAGAAAATGTAACACAGCCTTCTTTTGATGACAAAGAAGATTTAATCATTTTAAAATTTAAAACAAAGGCTGGGGATCAAACGGTTCGGATTTACCATAAATATTATGAATACAATGGAATCTGGTATTTGAGCCAAAAGGTTATGATAAGTTTTTATCGATAATCTCTTGGCATTTTTTATGCATATAAAAAGCCACTTCGGGCATACAATGGGACATTTTCAGAAAGAAAATTATTGGAAAGGGAAAAAATTCGTAATAAAAAGTCAGGATTGTATGAAAAATATCCTTTTCTGTAATATAATAGAGGTAAGCAATTTTTTGCATAACGGCTAAAAAGATTTGAAATAAAAAAAGATGAGAGATAGAGAGTCAAAGTAAGAAGTAATAGAAGAGTAAAAGTAGGTGGTAATGAATGTGCATAAGAAAAGAACATTGGATCAAAGAGCTAAGGGAAGAGAAAGACATTAGTCAGAGAATGCTCTATGAAGGACTTTGTGCTTAGTCTCTGTCTTCAAAAATAGAGCAAGGAGAAAAAGACATTGATCAATTATTGATTTATGCTTTATTAGGGAGAGTAGGCATTTCCTATCATAAATATACGATGCTTTTAAAAAATGAAGATATTGAGCTAATGGAAAAGCGTCAAGAGATCGAAGCATATATTGAGGAAGAACAGTGGGAAGAAGCTAAAAAGAGCATAAAAGCCTATGGAAAAAATGACTTTGTATCCGTGACAAAAAAGTTACATGAGCAATACATGGATTTTATGGAAGCGACGATATTCTATCAAAAGATGGAGCTAGAAAAAGCCATGGAGAAGTTAAGAAAAGGAATTAAGAGGACAAATCCAAAGCTCTTAGATATTTTAGATGGCAAGAAAAAAGATGCAGAACTGTTATTATCCATGATAGAGATGAAACAATTTTGTATGTACTGTGAAATACTGGAAAAGCAAGAACAATCGAGAGAAACAACAGAAAAATTATGGATTTGGATTAGGGATTATTTGTTAAAACATGTGGAAGATACAGAATATCAGATGGAGTTTTATCCAGTGATTTTATATCATATAGCGGTTGGTTTTCAGGAGAAAAAGCAATGGCTGCAATGCCTTAGCTCTTGTGAAGAGGGAATTGAGTTCCTTAAAAAATATAAAAGTCTGCTCTGCCTAAAAGAATTTTTGAAACTACATATAGAAGTATCCAAGCAAGTGGGAATGGCGGAGAAAAAAGAAAATATAGAGTATTTAGAAATGCTATCGTTCATTGAAGAGCATATTTTAAAGGAATATAGCAATGAAAAAAGGCTTCATTTAGGCGGATACTTTATCGGTGATGTTATAAAAAATACAAGAGAGTACATTGGAAAGACGCAAGAAGAGCTAAATGATGTAAAAGAAAATGGAAAGGGCGTCGCAGATCCAAGCACATTATCTAAAATTGAGAATGGACGTCGAAATCCGAGAAGAACAACATGTGAATATTATTTTCAAAAGCTGGGCTTAGGAGACTATCAGATAGAATTGACGCCAGTTGTAGGGGATAGTTTTCAAGTACAACAGCTTCGTTGGAATATCGATCATATGCTAAGTGAGAATCAGTTTGAGAAAGCGGCGAGCTATTTAAAGCAATTAGAAAAACTTCTAGATCAGAAAAAGGCAATTAATAAACAGTATGTGCAACGAGTAAAAGGTGTATTGGATTATTATTATCGAAGAAAAATAACGGTAACACAGTACCGAGAGCGATTAATTCGATTATTAAAAATGACATGGAAAGACTTTGATGTGGAAGATACAAGGAAACTCACGAGATTTCTTAATCGAGTGGAAATAACAATTTTAATTAATATTGCACAGTGCTATAAAGATGAAAGAGATTATAAGCGTGCTATTGAGATTTATGATAGATTAAAATACTATTTCGAAGAAGTATATCCTATGGCAGGATATAGCAATTATAGTATATTATGTTATAGTATGGAACAGACATTAGGGTTAAGTGGAGCCTATGAGGAAAGTATTGATTTAATTAAAAAAGAAATGAACTTACATTATTTTTATAGAAATGGATATTGGTTGGACAAACATTTCTATAATATGGGGTGGAATTATGGCAAGATGATGTTAGATAGCAAAGATGAAGTAAAACAGAAACAATATAAAAAAGCCTGTCAAATATATCTGAAACAGGCTTTAAAAGGTGCTATCTTTATGGAAGATAAAAGAATTGTTCAATTAATAAATGAAAAAGAAACTTTATGGTTTTAGTTTAAGGATTTATTACCAACACAGTTATCACCATCACATAAAGTGTCCACTGGTGTAGATGCCTGTGCAACAATTGTGCTGTTAGATACAAAAAGTACAGCCACTAACATAGAAAGCATTAAAGTTTTTTTCAATAGTTTTTTCATAAATGAAACCTCCAATATGTAATAAGTTTTTGACTATAATAATACTATAAAAATGAGTAGATGACCATGGCGTTTTTGGAATATTTTATATTCCAAAAACACCATTCCATGTAACAAAGACTTGATGTATAATGAGCGAGTATAGACTCCACGAGAGTATGCAGGGATTCGAAAGAACGATTTCGTTCGAACACTTGAATCCTTGCAGAACTCGTACATAATTCTTGGATCGTCGAAGGACGAAAAGTTTGGCTCATAGGGAAATGAATTGATATTTGAAAGACATACTGAATATTTGCTAGAGAAAAGGTATAAAAAATTAAATGGAAAAGTATTTGTCTGTTTGCTAACATCATGAATTAAATATTATAATATCTACCAATATTTAACCCCTACAAAAGGACTGTTGGGAAATAAAAATTTGATACAAGATATAGGAACTGATTCAAAAAGTCGCAACTATATTTTGATGAATTTTTAGATTTCCCAACAGTCTCTTTTTTTATGTTTGAATAACGACGAAGGATATAAAGTTAATCCATCGTTTCCGTTTCTTTTTTCTTAAACATCAATGTGTGAATTAAATACGTATAGACATCAGAGCTATTGGATTTCCAGTTATCACAAATAGCAACCGCCTGTTCCTCTGATACGACATTTAATTTCACTTCTAATAAGGTGCTGCTTTTTTCTTTTACAATACAATTTACTGTATATTCCCCTTTTTTGGCAGGATAATATTCCGAAAGAATTTCCACTTCATTGCGAAGTTGGTAACGATTTTCTTCAAAATATTCCATAATATCCGCTTTGATCGCATCTGGAATTTTATATTCAAACAGCCTTAATGTTTCTACACCAGCAGGAGTGCTGTGGTAGTGACTTGTATTTCTTATAATTTCAGGGCGTATAAGGCTAGAATCCACTAATTCATTAATCGCCTGTTGGAGATTAAAATAGTTTGTATATCCTTTGTCTAAAATAAATTGAGACAGCTGTGAGTTTGTAAGTGGAAAGTCAACTTTATCCAGCATATAGAGTACAATTAGTTTATATAATGTTAGGCCATCAGCATGCATAATATCACTCCTTATAGTTTTTTCCTTGTATGCAATCATGGGTTTTCATTTCATGGTGCATCGTGTTTAAGACAACTTTTTTATTTCCGCTCCAAAGAGGGGCGATTAAAAGATTTTTTGGACCATCGCCTGTAATGCGATGAACGACAATATCAGGACGAAGTTCATTGAGACAATCGATGATAAGATGAGCGTATTCTTCCAATGTATAAATAGGAAATGGCTCTTTTTCATAATAAGTTGCCAAATCGGTTCCTTTTAAAATATGTAGAAGATGGAATTTGATTCCGTCAATTGGTAAAGTATTTAAAAAGCAGATTTCTTCTAAAATCATCTCATTTGTTTCCTTTGGAAGACCTAGAATCAGGTGAACAACAACGTTACATCGAATTTCTTTTAGACGAGAAACAGCATCAATAAAGCAAGAGAGGGGATATCCCCGTCGAACAAATTTTGCGCTTGTTTCGTAAATGGTTTGAAGTCCTAATTCCACAAATACAGGTTTTTTCTCATTGAGTTCTTTTAATAAAAGAAGCACTTCTTCTGATAAGCAGTCAGGGCGTGTTCCAATAGAAAGGGCGACGATCTCATCAGGCTCAATGGCTTCATAGAAAATTTTACGAAGCCATGAAATAGGGGCATATGTATTTGTGAATGCTTGGAAATAAGCGATATATTTTTGTCCTGTATGCTTCTTTTGTAAGCGCTTTTTCCCTTCCTCTATTTGCTCTCTAATAGAAAGGGAGGCAGAGGAGGCAAAGTCACCAGAACCGCCTTCGCTACAAAAAATACAACCATGATTTCCAAGAGTTCCATCACGGTTGGGACAGGTCATTCCTCCATTTAAAGAAAGTTTATATACTTTTTCATGAAATTGTTCTTTTAAATATTGATTTAATGTATAGTATCTTTGTTCCATTATTTTTTCTCATTTCTCAACATTTTCTTTTTAGTATCATACCATTTCTAAAATTTCATGGCAATAGGCAGATAGAGAAGTGTACATATTCCCTTATGCTTTAGAAAAGGAATAAATGAAATACATGATATTTATTTTTAAAATTTTGAGATAGACATGACTAATGAGAAAAACATGAAAAAACAAAATAAAAAAATAATTTAAAAACTTGTTGACAATTATTTTGTCATATGATAGGATACTCTATGTTGTCAGTAAGACAACTGCGGAAAAGTAATGAAAAACACGTTTTACGGGTTCTTCATATTACTTATTAAAGATATAAACAGATGGAAATAACGTTTATAATTAGGTGCTTTTTGTTTATTAGATAAGATAAAAAGTTTTGAAAATGTTTGGAAAAAAGAAATGAAAAAAGTTCTTGACAAACAAAACTGAGTAAGATATAATAAACAAGCTGTTCCGAAAGAAACAAAAGTTGACAACTGAATAATAAGACAACCTTGAAAATTCCAAGAGAAAATATTTTTTGATAGCATCGAATCTCATTCGCAAAGCTTCGCTTTACTTATTGATATTGAGATTGGATTTGCTAATGCAAATCATTATTTTAAAAAGAAAACTTGCCAACAAGTTGTCAGATTTTCTTTTTAAATTCGACCTGACGCTATCAAATGTTTATACACATTCTTGGTGTTGAGAAATCAACAACCCAAAACAGTAATAACAAGAGATAAATAGCCAAGTGTTATTTTGAACAGATTAAACTTTAACATGAGAGTTTGAT
>Cebus_capucinus_imitator_PRJNA485217_SSR105__coassemble_847_pt1 | contig 9996 bp, 10 predicted proteins | sample Cebus_capucinus_imitator_PRJNA485217_SSR105__metabat2_low_PE_004 | metagenome-assembled genome bin Cebus_capucinus_imitator_PRJNA485217_SSR105
TATTAGTATAAGGGAGGAACTATTGAGAATCAAGTAAAATTTAACAAAAATTTGAATCAAATCTTTATAATTCCAGTTGCATTCTTTTTTATAATAAGAAAAGGCTTCCAACATTCCTGCTGAAAACCTTTTCTCTTCATAAGCAATACACAATTTTCAATGGCTTATGAAGCAATCGCTTCGATTTCTTTTGTTGCCACGAAATTCACTCCTGTATCCGCTACATTTTCCACTAATATATCTCCGATATGAACAGGAGCTTTTACTTCCACACCTTTTAATGATTCTACACAATCAAAAATCTTTCCTTTTGGAATATCATGCTCTGTCTTTCCGGATACCATATCCAGATTTCCTCCGCTTACTTTTACTGTGGAAGTTACGATTCTCGTTGGATTTGTCACTTCTTTTCTTGCATAATCATCTCCACGCTTGCAAGTATTTCCCGTCACATTTACAACGGCTCCATCTTGATCCATTTCCACTGTTACAGCACACCCTAAAGGACAGCCGATACAAATTAATTCTCTTTTACTCATGACTATACCTCCTCAATTTTCACTGTAATCTGGCTTAAACCGCTATGTTCTTCCAACTGTTTTTTCACAAGTTTAATTTCTTCCATCTCTCCCGGCGCTACTACTGGACGTTTTCTATGAATAATTCTCTCATCATCTAAGTACACGCTAATATAGCAGTTAGAATAAACGGCTCCAACACGGAATCGAACTTTTAAATTATCTTCCATACGGCTAATATGTATTGTTTTTGGAACAGTATAGCGAACACCGTCTGTTGAAACAATTGGAATTTCTTTTTCCTCTGTCTGTTTCGTCTCTCCTTTTACATATTTAGCTGCATTTTTTCCAGCTGTTGCCGCCTCTTCTGATACGAAGTCCACCAAATCATGTACATGAAGCACGTTTCCACAGGCGAAAATTCCATCGACGTTTGTTTCCAAACTTTCATTTACAATCGGTCCATTGGTTACTGTTGATAGCTCAACTCCTGCATCTCTTGATAATTCATTTTCTGGAAGAAGTCCAACGGAGAGAAGCAATGTATCGCAAGAATAATATTCTTCCGTTCCTTTGATTGGCTTTCCTGTCTGATCGACCTGTGCCAATGTGATTCCTTTTACTCGATCTTTTCCATCAATATCGATGACCGTATGGCTTAATTTTAAAGGAATTCCAAAATCATCTAAGCATTGTACAATATTACGTTTTAATCCACCGGAATAAGGCATTAATTCTGCCACCACTTTTACTTTTGCCCCTTCTAATGTCATACGGCGTGCCATAATAAGACCAATATCACCAGAACCTAAGATGACAACTTCTTTTCCCGGCATAAATCCTTCCATATTCACAAGCCGTTGAGCTGTTCCTGCGGAATAAATACCGGCTGGTCGATATCCTGGAATGTTTAACGCTCCTCTTGGACGCTCCCGACAGCCCATGGCTAAAATAATTGTCTTTGCCTGAATTTCAAACAGCCCTTCTTCCCGATTCATAGCCGTTACCACTTTATCAGAAGAAATATTAAGCACCATCGTATTTAATTTATAAGGAATCTGAAGGTCTTCCACTCGATCAATAAAACGTTGCGCATATTCCGGTCCTGTCAGCTCTTCTTTAAATGTATGTAACCCAAATCCATTATGAATGCATTGATTTAAAATTCCTCCAAGCTCTTTATCACGCTCTAATATAATCATATTATCGATGCCGTTTCTTTTTGCTGACTCAGCTGCTGCAAGACCTGCTGGACCTCCGCCAACAATTACTAAATCATATGATTTTACCATAATTTCTCTCTCCTTTACTCCATCTCTTTATTGATACCGACAATAAATTCAGATCCTTTTCCGCTCTTTGTGATCTCTTCCATTGGAATATTCAATTCTCTTGCAAGAATATCCATTGTTTTTGGAGAACAAAAACCAGATTGGCATCTTCCCATACCGGCTCTCGTACGACGTTTTACACCATCTAAAGATTTTGCGCCAAGCGGACGGCGAATCGCATCTAATATTTCTCCTTCAGAAACCGTTTCACAGCGGCAAATAATCGTTCCATAAGCTGGTTCCTTTTTGATCAGTTCATTTCTCTCTTCCACAGAAAGTGTCTTTGGATCGAGAATTCCTTTTCTTGTTTTTACATATGTTTCCTTTTCTGTTGGATTTAAAATGGAAACAACAATCTCTTTTACCATCTCGCCAACCGCTGGAGAACTTGCTAACCCTGGTGACTCAATTCCCGCACAATCCACAAATCCTTTCACATCTTCTAACTCTTTAATGATGAATTCATGTCCGTCTTCATGAGCTCGAAGTCCGGCAAAAGAAGTGATCACTTGGCGCATTGGAATGTTTTTCACAGATTTCGCAGACAGACCAATTACCTTATCAAGCCCTTCTTTTGTAGTAGCTGTCGCTTCTTTGTCATCTAAATCAATGGCTGTTGGCCCAATTAAAATATTGCCATGAACGGTTGGTGTCACTAAAACCCCTTTTCCTAAAGCAGTTGGAAGTTGGAAAATCGTATGGGATACGATATTTCCTGCTGTTTTATCAAGAAGACAATAATCTCCTCTTCTTGGTGTAATATGAATTTTATGTTCAGAAACCATATTATGGAATTTATCTGCATAGACACCTGCTGCATTGACAACAACTTTTGCCTTTATTTCCCCTTTGTTTGTCTTTAATAAAAAGCCGCCTTCGATTTTCTCAATGCTCTCAACTTCTGTATAGAACTTAAATTCAACCCCATTTTCATATGCGTTTTCTGCATAGGCTAAATTCAATGTAAATGGACATACAATTCCGCCTGTTGGAGCATAAAGAGCGGATACTACATTGTCTTGAAGGTTTGGTTCCATTTCATGAACTTCTTCTTGATTGAGGATACGAAGCCCTTCCACGCCATTGGCAATTCCTTGATCGTAAAGTGTCTGGAGTTTTGTCTCATCATCATCTTCTGTACAAATGACAAGAGAACCGCATTGTTCAAATGGCACATCTAAGTCTTTTGCTATTTGAGGCATCATTTTATTGCCTTTGACATTTAATTTCGCCATCAGCGTTCCCTGTTTTGCATCAAATCCCGCATGGACAATCGCACTATTTGCCTTTGATGTGCCACAGCATACGTCCTCCTGTTTTTCAATGACACAAATATTCAAATGATATTTGGATAACTCCCTTGCAGCTGAAGTTCCTGATACACCTGCTCCAATAATCGCTACATCATACATACTTTCTCTTCCTTTCTTTCTAAACATATTTTATGTTCCTATTTCACCATAATCTTGTTGTCGAAACGATGAGACTCTTCTTCGCACTTTTTTCTGCCTGAAAGAAGTAATTTTCTAAATAAATAGAAAAAGTCAGGTAAAAAGAGCAATACGCTATTCGTATTCCCTTTTTTACCTGACTATCTCATCTCTCTAAGTCATTATTATTCAATTCATATTCTATTCTCATTATAGTCCTTTGTTATACTCCTGTCAACTATAATTTAATGATACAGAAGTAAAACTACATAGCGCTAAAAACTGAGAACAAACTTTCTTTCGCTTAACATAATCCATTCTACCATGGAATTACGTTGTATAAAAGTGCAGCTACTAAACCGCCGATAAATGGCCCAACAATTGGAACAATTCCATATCCAAAGTCAGAAGAGCCTTTTCCTTTGATTGGAAGAATCGCATGAGCTAAACGAGGACCAAAGTCACGGGCTGGATTGATTGCATAACCGGTTAATCCTCCTAATGACATACCGATGGATACGATAATTCCAAATACAAAGATATAGTTAAGACCTTGTGCTCCTGCATCTTGTACATTATTAATACCAAGAATTGCAAATACAAGTACGAATGTTCCAATGGCTTCACTTAAAATATTCAATCCAACGTTAGGAATAGATGGTGCTGTACAAAATACACCACGCTTTGTTGCTGGATCTTCTGTTGCATCAAATTGACCTTTGAATAATACATAAACTAAAATACCACCTACGAAAGCTCCTGCAACTTGACATAAAATGTAGCCCGGAACCATTGCCCAATCAAACATTCCAATGGCTGCTAAAGCGACGGTAAGAGCAGGATTAAAATGAGCCCCTGAAGCTGCTCCAAATGTAAACGCTGGCACAAGAACTGCAAGACCCCAAGCAAGTGTGATCTGAATGGAACCTGCTCCTTTCATACCAGATTTGTTCAATGTTACGTTTGCTACTACCCCATCACCAAGAAGAATTAACATCATTGTTCCTAAAAATTCTGCGATATATGGTAACATAAGTCTTCCCTCCAATCATGAATCCTGCGATTTTATTTCTTCGCTCTCTCTAGTTCTTTGCCCAACCAAAAGAATATTTCACAGCTTTATCCCAACCTGCAACAAGTTCTTTTCTTGTTTCCTCTGCCATATTTGGTTCAAAGATTCTAGAAACCTCCCAGTTCTTAATAACATCTTCTTTGCTTGCCCAATATCCAACAGCTAAACCTGCCAAGTAAGCAGCTCCCATAGCAGTTGTCTCTACACAAGTAGGTCTTGCTACCGGTGCATTGATAATATCAGACTGGAATTGCATTAAGAAATTGTTTGCACAAGCACCACCATCTACTTTTAACGTAGAAAGAGTAATTCCTGCGTCATTTTGCATCGCTTTTAATACATCATTTGTTTGATAAGCAAGAGATTCTAGCGTTGCACGGATAATATGATATTTGTTCACCCCACGAGTAATACCAACAATCGTTCCTCTCGCATATTGATCCCAATATGGCGCTCCAAGACCGGTAAACGCTGGTACGACATAACAGCCGTTTGTATCTTTTACTTTGCTCGCCATGTATTCAGAATCCGGTGAAGTATCGATAATACGAAGTTCATCTCTTAACCACTGAATAGCGGCTCCTGCAACGAAGATAGAACCTTCCAATGCATAGTATACTTTGCCATCTAATCCCCAAGCAATCGTTGTTACTAAGTCATTTTTAGAAAGAACTGGCATCACTCCTGTATTCATTAACATAAAGCAGCCTGTTCCGTATGTATTTTTTGCCTCTCCGGCTTTGAAGCAAGTCTGTCCAAATAACGCTGCCTGCTGATCCCCTGCTGCTCCTGCAATTGGAATTTCTCCGCCAAAGAAAGAAGCATCAGACATACCATAGACACAGCTTGATGGTTTTACTTCCGGCAACATACATTTTGGAATGTTTAATTCCTGTAAAATATCATCGTCCCATTTTAAATCATAAATATTATAAAGCATTGTTCGAGATGCATTGGAGTAATCGGTTACATGAACAGCGCCTTTTGTCAATTTCCAAATTAACCAAGATTCCACTGTACCAAATAATAATTCTCCGCGTTCTGCGCGCTCTCTTACTCCTTCTACATTGTCCAAAATCCATTTTAATTTTGTTCCTGAGAAATATGCATCGATAATCAATCCTGTTTTTTTGCGATAAGCATCTTGTAATCCTTTTTCTTTTAATGTATCGCAATATTCAGAAGTACGACGGCATTGCCATACAATTGCATGATATACAGGTTCTCCTGTATTTTTATCCCAAACAATTGTTGTTTCACGCTGATTCGTAATACCGATAGCTGCAATATCTGCTGCTGTTGCACCAATTTTTTGCATCGCTTCTACGGCTACCCCTAACTGTGTTGACCAGATTTCATTGGCATCGTGTTCTACCCAACCTGGTTTTGGAAAATACTGTGTAAATTCTTTCTGTGCTACACTGCAAATTTCCCCTTTTTCATTAAAAAGAATACAACGATTACTTGTTGTACCTGCATCTAATGCCATAACATATTTTCCCATAACACATGTCTCCTTTTCTTGTTATTCTCGTTTCTTGTTTCCTTATAAAAAAGTATATCAACTTTCTTTTACTTTGTCTTTAGACAATTTTTATTTTTTGTACAAAATGTATATTTTATTTTTGATATACATTGTTTTTTCGTAATTTTCACCTCATTCAGACAAATTCCACTGTGCGAATCCAGCGTTTATCGGTTCTTCGCATATATCCGCTTTGAATATCCTCCACTAAGCGAGATAATTGCTCGACTACCTCTTCTTTTTCACAGGAATCTGTCCCTAATAACCATCGATTTAAGTAATTCACATAGGAAATTGTTAAAAAATGGATAATAAAGTTTACATAGTCTTCTTCCTTTTGTGTCTTTGTCTTCATTTTCAACACCCATAATGTATCTTCTAATTTTCTTTGAATCAGCTCTTCTAAAATATGCTCTAACAGCCGTTCATCAAAATCTCGAATCACTTTTTTATAAAAAATTCTCTCCTTATCCAGCGTAAACACCAAATCTCTTGTCCACTCTTCAAAAGTACCTCGTTCTGAATCCTTCTTCTTTTGAACTAATTCATAACGGCAAACCCATTCCACAAGTTCATACATATCATGAAAATGATAGTAAAAAGCCTGTCTCGTCATATTTCCTCTTTCCACAATGTTATTGACAGTCACTTTGTTTAAGCTCTTTTCTTTGCTCATTTCCTTTAATGCATTTCCAAACTTTAACTTTGTATCAAACTCCATTCAAACTCTTCCCTCCAAGCTCTCTAATATGCCTCAGTCCATTCTCAAAAACTACTCCTTTTCAGTCTCAGCCTTCCTTCCTCTTCGTATCGCAATAGAAAAAAAGAGGGAAAAGAACAGATCTGTCTTCCTATTCTTTTTCCCTCACTCAATTCTCTTGGGTATGCACTATTTACTTAGTTTTATAATAGCACTTCTCAACATTATTATCAATACTTTTTTTATTTTTACAGATTTTTTATTTATTTTACACCAAAAATCGACTATCGGAAAAATCCTTTCTTTTTATCGATTCCATGCTCACAGGCGATTTCTACCAATGTCTCTATTGGCTTCACTCCCATATAAGTATGCTCTTCATTGACAATCGTCATCGGCACACGTTCGATCTGATACTGCTCTATTACTTGTGGATAGAGAGAAGCATCGATCATATCCGCTTTTATGTAAGGAGATAATGATGCAAGCCTTTGACAAGCTACAACCATTTTCGGACAATGATGGCAAGCTAATGATACAAAGATTTGAAAATGCACCGGCTTATGAATTTTCTCCAACTTTTTCACAAGGCGTTTTTCAATCTCTTGCCCCTTTCCTGCCACGTTATAAATTCCTAAAATAAAGGAATTAAACTCTTGTCCCCCCGGAACTCCGTAAAAAGCAAGCCCTGTAAATTGTTTGTTTGCATTATAAATGCCCGTAGCGGGAATTTTTTCCCGATCAAGTTCTAGTTTGTCATCAAGCGCTTCCCCTTTTTGAAAGAAACAAACTTCTATCTTATCAGAAAGCTCTGAAAGCGCTAATAAAAAACAACCAAGCTCTTCTGATTTCTCATCTTCCTCGACTAAAATCGAATATAAAAATACCTTTTTTTCTAATTTTGAAAAGACATTCTGAACTTGTGCTTTTAATTCTTCGGTCAATAATCTACTTTCCGGTTTCAAAACCATCGGTTATTTCCCCCTTTCGCTTCCTTTCCTCGCTATAATAATCCTACCAAGTCAAGGCTTGGCATTAATGTCTCTTCTCCCGGCTTCCAATTGGCTGGGCATACTTCATCTCCATGCTCTTCCACAAATTGAGCCGCTTGTACTTTTCTTAAAAGCTCTTCTGCATTTCGACCGATGCCCATATCATGAACTTCATAGACTTTCACTTCTCCTTCCGGATTCAATACGAAAGTTCCTCGTAATGCCTGTCCCTCTTCTTCTGCATACACATCGAACATTTTTGCTAATTTTGCAGTTGGATCCGCAAGCATTGGAAATTGTAGTTTTGCAATGCGCTCGGAATGATCTGCCCATGCTTTGTGAACAAAATGCGTATCACAGGAGACAGAATACACTTCGCAGCCAATTTCTTTTAATTGCTCATAGTGATTTTGTAAATCTTCTAACTCCGTCGGACAAACAAATGTAAAATCAGCTGGATAAAAAAAGAGAATGGACCAACGCCCCAACAATTCCTGCTCCGTCACTTCTTTAAACTCATGATTTTGATACGCTTGTACTTTAAATTCTTCTACTTTCTTGTGAATAAAACTCATAAAACCCTTCCTTTCTTTATATCGTTTCTAACCACACAGCTCTATTCTTTTATTATAGAAGATCTCTTGCCGCGATTCAACGCTTATTTTCTCATAGATTTTGACATTTTGGACAGAATGGATCTTGATCTTCTATTTTTGTATCGATATAATGAGGGTAAGATAATAGACTTTTGTTTTTCACAAACAAAGTAGCAAAGACAACTGATTCTTTCTTAAGTAAGGAGGGCACATTATGGAGAAAAAATTAGGTATCAACAATATGAATGGTGTTGCTGATGATGAAGATACTACTTGTGGTATTACCGATTTAAACTGTGTCGGAGAAGACAATGACTCCACCTGTGGCATCACTGATTTAAACTGTGTTGGGGAAGATGATGACTCCACCTGTGGCATCACCGATATGAACTGTTTAGAAGAAAATAAATCCGATAAGAAGAAATAATTATTTCGGATCGAGCATAAGGCTATAATAAGAGTTTGTCTCCTTTCTTATTATAGCCTTTTTTCTGCTTATAAACCTTTATAATCTTTTTTGCGTTTCTTATTAACTCTTATATTTCCCAGACATCTTCTGATGTGGTGGAAACGGCAATTGCCCCTGCATCTAATGCTTTCATCACATCTTCTTTATCCGATACTAAGCCCCCTGCAATCACCGGAATTCTGCTATCTTTACAAATTTTCTTTATAATCTTTGGCATCACTCCTGGAAGAACCTCAATAAAATCTGGCTTCTTTCCATGTTGCTTGTCCAATTGCCGAACACTCTTTAAAGAGAGAGAATCGATCACAAAAAAACGCAATACTGTGTACATCGATAGCTCTATGGCTCTTTGAATCATCGGCATTTTCGTTGAAATAATTCCATCTGCTCCCGTATAAGAATGGATAAAATCAACCGCTACCTCTCTTGAACTCAATCCCGTAATTAAATCAATATGAATCATTGCAATTTTTCCTGCACTATGAATCATTTCTACTATTTCCTGCACATTACAGACATCTCCATATAAGACAAATATCACTTGCAACTCTTCCATTTGACAACATTTTTTTAATCCTTCTTTATCCTTTACCGCTGCAATAATAGGACTAGCCTCTACTAAATCAAAAAATCTCCGTTCCATGGCACACCTCCTAAATGAACTATTGAACTATTTGTTATCTATTATAATTCACCACCCATTGTCAAGCAATACTAAATTTGAGAAACTCATGGTCTTGTGGTATAATAGGTGGGTGTTAACGAATAAAAGGAAACACAATTGATTCATTACGAGTGATGAACGGCACTATAAATCAGCTACCACACAAAGGTAACGTAAGATAGCATGAACGTATCGTGCCGAGAAAACATCATACGAAAGGAGATTTTTTTATGTTTGATTTTTTTTGGTCAAGAACCGCATCTTTATGGATCGCCATTCTTTATATGGTTCTTGGGATTCCACTTTTATTTTTTCCTGCCCAATGTTTAACGCTATTTAAATGGCTTTTATTTGGAGGAAGTATTGTCTATGGACTCTCTCGTCTTATTCGCTATCGACAAGGCGTAAAATCCGGCTATGCCAGCGGCTCTGATAAAATATTCGGATTGCTATTTTTATTGCTTGGCGTTTTCTTCCTTCTGTTTTATGATTTTATTTTTTCCTTTTTATCTTTGGTATTAGGAATCTTACTATTGGCAGACGGAATTGGAAAACTCCCTGTTTTACACTCTGCAAGACAAGAAGGGCATCTGGCTTTTCGCCCTCTTTTATTTTCAACAATCATTCCTTTTCTTTTAGGAATTATTTTAAATAATCGGGCGGAAATCCCATTCGCTTTAGCCTATGGGATGGATAGCC
>Cebus_capucinus_imitator_PRJNA485217_SSR105__coassemble_851_pt1 | contig 9985 bp, 7 predicted proteins | sample Cebus_capucinus_imitator_PRJNA485217_SSR105__metabat2_low_PE_004 | metagenome-assembled genome bin Cebus_capucinus_imitator_PRJNA485217_SSR105
ATCAAAGAAAAAGAAAAGATTAGTAATTTTTCACAAAAAGAAATCCGAGTATTGACAGATTGTGTGAAAGTGGTATAGTTAAATTATAAAAAATGGTAGTACCAATAAGTGCCGGTATTGAAATCCGCATCAAAGTAGTCGTATTGTCCTTTGAAGCGATTGGTAAGATCAAGAAAAATGAAAGAAAGGGAAACGATATGGTAATAATGTTTTTGATTGCAATGGCACCGATTATTTGGTTGATTATTGCATTAAGTGGATTGAAGATGCCGGGATATAAAGCCTGTTTTATTGGCTTGATCTTGACAATTCTTTTGGCAGCTTTTGTTTGGAAACAACCAGCCATGGAAATTTTCACAGGAGCATTAGAAGGAATTGCTATGGCAATCTGGCCAATTTGTTATGTTATCATTGCGGCAGTCTTTGCCTATAATGTAACAGTTCATACAAAGAAAATGGAACTGATTAAACGAATGTTAACAAGCGTTTCAAAAGATCAACGCATTCTTGTCCTCATTATTGCATTTGGGTTTGGCAGTTTCATGGAAGGTATGGCAGGATTTGGAACTGCGGTCGCAATTCCAGCCAGTATGCTCGTTGGACTTGGAATGAATCCAGTGATTGCCGCTGCAACTTGCCTTGTAGCGAACACTGCGCCGACGGCATATGGTTCTATTGGTATTCCAACAACAACTTTAGCATCTGTGGCTCAGGTTGACGCACAGCCTCTTGGAGAGACAACTGCAATTTTATTAATTCCTATTCTTTTAGTGACACCATTTCTTTTAGTATGTATGACTGGAAAGTCTATAAAAGCGTTAAAGGGAATGGGAGTGATTTCCTTAGTATGCGGAGTTTCCTTTGCATTGCCATTTTATGGAACCGCACATTTTATGGGACCTGAACTTCCAACAATTCTTTCCTCTGTAATCTGCATGATAGCAACTGGCATTGCAGTAAAATTCATTCATAAAGGGGAAAATCAAGAATATGAGTTGGACGTAGAAGAACAGGAAGCGGAAAAAGAGAAGATGACAATTGGAGAGATGTTCATAGCATGGTTGCCATTTCTTTTCATTTTAGTTCTATTAATGGCGATCAGTTTAATCAAACCATTGAATCAGTTGTTAGTAAAAGTTCATACAACGGTTCCAATCTATTCGGGAGAAGGCGCTAGTCCTTATACGTTTACTTGGATTGCAACACCGGGAACGATGATTTTAATTGCAGCATTTTTAGGAGGACTTATTCAAGGGGCAAGTATAAAAGAATTATTTCAAGTTCTTTTGGCGACGATCAAGCAGATGTGGAAAACAATTGTTACAATTGTTTCTGTATTAGCAACAGCAAAAATTATGGGTTATAGCGGTATGATCAGCGATATTGCAACGCTGTTTGTAACGGTAACAAGAGCTTTTTATCCAATCTTTGCACCATTTCTTGGTTCTATCGTCACATTTGTATCAGGAAGTGCAACGACAGCCAGTGTTTTATTTGGTGGGTTACAAGCAGAAACCGCGACCGCAATTGGCATGAGTCCAGTTTGGCTGGCAGCCGCTAATACAGGAGGTGCTGTTGTCGCTAAGATGATTTCCCCACAAAATATATCGATCGGGGCAGCAGCAGCCGATATGCAAGGACAAGAAAGCACATTAATGAAAATTGTAATTAAATATTACATTGTCTATATTATTCTACTCGGTCTTTTAAGTTTATTATTCTGTCGGGTTCTCACCCTTGGATTTTAGAGAAGAGTAGATCATAATAGAAAACGAAGAGAGCGAGCACGCACTCACGACCATATAGGAGGTATAAAAATGGGTACATATGTTTACAACGAAGTGACACCAGAGTTTATTGAACAGCTAAAAGCAGTTGTTCCGGGAAAAGTGTATACAGGAGAAGAGATTAACGAGGATTATTCACACGATGAAATGCCAATCTATGGAAAGAGATTGCCCGATGTTGTTGTCGATGTAACGACGACAGAGGAAGTGGCAAAGGTTGTAAAACTTTGTTATGAGAATTCCGTTCCGGTGATTCCAAGAGGAGCAGGAACTGGGCTAACAGGAGCGGCAGTAGCAGTTGGCGGCGGCGTGTTAATCAATATGACGAAAATGAATAAGATTTTAGAATATGATATGGAAAATCTTGTTGTTCGTGTAGAAGCAGGTGTCTTATTAAACGATTTGGCACAAGATGCGGAGTCAAAAGGTCTTTTATACCCACCTGATCCAGGAGAAAAATTTGCAACATTAGGTGGAAATGTCTCTACAAATGCAGGCGGTATGCGCGCTGTAAAATATGGTTGTACGAGAGATTATGTTCGTGCCATGACAGTGGTACTACCAACTGGAGAAGTTGTAAATTTAGGAGCGAAAGTTTCCAAAACAAGCACCGGATATAGCTTATTGAATTTAATGATTGGTTCAGAGGGAACATTGGGAATTATTACAGAACTCACTTTAAAATTAATTCCAAAACCAAAGGAAACAATTAGCCTTATCATTCCTTATGAAAATTTAAGCGATTGTATTGCAACTGTTCCAAAGTTCTTCTTAAATCACTTACAGCCACAGGCGTTGGAATTTATGGAGAAAGAGATTGTAGAGGCGTCTGAAAATTATTTAGGAAAGAGCGTCTTCCCAAAACAAGTGGAAGGAGTAGACGCGGGCGCTTATTTGCTCGTAACATTTGATGGAGACGATATGGAGAGCCTTGAAAATCTCACAGAAGTTGCCGCAGAAATCGTATTGGAAGCAGGAGCCATCGATGTTTTAGTGGCGGATACGCCAGCTCTTAAAAAAGATGCGTGGGCAGCGAGAAGTTCTTTCTTAGAGGCAATTGAAGCGGAAACAAAACTGTTAGATGAATGTGATGTTGTCGTTCCGGTGACAGAGATTGCCAACTATGTGGAATTTGTCAATAGTTTAGAAGATAAGTATGGATTTTCTATTAAGAGTTTTGGACATGCCGGCGACGGAAACTTACATATTTATGCTTGCAGCAATGACATGGAAGAAGAAGAGTTTAAAAAACAAGTTGATGATTTCATGGAAATTATTTATAAAAAGGCGGCAGAACTTGGCGGCATGATTTCAGGAGAACATGGAATTGGACACGGAAAGATGCAGTATTTAGAAGAATTCTCTGGCGAAACAAATATGAGATTGATGCAGGGAATTAAAGAAGTATTTGATCCTAAGATGATTTTAAATCCAGGAAAAGTTTGTTACAAATTATAAAAAGAAAAGTAAGAGAGAAAAATTGGAGGAAAATGATATGGCATATTTAATTTCAGAAGAAGCACAAGATTTATTACAAGACGTTCGAAATTTTTGTGAAAAAGAAGTAAAAGAGCAGTGTAAAGAATATGATGTAAGCGGTGAATGGCCAAAAGAAATCTATGAAAAAGCCATCGAGCAGGGCTATCAGGCATTAGAAGTGCCTGAAGAATATGGTGGACCTGGGCTTAGCAGAGTGGACGTGGCAGCGTTAATCGAAGAGATGGCAATTGCAGATGCTGGATTTGCTACAACAATTTCTGCCAGCGGTCTTGGAATGAAACCTGTGCTAATTGCAGGAAATGAAGAACAGAAACAAAAAGTATGCGATCTTGTATTAGAAGGCGGATTTGGAGCCTTTTGTTTAACAGAGCCAGGAGCAGGTTCCGATGCTGGAGCAGGTAAGACAACGGCAGTAAAAGACGGAGATGAATATGTTTTAAACGGCAGAAAATGTTTTATTACAAACGGCGGTGTGGCAGCTTTTTATTGCGTAACTGCTATGACGGATAAAGAAAAAGGGGTAAAGGGAATGTCCATGTTTTTAGTGGAAGCAGGGACACCTGGGCTTAGCACAGGAAATCATGAAAATAAAATGGGTATCCGCACTTCAAACACTTGTGATGTTGTCTTTGAAGACTGCCGTATTCCAGCTGCTAACTTAATTGGAGCGGAAGGAAAAGGATTCAGCATTGCCATGAAAACTCTTGATCAAGCGAGAACATGGATGGGCTGTGTAGCAACGGGAATTGCCCAAAGAGGTATTAACGAAGCGATCGCCTATGGAAAAGAGCGTGTTCAGTTTGGAAAACCAATTATTAAAAATCAGGCGTTACAGTTTAAGATTGCCGATATGGAAATTAAAACAGAAACCGCTCGACAAATGGTCGCACACGCATTGGCAAAAATGGATCTTGGACTTCCTCATAGCAAAGAATCTGCCATTGCAAAATGTTATGCCTCTGATATTGCTATGGAAGTTGCTTCAGAAGCCATTCAAATGTTTGGTGGATATGGATATAGCCGTGAATATCCAGTGGAAAAATTACTTCGTGATGCAAAGATTTTCCAGATCTTTGAAGGAACAAACGAAGTGCAGAGAATTGTCATTGCCAATAATGTCATTGGTAAATAAGATTCCTCTTATGAATCAGAAGTCTGTTTGTTTATAACTCTTTATGAGTTCAGACGAAATTCTTATAAAAAAATGTGATAAAGCAAAGAACTCCAGTCAATTTGACTGGAGTTCTTTGTTTCTATAAGATTCTATGAAATTTTATAAGAAAGAGGAGTAAATAATTAATCTTCTTTTTCCAATAATCCCATCATAATTTTTTCACTTGTAATTGGAAGTTCACGGATCCAAAGACCGGTTGCATTGGCAACGGCATGGGCGATGGCAGGCGAAGGGGTGTTGATTACAATTTCTCCGATGGATTTCGCTCCAAATGGACCGGTTTGTTCGTAGCTGCTTTCTAATTCTACTCGAATTGTGCCGATGTCAAGTCGGCTAGTAATTTTATATTGCATAAAGGAGTTATTGCTTAAAACACCTTTTTCAGAATATTGAATATTTTCGGTCATCGCCATACCGATTCCCTGAGCCAAACCACCTTCTGTCTGAACACGAACGAGGTTTGGATTGAGTGGAGTACCGCTGTCCACAACTGCCACATAGTCTACGATGTCATAAGCACCGGTCTCTTTATCCAGTTCAATTTCTACCATGCCGACCATAAATGGAGGAGGGGATACAGGAGAACTATGGCTTACCGTTACTTCAAGGGCCTGTTCATTGCCGCACATGGACTTGGTTGCAATATCCATTAAAGAAAGGCTTTCATCAGTTTCTGGATAGTATATACGTTTTCCATCAAATTCTAAATCTTTATAATCACGATGAAGAATTGGAGCTGCAAATTTCTTTAAACGTTTGATCAATTTCTCACAAGCAAGTTCCACCGCTTTACCAGTGACATAAGCGGTGCTGGAAGCATAGGAACCAGAATCATAAGGAGAGGAATCGGTGTCGGCTGCAAGAACCGTAATATTTTCTAAATCGCAGTTTAAACACTCGGCTGCGATCTGAGCTAATGTTGTGTCACAACCGGTTCCCATATCGGCAGAACCGAATAATAAAGTATAGACACCGTCGTCGTTAATTTTGATCGTAGCGGATCCAACGTCTACATTGGAGATACCGGAACCTTGCATAGCAAGAGCCATGCCGACACTTCCTACTTTTCCATTTCCAAGATCTTTGCATGGATATTTTTCGTCCCACTGAATCATCTCTTTTGCCTTTGCAAGACAGCGATCAAGGGCACAGCTATTGGCTGTTTCTCCATAGTAAGCTGGCATAATATCGCCTTCACGAACCATGTTCATCTCACGGAGTTTGACAGGATCCATCTGAAGTTTCATCGCCAATTCATTGACCGCTGATTCCACGGCAAAGATACCTTGTGTAGCGCCGTAACCACGATAAGCGCCGGCAGACATGACATTTGTATAGACAACATCATAGGAGAAGCGATAGGCATCTAAGTCACGGTAAAGAGGAATGGACTTATGTCCGGAAAGCCCTACGGTTGTTGGACCGTGTTCTCCATAGGCACCGGTATTGGATAGTGTATACACATCGATAGCACGAATTTTTCCGTTGTTCATGGCACCAACACGAACATGAAGTTCCATCTCATGTCTTGGAGAAGAAGCGATTTGAGATTCTTCTCTTGTAAAGATTAATTTGGAAGGTTTCCCTGTTTTCCATGTAACAAAGGCTGGATACATTTCAGTAACAGCTGTTTGCTTTGCGCCGAATCCCCCTCCGATACGAGGCTTTGTAACACGAATCTTTGACTTTGGAATTCCAAGGGCATGAGAGATAATTCTTCTCACATGGAAGACAATCTGAGTGGAGCTAAGAATGTTTAAACGTCCGTAAGCGTCCATATAACAGGCAGTTCCAAATGGTTCCATCATCGCTTGTTGATTTGCTTTTGTATGATAAACGTGATCGATAACGAGATCACATTCAGAAAGCACTTGTTCGATATCCCCTTGTCCATCGGTATCGGAAGCGCATAAGTTTCGTTTGTTATCGGCTCCAACAGGACAAAGAGAGCGCCAGTTTTCTTCTGGGTGAACGAGAATTTCATTGTCTTTTGCCACATGAAAATCTAAGAGGGCAGGGAGAACTTTGTATTTTACTTTAATTAATTTTAATGCTTTATTGACACAGGCCTCATTTTCGCCGGCAATAATTGCAACGGGATCGCCGACAAAACGAACATGGCGATCTAAAATTTGACGATCATAAGGGCTTGGTTCCGGATAAGTCTGTCCCGCTAACGTGAAACGATTTTCAGGAACATCTTTATAGGTATAAATCGCTTCAATTCCAGGAACTTTTAATGCCTTATCCAATTTCACTTCTTTGATCAGAGCGTTGGCATGAGGGCTTCTTAGTAATTTAATGACTAAAGAGTCAGGGCGAACAACGTCGTCTAAAAAGACAGGCTTTCCTTGAACGAGCTGCATCGCATCTTTTTTACGAACCGGTTGATTTACATATCTCATTTTGAACCCTCCTTTTTATAAGCAAGGAATGCCTTAATTCCACGCAATTGTCCTTCATAGCCGGAGCAACGACAGAGATTACCGGCGAGATATTCTTTGATTTCATCGTCGCTTGGCTCAGGATTTTCACGGAATAAAGCGATGGCATTCATAATGGTTCCTGGATTACAAAAACCACATTGTTCTGCACCTTGATCGGCGATAAAAGCGCCGAATTCTTTTGCTTCTTCTTGGAGTCCTTCTAATGTATCGATACGAGCGCCATCTGCTCTCATGGCAAGCATGGAACAGGAAAGAATCGGTTGATCGTTCATAAATACGGTACAAAGTCCGCAGTTTGAAGTTTCACAACCACGTTTTACGCTATAACAGCCATGAGCTCGTACAAAATCAATGAGTAACAAGTCAGGAGCAATTTCCTCTTTAATTGGTTTTCCATTTAAAATCAGTGAAAGAATCATTTTTTCTTACCTCCTGCTTTTTTCAATTCCATAACGTTAGCGCAACCACGTTTTGTCAACACGCTTGCGAGATGTTTTCTATATTCAGCACTGGCACGCATATTAGAGCCAGTTACAATTTGTTTTGTCACATAATCAGCAAAGGAACGAGCATCTCCTTGTAATTCTTCTTGGAAAAAAGAGTTTGATACTTCAACAGCAACTGCTTTTCCAGGGCGAGCGCCAACAACAGCACGATAGCAATTGGCAAAGCTCGATACGGAACAGGCGATTACTGGGAAGTCTGTTTTTGAGTTACGAAGAGATAAATAAGCACTCTTTAAAGGAACTTTTTTCACAATGAGGCGAACGAGAATATCGTTATCCAAAGGCATATCGATAAATTCTTGCAAAGAGATAATGCCTTTTTTGTAAAGTTCTACTTCTGTTTCAAGTGCAAGGAACATTGTTAAGACGTCGGAAAAGCCAAAGCGTCCGAAAATACTGCCTCCCACAGTTGCAAGATTGCGGAATTGAACTCCAACAATGCTTTTTACACTTTCAGCCATAGCACCATCTGTATAAGTGTTAAGACCTTCATGCTGTTCTAGTTGGCGTAAAGTAACCATGCACCCAATGGAAAATTCGTCTTTTGTTTCCTCAATTTTGTCAAGACCAAGTCCTGAAAGATCGATGGCTGTCTGAATGGAAAGATTGCTCATTTTCAGCCAGAGCATACCTCCAATAATGCGATTTGAACGTTTTTGATTGAGTTCATAGGCTTCAGAAAGACTTTGGGCTTTTACATAATTTCTGATTGTAAGCAATTTTGCTTCCTCCCTGATGGTTGATAAATTAAATGATCATTGTATAATAAGTACGGATATTGTAGACCCGCATTACCAATACTACATTATATAGGATAGAAGATGGTTTTGGCAACAGGAAAATCCATTTTTCATCGAAAAAAGATTGAAATATATGGAAATGACAAAAACGATGGAACAAGACCGTAGGAAATTATGAGAAATTGCTAATGCTTTACTTAAAACCTTTGGTTGTGATATAATGAGCCTTAGAGAGTGGGAATAATAAAGAAAATTAGAGAGTGGAATTCTCCTTTGACGAGAAAAGAAAGTTTAAAGAAGGTGTTTATGATGACTTGTCTGGAAGCACAGTCTATGATTACCGCTTTCATTGAGGATAACTTAGATGACAAAGAGTTAATTGAGCTGATTCAACATATGAGACAGTGTCCGGATTGCAAAGAGGAATTGGAAGTTTATTATACATTGATGGTTGGAATGAAACAGCTTGATAACAATGAAAAATTATCCAATAATTTTGCCGAAGAATTAGAGAGGAAGCTCTCCTATCACGAAAATCGGATACGAGGGCATAATCGACGGGTTATGAAAACAAAAGCGACGGTGTCGATTGTCATTACAACGGTGCTTGTTTTTGTTTTGTTCCAGCTTGGAACGATGATCCATAATTTAAATAAGCCGAACACAAGTGGGGAATCCGGAAAGTATTATTATATGAATGTAAAGCCACATTTGTTTTACCCAGATGATTTTAAGTTACGCAATCCTTATGGCGGAATAAATGAAAAATAGGAGATAAGAAGAACATGAAGAAGAAATTATTATTAGTAGATGGACATAGCATTTTAAATCGAGCGTTTTATGGTTTACCTACTATGACAAACAGTGGAGGGTTGCATACAAACGGAGTGCTTGGTTTTTTAAACATTTTATTTCGTTTTTTAGAAGAAGAGAAGGCAACTCATTTAGTTGTGGCATTTGATCGAAAAGAGCCAACATTTCGCCATGAAATGTTTACGGAGTATAAAGGGACGAGAAAGGGAATGCCACAAGAGCTGCTAGAGCAAGTCCCAATTATGAAAGAAGTGTTAAAGGCGATGGAAGTGCCGGTGGTGGAGCGGGCAGGATATGAAGCAGATGATATTTTAGGCACCATTTCAAGAGAAGCGGTGAAAGAAGGATTTTCGGTTTCTATTTTATCAGGGGATCGAGATTTATTACAGCTTGCAACCGATGAAATATTAATTCGAATTCCAAAGACAAAAGCCGGTGGAACGACGGTGGAAGATTATTATGCAAAAGATGTGTTAGAGCAATATCAAGTGACACCTGAGGAATTTATCGATGTAAAAGGGTTGATGGGAGATACGGCGGATAACATTCCAGGGGTTCCAGGAATTGGTGAGAAAACCGCTACAAAAATTATCGTTGCGTATCATTCCATTGAAAATGCGTTTGCCCATTTAGAAGAAATTAAGCCGAAAAAGGCGAAGGAGAACTTAGAAGCATTTTATGATCAGGCATTGTTGAGCAAAAAACTTGCAACGATCAAATTAGATTGTCAGTTGGACTATGATTTGGAACAGGCGAAGTTGCAAAATCTGTTTACAAAAGAAGCCTATCAGTATTTTCAAAAACTGGAGTTTAAGTCTTTATTAAACCGTTTTTCAGAGGAAGAAAAAGAAGAGCTTTCCCTTTCCATTCAGATGGTTTCGGATTTTTCTGAGGCGGAACAAATATTTGAGCGAGCAAAACAGGCGAAGCAGTTTGGATTTGCTTTATTTGATGATGGAAAGAACTTTGGAATCTCTATGGCATTTCAAAAAGACGCCATCTATTATGTGGAAGCAAG
>Cebus_capucinus_imitator_PRJNA485217_SSR105__coassemble_855_pt1 | contig 9882 bp, 9 predicted proteins | sample Cebus_capucinus_imitator_PRJNA485217_SSR105__metabat2_low_PE_004 | metagenome-assembled genome bin Cebus_capucinus_imitator_PRJNA485217_SSR105
GGGCTATCCATCCCATAGGCTAAAGCGAATGGGATTTCCGCCCGATTATTTAAAAAGTTTGCCACTCGTAAAGCTGCCACATCTCCATTTAACCGTTTTCTAAGTTCTTCCTCCTGCGTTGCAACGCCCACTGGACACATTCCCGTTCCACAGATTCGATATTGCTGACACGCAAGCGCCATCAATGCTGCAGAGGCGATAGCAACTGCATCAGCTCCCATAGCAATGGCTTTTGCAAAGTCAGAAGAAACACGAAGCCCTCCTGTAATAACTAAGCTAATATCTGATCCAATGCTATCTAAATACTTTCTAGCCCGATATAGCGCATAGATCGTTGGAACGCTGGCAGAATCTCTTAAAAATAGTGGAGAAGAACCAGTGGCTCCCCCTCTGCCATCGATCGTAATAAAGTCCGGCTCCCCATATACACAAAATGCTAGATCTTTTTCAATTCTTCCTGCCGCAATTTTCACTCCAATTGGTCGCCCATCAGAAGCAATTCGCAACTGCTCAATTAATTGTTTTAAATCTTCTTTTGTTTCAATTCCTGGGAATCTTGATGGAGCTACTACATCTTGTCCCATGGGCTTATTGCGGATTTTGCTAATCTCTTTTGTCACTTTCTCCGCCGGCAAATGTCCGCCCATTCCTGGTTTTGTTCCTTGCCCAATTTTAATCTCAATGGCATCTGCATTCCGCAAATTCTCTGGCGTCACGCTATATAAATTTCCGACATATTCAAGAATATATTTATCGGCACTTGCCATCTCTTCTGGCAAAATACCACCTTCCCCAGAACACATAGCGCTATGGGCAAGGGCACTTCCCTTTGCCAAAGACACTTTTGCTTCTTTTGACAATGCTCCAAAAGACATATGAGAAATATAAACGGGATTTTCTAATACAAGCGGTTTCTTTGCGTGTTTTCCAATTACTGTTGTTGTATTCACCTCAGCGTGTTCATCTAAAGGCATCGGATCAAGTTGTGCCCCTAACAGTAAAATATCGTCCCAGTTTGGCATTGGAAGTTTCGTTCCCATAGGCGCATGAATGCTTTTCCCCGATACTGCCATTTGATGGATTTATTCCATATAACGACAAGTTTCATCATGGCGCACATATTCCTTTTGATAATCCAATTTTTGAGGCTTTTGTTGTTCTACCTCCTTTTCTTCCTCATACACAAACCCACATACATTACATCTGTACTTCGCCATAAGCATTCTCCTTTCTTCCACAGCATTTTTATGAACCTTTCTGCGCTTTTTCATAATTGCTATGTAACACTTTCTTCTATTTTACATCATTTTTCTATTTTTTTTCATCTTTTCCAGTCTTTTTTAACTCTATTTTTATTTGTATGTGCTGATCGTTCGAATAAATCAAACTTTCCCTCTTATAAATGTGAACTTTTTGTGAAATTAGCACTCACCTCTTGACTCTGATAATAATAAGTGTTATATTACAACTAGAACAAATGAAAGGAAATAAAAAGAAAGAATCAATTTCCTTCTAAGTTCTATTAACAAGACAACACCTCGGAATAATAGAATAGAAACTACGTCTCCGATAGTGCTTCTTATAAAATGTTTCACATGATTTCATATTTGAAAGGAGAAATGACTTATGATGATGCCTAGTATTTTTGGAGAAAACTTATTTGATGATTTTATGGATTTCCCATTTGAAAGAGAGTTTGACAAACATTTCTTTGGTGAAAAAAATCCTCTTTACGGAAAACATGGAAAAAATATGATGAAGACAGATATCCGCGAAACAAACGATGGATATGAACTCGATATTGATTTGGCAGGATTTAAAAAAGATGAGATCAAAGCCGAACTGAACAACGGTTATTTAACAATTTCCGCTGCCAAAGGTCTTGATAAAGATGAGAAAGATAAAGAAGGACATTATATCCGCCGTGAACGCTATGCTGGCAGCATGAGCCGCAGCTTTTATGTTGGTGATGGCATTACGGAACAAGATGTTCATGCAAAATTTGAAGACGGTATTTTAAGACTTTCCCTTCCTAAGAGAGAACCTAAGAAAGTAGAAAATAAAAACTATATCTCTATCGAAGGATAACGAGGACACTAAAAAAAGCGAGGGCTGTTTGGCTCTCGCTTTTCTTATTGTTCTTTTATATAAAAACAAGCTGGATTCTCATTTCTCATTATAATTTGATATTCACCCTTTTCTGGAAGCACAATTCTTAGATTGCGAAATAACTCCATCGTCTTATAAAACTTTGTCTCTCCATCTTCAGCCATAATTCCTATGGAATATGGCAGTTTTGGAATATTTTTTATCCGCAAGAAAAAAACTTCATTAGGCTTTGTACACGAAATCGTCTTTATGACTTTATAGGAATGTTCTGATACGATATAAGCTCCACCGTTTTGTCCTTGTTTGTTCGTTTCCCGCTTTTGAACTCCTTGTAGTTTTTCTGTGGTACATAGATTTAAAATATTATATCGTGGATCATTTTGCTCTGTTATTCTCACTCTTTCTTCTTCATAATAATTTTCATTTTGTATCCAAAATAAGGCAAAATCTTCTATTTCTTTTTTCATATAGGGAACAAAAATGCTCACACTGAGTATTGATAAAAGACTAATCATTCCCATGTACTTACAAACATTCTTTTTTCTTTCACTCAAACAATAACCATTTCTTATTCTCTTCTCATAAAATTCTTCTTCTGATGAAAAGGACACCTCACTTTGATAACATTGTATTTTTCTCTTATTCTTTCCCTGTTCCCTTGCTAATCGAAGTAAACACTGAAAATACCTTTGCCTTTCTGAACTCTTTTTCTCCTCTAATACAAGCTCATCAACTGCCATTTCCATCACTTGTTTTGCTTCTTTTATTTGAAAATAAGTAATGGGAGAAAACCAAAAAACACTATGAACAAAACATAAAATCCATTGATATGCTATATCTTTTCTCTTTTCATGAATCATCTCATGCTCCAAAATGGCGCAGAGTTCTTCTCTTGTCAATTCTATCTGTGGCAAATAAATGCGCGGTTTTTTCACCCCTATAAGAAACGGTGCCTCCCTTATTTTTGTTTGATAACAAGCAATATGTTCTCTCTTCTTTTCTTTCTTTACTCCCTCAAAAATTATGCTCTCCTGTTTTCCTATCTCTTTCGATAGCTGTTTTAACACTTCTTCATATTGTATCTTTCTTATAACTCGATAGATAAGAATGCATACTGTAATTCCAATACTGATGCTGCTTAATAAGAAGACCGTCTTTTTATATGGAACTGCTTTTTCAATCAAAATATCGATCCTATTATTATTTTTATCGTTATCTAATAAAAAATTTTGCTTTTCGCTGAAATCATACTTCCAAAAGAAAAATGAAATGCTATAAAAGAGAAGTCCTACTTTTAAAAGTTTATCATAAGAAACCATAGATAATCTCTTCTGAAAACAAGATTGAAATCCTTTCAATAGTAAATAAGCCCCATTCCCTAAAACGCACCCTAATAACAATGCTAGAAAAAAATCATTCATTTTTCTTCTCACCTTCTTCAAACTCTTTTAATAAAGATTCTAATCGCTCCTCTTGTTCTTTTGATAACCCTTTTTTTCCACAGAAATTCGCAACTAATTCAAAAAAACTCTTCCCATAATTTTTATTCAGAGAATACTCAATCATAAATTGTTCATACTCAACTTTGCTAATTTTAGGTTCATAAAATACAAAGGCTCCTTCTTTATGAGAAATTTGTAATGCTCCCTTTTTATATAACTTTTGAATAAAACTAGCAATTGTCACATAGGCGAGCTGTTGTCGTTCCAATAATTTCTCAATATCAGAAACACAAAGCGGTCTTCCTTCTTCCCAAAAAAATCCCATAATTTCATATTCTCTTTTTGATAATTTTTCCATTCTTTTCTTTCCTCTTTTCTTTTTTATTCATAATTCATTCGTTCTTCTAGCGTATCTTTTCCAAGCTGTATTTTTTGCTCATAATTCTCTTTATAATTTTCTTCATAGTATTGTTCTAATGGGTAGAGTTTCTCTTCCTCTCCTATTTTTTCTAAATAGTATAATTCGAAATTCAAATCCTTCGGATTCTCAAACATAACGATGAAAAAAGCTGGAATTTCTTCTGTCACATGATAATTCGCATCAAATTCCACTAAGAAGTCATCGATAATCTCCTCGGCTTTGGCTTTTTCTTCTTCTGTTTTCAATCCTCGCTGAACCTCCCTCATACCAATGATAACAGTATTTTCTTCTGGAGCGCGTTCATTTGTCCAATCATAGATTACAGTTCCTTCTATATAATACTTTCCTTCTTTTATCGTTTCATTTGTAAATTGAAATCGATAGTTTTCAAGCACATTCCCGCTTTGTTCCCATGTATCTGCACTAATTTCTTTTATTTTTTCACTAATTGCATTTGCTTTTTCCTTCAATAAATGCTCACATTTGTTTTCTATTTCCAAACTTTCAGATAATTCATCTGTTTCCTCTTTTCCTACTTCGGTTATCTTATGTTCTTTTGTCACTGAATTCCCCCCACAACTTGTCAGAACTACCCCTAACAATATCATTACTAATATTTTTTCTGCTCTTTCCTTCATCATTACCAACTCCTATCGTTTTCTTTTCTATATTTTTTATTTTATTTATATCATATTTTAATATTTTTATCAATATTATTATTACTTTTTATAATAATTTATAATAATAATTTTAAAATATAAACAAAAAGCTACTTTCCCCATTTAAGACAATTCCTATAAAACAAAAAAAGCCGATGGCTGACTATACTGGCGAGTAAGTCTTACAGGAGTTTCTCTACCATTTCGATATGCTTGATTGGTATGACCGTTTAAAAGATTACACTTATTATATCAGGTACCTACCGTCAACTGGTCTGAAAGTGACTTATACTAAAGCCGTGTATGCAGAAAAAATGTGGCAGAGATATTCTCCGCCACATTTTTCTACGCAATTTTTTACTCGAATATGAGATTCTATTTTTTAATTTCGGATTATTTCCTTATATAGTATTATCGACTCACTTCTTCTTTTCTCTTATAAATCATCTACCAATGCTGTGCTTTTTGCATAGGCTGTACTTCTTGCTTCAAAGAAGTCCGTTTTTACAAGGTTGGCATCGGCATATTGGCTTACCCATTTCATCGTCTCCGGTTCTTTTTCATATTCTTCATATAACACTCCAAACCCAAGACTTTGGAATCTTAAATTTCCAAGATATTTGATATACTCTTCTACATTTTCTTTTGTAAGCCCGGCAATCTTATCGCCAATGACATATTGTCCCCACGCGATTTCCTGTTCTACTCCTTCTAAAAACATTGCTCGGATTTCTTGTATCATTTCTTCATCAAATAGATGTGGTTCTTCTTTTTTCAGTTCTAATAAGATATTTCGAAATAGCCATAAGTGGGTATTCTCATCTCGATTAATATATCGAATTTCTTGAACACTCCCCGACATTTTTCCATTTCTGCCAAGATTATAAAAGAACATAAATCCGCTGTAAAAATAAATTCCTTCTAAAATATAGTTGGCAATCAATACTTTTAACAATGTCTTATCATCTTGTTTTTCTTGAAATTCGTTATAAAGATTTCCAATGAAAGTATTTCTTCTCAGCAAATGTTCATCTTCTTTCCACTGATACAAAATAGAATTTCTCTCCACCGGATTGCAAATGGAATCCAACATATAACTATAACTTTGGCTATGAACTGCTTCTTGAAATGCTTGAATCGTTAGGCAAAGATTCACTTCATTTGCCGTAATATACTGTCCAATGGAAGGCAAATTGGCTGTTTGAATGGAATCCAAAAAGATTAGGAAACTTAAAATCTTATCATAAGCGTTTCGCTCTTGTTCCGATAACTTTCTATAATCCAATAGATCCACTGCAAGACTAATTTCTTCTGGAATCCAAAAATTATTCATCGCCTGTCGATACCATTTGCTCGCCCATTGATATTTCATATTATTAAAATCATTTAAGTTCGTTGTATTTCCACCAATCATCTGACGTTTTGTAACATCAGTCTCCCCTTCCGGATAAAATAATTTCTTTTTTTGTAACTGTGCCATTTTTTTCTCCTATGTTTTTATATTAAAACTCTACATCTCATTATCATTTAAGAAGAACAGCTTTCACACTCTTCCACCTCTAACGCCTTGCTTCTTACATAATAAAGAGTTTTTACTCCATTTTTCCACGCTTCTATTAATAAATTTAACACCTGTCGCATCGTATATTCATTGGTAATATAGAGATTCACGCTCTGCGCCTGATCAATATGTCGCTGACGAACACCAGCTGCTTTCATGCTCCATGTCTGATCGAGCTGATGTGCCTCTTTATAGAGCCAATACGTCTTACTATCTAAATCCGGAGCCACTCTCGGCAACATACTATGTTTTTTCTCTTCTAAATAATAACGCTTCATAACGGGATCAACTCCCGCTGTCGTTCCTGCTAAAATGCTCGTACTGCTTGTCGGTGCAATAGCAATTAAATAGGCATTTCTCATACCATACGCATTGACTTGCTCTCTTAATTTCGTCCACTTCTCATCGGTATATCCTCTTTTTACAAAGTATTGTCCATTGTCCCAATCACTGCCTGCAAAACAAGAATAACTTCCTCTCTCTTTTGCCAACTGATTGCTTGCCATAACCGCATAATAATTGATCGATTCAAAAATGCGATCGGAAAACTGTAAATGTTCTTCTGCTTCCCATACAATGCCATGTTTTGCTAACATATGATGATATCCACTCACACCAAGTCCAATACTTCGATACCGTTGATTCGTAATCTCTGCATATGGAAGTGGATAGAAATTCAAGTTAATTACATTATCCAATGCTCTCACCGCTGTCTCCACAACTTCTTTTAATTTCTCTTCCTGTTCCACTTCAATATTTCCAAGACAAAGGCTTGCTAGATTACATACGACAAAATCCCCTGCTTTTACGGAAGTTGTCACAAGAACTTCCTCTTCTTCCTCTACAATCGTAACTTTTTTTGTTTCCATCGCCTGCATATTTTGTGCGATTTCGGTACAAAGATTGGAAGAATAGATCATTCCTTTATGAGGGTTTGGATTCATGCGGTTCACTAAATCTCGATTAAAAATAAATGGGGTTCCTGTTTCCACCGCTGATTTTAAAATAAGGCGAACGAGATCTTTTAATATAATCACCTTTTTATGGATCCTTTCATCATTTACGCACTCAAAATATCTTTTCTCCCATTCCTCGCCATAGAAATCCTCTAAGCAATATCCTTTCACCGTCAAAATATCATGCGGACACATTAAATACCAATTCTGATCGAGGTTTTCTTCTGCCATCTTCCAAAAGAGATCGGGATAACAAACTGCTTGAAATACATCATGAGCCTTCATTCTCTCATCGCCATTGTTTGTCTTTAGCTGGAGAAATTCCAACAAATCTTTGTGCCATGCATCTAAATAGACGGCAACTGCCCCTTGTCTCATACCGAGCTGATCCACCGCTACCGCTGTATCATTGACAAGACGAATCCAACGGATTACACCGCCTGCCGCTCCTTTAAATCCTCGAATACTGCTTCCTGCTGCCCTTACCTTTCCAAAATAAAGTCCCATTCCGCCGCCAAACTTGCTGACCATAGCAAAATTATCAATGCTTCGATATATTCCTTCTAAACTATCTGGAACAACATCGATAAAGCAGCTAGAAAGCTGATAAAACGGCTTTCTTGCATTGGAAAGTGTCGGAGTTGCCATTGTCACTTCCATCTTGCTGAGCATATCATAAAATCGTTTTACCCACATCATTCGCTGATTCGTTTCTTTTAATGCCATATGAAGAGCAATTCCTAAATACATCTCCTGCGGCGTTTCCAGTAATTCTCCTGTATGACTTCTTACAACATATCGCTGTAATAATAGATCAAGCCCTGAATAGGTGAACTTTTCATTTCGTTCCTCTACTAAAAATCCCTCTGCCTCTTCCAACTCTTCTTTCGAATACGATTCTAACAGATAAGAGCCATATAAATTTTTCTCTGTAAAATAAACAACTTTCTCATAAAAGGAAGGAAGATGTAACTGCTCTAACCTCGCGTTCAATTCCATTTTAAATTGGCAATAAAGAAGCCTTCCTGCAATAAATTCCCACTTTGGCGCTTCTTTCGATGTCAATTCTGCTGCTGATTGAATTAAGGCATTTAACTGCTCTTCCTCTGACATTCCTTCTTTTAAAAATCCTCGAAAACGTTCTTTTAAAGAACTAAGATTATAATCGTTCTGATTAAAGTCACTCTCTATTTTCTCTATGCATTGTAAAATCTCTATTTTCAAAAAATATTGAGAAAAAAGACTTTTCCCTTTCTTCTCCACTCCATTTACTACCATATATTGTATCCTTTCAAACACTGTTCTCTACATATTGTCAATGATATATACTCTATCATAAAATCATAAGAATATCAATTACTATTATTATAAAGATTTTTTAGCCTATTGATTGCTTTCTTATTTTTTTCCTTCTGTTATAATAGATAATAGAACGTTTTATTTCAAAAAAGGAGGGAAGCTCTATGGCAAAATTAGAAAAAACGATGACTGGAAACTTTCATCACATATTAAAAACAATCGAAACTGGCATATTAAATGGAAGTGTTTCTGCTTCTTTAGAAGATTCTAGCGACTTTAGAATTGGCGATGCCCATTGCAGCGTTCGCGTCTTTGAACGATATAGCTATCTCGGTGGAAACCGTGTCAGCTTAAATGTTACGCTTTTTGAAAATAATGGAACGATTAAATTATCGGCGATTTCCTCTGGAGGCAGCCAAGCGATCTTTTGGAAAATCAATACATTTGGAGAAGAGGCATTTTTAGATAAATTAAAAGAAATCATAGAAGAATTGGAAAGGAAATAGAAGTAAAAATGGTTTTATTTATTGATTCATCAAAAGAAAAAGAAACAATTACAAAAAAAGTGTTAGCAACGCTTCCAGAGTGGTTTGGTATTCCTGAAAGCACTGCGGAATATGTAAAAAACAGTAAAAATTTGCCGCTTTGGGCGGATATTAAATCCAATACAATCCGTGGTTTCTTAGTCTTACAGGAAACAAGCCCATATACTGCTGAAATTTTGGTTATGGGAGTGAAACCAGAATTTCACCGCCATCACATTGGACAACAACTTTTTCATGCCTGCTACACATATGCCCAAGAAAAAGGCTATCAATTTTTACAAGTGAAAACTGTTGCAACTGGTTGTTATGAAATTTATGATCGCACCAATGCTTTTTATAAAAGTCTTGGATTTCATGAATTTGAATGTATCCCAACTCTTTGGTGTAAAGAAAATCCATGTCAAATTTATGTGATGGCACTTTAATGGAATATATTTTAAATGAGGATACAAAAAGTAATTGATTATCACTTAGGGAAATGAAATGCGCCACCCAATGATACTATTAATTTCTGCTATTAAAAGACGGTGAAAAGCCCCCTCTGTGGGCTTTCCACCGTTTGATACTACATTATTTTATACAATATGCACTCACATTTCTCAAAAAATATTTGTAATCTTCTCATTTTTCTTCGAAAAATCTAAGGATCTTTTCTCTATTGGATTCATACATTTCTTTATTATTATATTCTGCAAATCCCACATAGCACTCCATGAGCATCTGAACCTCCCACGACTAAAGTCGCAGGGTTCTAAAAGTTTAAAACTTTATTTAAGAAGTTTGATTCCATTATGCAATCCTTATTCTTACAGGCGTGTCCAGTTCGCCTCTATTGTATAGGACTTCTAAGTCCACAACTTTACTTTTACTAAGTATATTTAATGCTCCGT
>Cebus_capucinus_imitator_PRJNA485217_SSR105__coassemble_869_pt1 | contig 9728 bp, 10 predicted proteins | sample Cebus_capucinus_imitator_PRJNA485217_SSR105__metabat2_low_PE_004 | metagenome-assembled genome bin Cebus_capucinus_imitator_PRJNA485217_SSR105
AATTTATACATTTTTAAATGATCACTTTCGTACATTTCTATTATATCATTTATATATATTGCCAATTCCCTTTTTCATCTAACGGGCGCACTGTCAGCATGATATGAGCATGAGGATTGTGACCGGGAGGGTATGGATCGTGAATTGCCACATCTGCACACATCCCATCAGCTACAAAGGTGTCAGAAATAAAATTGGACAGCAGCTTCCCCCACTGTATTTTGCTTAGCTCAATCGGCAGAGCAACCACAAATTCACGGGCAAGGCGGCTGTCTTTTGTTTTTTCATTTTCTTCTACGGCGTTCCAAAGCACGCCCTGTTCTTTCCATTCTGACGGAGCGAACTCTGGTAGGAATACTTCCTGCCAAACCAATCCTTTCTTGCGGGTGTAGTCATGTAGCACCCCATCATAATCATTGAGAATTTTAGAACAACTCAGATAAGCGGAAGCTGCAACAGCACTTCTTCCTGTACCACGGCTGACTACCTTTGCTTCCAGATGATAAATTGCCATTTGTTTTCACCGTCCTTTCTTTCTGTTTCTCTTTTGAAAAGAGAAAATGGGTGTCGCCGAGAATGCGATACCCATAACTGCGTAAAAGCTGCCGGTGGCAGGTTTTCGCAGGCAGGTGGCGGGATGGGGTGGCAATATGCCACCTCATCGTTTTGCTGATAGTGCAAAATATAGAGCCGACTGCACAGGGAATGTTCGCTTGCGACATTGCCTGCCCACTCTGGAGAACTGTCTGAAAGACAGTTCGTGAGGAGCGCACGAGCCTGACCGAAGGGAGGGATACCACTGCCTGCTTTGCAGGTGGTGAGTAAGTGCGCCCTTCGGGAAAAAGAAAAAGCGACCGATAGCCGGTCGCTCATAAAAATCATCGGATTGGTTTGAATACTTCGCATAAAAAATCCTCCAACTGTTCCAAAGTCATCTGTGTTGTCTGCGGTAATGCTTTCTCTAAAATCGCACCTTCCTGAATCAGCCGCGTGTCCGTGCTTTTCGCTCTTTCTGTCGGTCACGCATTTCGGCTTCTTCCAATCTGTGCTTCGCCTGTAAAAGCTTCTTTTCATTTTCTGTCATAGGTTTTATTCCTTTCTGCCGTACCCGGCTGAAAACGCAAAGAAGGCGGCTCATGAGATTTTATTCTCACAAGTCGCCTTCAGCGTCATTTATTATGCTGTTTTCTGTTCTTGCCCGTTTTCTTTAACAAGCGGGGTATCAAGCAATACCGGTTCTTTCTCTTTTATTTGCTTTGCAGCATTGCGTTCTTTCTGCATCCTGCGGTTTGCTTCCGTCCTGCAATCATCACAACAGTATTTTACATCTTTCCGTGTAGCGGTAAAAGTTTTTCCGCAGTTCTCGCAGATACATTCCCGCTTTCGGTTTTCCACTGCTTCCTGCCGGTAAAATTTAGTACGGCACTTCGGACTGCAAAACAGAGTATTTGACCGCTTGGATTCAAATTCTTTACCACAGCATTTACAGATTAGCTGAAACGGCTGACCAACTGCGTGTTCACCAGCCTTGATTTTTTGGTAGCGTTCCCGGCTCTTGATGCGGTGTCTGCGAAGCTGTTCCTGCCGCTTAATCTCCTCCGGTGTCAGCTCCGGTTCGGGCAGCTCAAACCGTCCGATAAATTTCAGATAAAATTTTTAAACAATTATTAAACGATGACGATAGCATTTTCATGGGGAACTGTCATTTCCTATATCGGGTTCAGGTGTCAAACACTCACACTTAAAAACCTAATCGGCAAATTTCCAAAATAAAAAGAAGCGGAATCATCACAGTATTTTTACTGTCATAATTCCACTTCTATTCATAACTTATGTTTTTAACTAAATTCGCCTATTTGTGAACTACCTACCGTCTAAAGCCAGTAGGGTTGTGGTAGCCTTATTTCAAAGCGTCAAGTATTAGTTACGCTGGCACTACCATCACTCGATTTTTTCTAGCCAATGCAATTGCGATATGGCATACTTCCGTAACGGCACAAATTTTGTCCGCTAACGTAATAATCCAGCCTTCTTTGCTGTTTGGAATTGGTCCTAATGGAAACATATGAGTCCGAATGGCGTTCCACTCTTTCTCGCTCACCTGAAAAACTTCATAGCTATTTTCTGCCGCCACCTTTGGGCGATAAAAGGCTTGATGTTCTCCATTTGGTGTTTCCTCTTTAAAATCATATAGACAGAAATCATGTAACAAACCCGCTCTTGCAGCAACTGTTGCATCACAGCCTAGTTTTTTTGCTAAATGCCAGGAAAGATAAGAGACATTGACACTGTGCATAAGACGATTCGTCCACTGATGATGGACAAATTTACTCAACTCAACAAATTGTTTATTTTGAAGAATGTGTTTTACCTCTTCAAAATACGCTTGTGACACTTCTTCTGATACTTCAATACCCATTGGTCTCATTCCTTTCTTTTTTATTATTATATGCTACTTTTTATCACTCTTCCTCTACTTTTATTATCTTACTTTTTTTTAAACAATATAAGGGGATTTGTAAATATTTTACACATCTTCCTTTTCAAAACTCCCTTTATTCTTTGCTCTATTTGATTTTATTGAGATATTTTTTGATAGAGACAATGTAGGCTTCTCCCATCTTGCTTAAAATCATATTTTTTCTCGTAATATACCCAATTTCCATAATGCTATTCTGATTTTCCTCGTCTTCTTGAAACGGTACAGTTATAAAATCATTGCCGTTTAATTCTTCACAAATAATGCCAGAACAGAGCGTATATCCATTTAATCCAACCATTAAATTTAACATCGTCGCTCTATCATTTGCTTTAATCATTTGGGAATACTCATTGGTAGATAAAATCTCTTCTGCAAAATAAAAGGAACCATTATCCCCTTGATCAAAGGAAAGGCATGGGTATCCTTCTAATTGTTGAAAGCAAATATATGGCTCTTTTGCCAACGGGTGATTTTTCCATAAATAAACATATGCTTTGCAGTCGATGAGGTGATGAAACTCTAGATTCGCAGATTGCAATAGTTTTAATATGGCTTTTCTGTTAAAATCACTGAGATACAACACCCCGATCTCACTTTTTAATGTGCGAACATCTTGTATAATCTCATTTGTTTTTGTTTCTTTCATTGCGAACTCATATTTTGATAAATCAAATAGTTTCACCATATCCACAAATGCCTTTACCGCAAACGAATAATGCTGGCTAGATACACCAAATTTTTTCTTATAGCCATCTCCCTTTTTATATTTTTGCAATACATGTTCATATTGGCTATAAATTTCTTTGGCATAGAGCAAAAATTCCGCGCCATCATTCGTTAAAGTCACTCCTCTGCCACTTCTATAAAACAACGTAATGCCCAATTCTTTCTCCAACTCTTTTACTGCACTTGTTAGAGATGGCTGTGATACATACAGTTGTTCCGCCGCCTTATTTAAAGATTTTGTCTCTGCTATCGTAAGAATATAATTTAATTGTACTAATGTCATAATCAGATTCCTTTTTTCTACTAGGATTAGGGCGCCAAAAAGTCATACTTTAAAAACTAATTGGCAACGTTCACAAAACAGCAAAGAAGTTTTAGCCTTCTTTTTGAACGGTGCGATACCCAAAGAAGATGCAAGGCAGTGCAAGCACAATCTGTATCACTGCCGCTGTAAAAACGATGTCTTGCTTTTGTTGTTTTTTGATTCATATTGCTTTTCCTTTCCTATTTTTGGATATTCTTATCAGTTAAGATATCATTTCTTATCAATAAAAGCAACTTTTTTCTGATTCATTACATGCTTTCCAATAATAGGAAAAGGTGCCAAACAAACTAAGTCTGACACCCTTTTTCTATTTTAAAATATAAAAATTATATCTCTGCAACTACAAGCTCCACTTCCTCTTGTTTTGCCATTTCAATATACTTTTCTTCAATTTTATTGTCTGTAATAATTTTATCTACTTTACTAATCGGTCCAATAACAGACACATAGCCATTTCCGAACTTACTACTATCCGCTAAAACAAACATCTCTTCTGACACATCGATAATAGCCCTTTTCACCTGCATTTGCATTGTGGCAATTGATGTTAAACCGACCTGAAAATTAATGCTATGTACCCCTATAAATCCTTTATCCACATGAAATTGATGAATATTATGGACAGTTACATCTCCCATAGTAGCTGCTAACTTTCCACCAACATTCCCCCCTATCATATAGAGTTCCACATGTTTTGTATAAGCTAATTCATTCCCAATTAACAATGAATTTGTAACGACTGCTATTTGTTTTTCATGATGTTCTTTAATATAAAGTGCTAAATAAAAACTACTAGATGCATCATCTAATATAATGGTGTCGCCATCTTCAATAAATTCATATGCGCAAGCAGCAATGGCTTTTTTCTGCTCCACATTCCGATAAATACTCTCTGCCGCATATTTTCTTTCTTCCGGCTTTTGTTCAGTTTTAGTACTTACTGCACCACCATGTGTCCTTTTTAACAAACCTTCTTGCTCTAATTGTTTTATGTCATTTCTAATTGTAACTTCTGAACACTTTAATTTTCTGCTAAGTTCTACTACTTTTACTCGTTTATTTGTTTCTAAAGCCTGTAAGATTGCGTTTCTTCTTTCTTGTACCATAATTTTCCTCTCTGCCAATTTCATTTAAGCAGGGTCAGCCAAATTTAACTTTTTCCCTCCTCACATGCATGGCAACAATTTTCATGACATTTATAAAACGATCCCCAAATGCAGCTTTTGGAACAATCAATGCTTCGTCTGTTGTATAATAAATACCAATTGTCTTAGGAGTTGCTACAATTTTTTGAATGTCTTCCCATGAGTAAAGAACTCTTTTTCCTTGCTGTTCTCTCCAAATTCCATCTTGACAAAAACAATAAGCACTAGCTTCTTTAAAAGCATCATCATTTTCTAGAAGACGTTTTGCATTCCATTTAATTCGTAATGGTGTAAAACAAAGAAATGCTGTTGCTGCCACAATATAAAAGCTAATTTCTGAAAAATCTGCTTTTTTCATTACAAATAAAATAATTCCCATAAAAGCAATTGCAAGTCCAAGAATATTTGTAATGAATCCTGAAAATCGGGAATACGTATGAAATAAGATAAAATCATATAATGTATCTTCTGTCAACTGTACTTGAATTGTTTCCTGCATATTTGCTCTCCTTCTAAGAAAAGCCCTTCTAGTATTATAGCATACCAAAGGGCTTTTGTGTCAATTTAACAAAATATTTTTATTTTTGTACACCGCTTACTTTATAATACGCCCAGCCTTCTGGAGAATAAATTCCTTTTCTTCTCTTTTGCATATATTTATCAAATAAAGCTGTAATAAATGGACATAAAAACAATGTAATAATTGATGCAGTTGCACATTGTGCCGTTGCAAGGCTTGTATATTGTGCCATAGCTGGATCTGCTTCTGCAACTGCCGCTGGTGTCATTGCAGAGTTTAAGGCAGTTGTACCAATCGCTGCTCCCATCGCATTTCTCTCTTTTTTAGGCAGAAATAAATTCACAAGGATAAAGAACACTACTGCTGTTGCTGCTGAGATAAGACCTAAAATAATACCTGATGCTCCTGCCTGTACAATCGTTGTAATATCGGTCTTTGCTCCAATAGAAATTGTCATAAAAAATGTAACGATTGGCTGTGCGTTCTTACAAGCCTCACGGAATCCTTTATCCAAATTTCCCCAAATAAATCCAATTAATAATGGAACTAATGTGGCAATTAAAGATTCGAATGGAATAGATGCTAATCCTGTTGCCCCAAGTGCTACTAATGTAAAAAATGGTCCATCATTCAAAGATAAAATAGAAATTGCCCCTGTATCCGTAGCATTTCCAAACTGAGAAGAAAGTGAAATATAAAGAGAACCATTGGAATTAGTAATAGTTGCAATTAAAACAAATGGTGTAATTCCAAGAAATCCTGCTGGTCCACAAATTTTTCCGACTAAAAGCCCAATAATAACCCCAAGCGCAAATTTTATTCCTGTCATTACAACTCCTTTATATAATGGCATTCCAGCCTGACGTACGTCTATCATCGAACCACATACAATCAGGAAGAATCCCATCATACAAGAGTTACCTTCATAAAATAAAGCCGTTACATAACCACCAATTTGAAATACTTGTGGTGCGACTGTTGCTATCAAAACAGCAATTACTAATGGTATAATAACCAACCCACCTGGAAGATTTTTCATTCGATTAAGGATATCAAGATCCTTTTTTTCTTGCTTTTCTTCATTATTAGCCATAACTTTATTCCCCTTTACTCTTATTGGTTATGATATTCCCTTTCAATCTCCATAATACGCTCTACCTTCGGTGTGGAACCACCTCCTGCAAAATCACATTTTAACCAAATATCTACAAGGTATTTTGCAAGTTCCACTCCTATTACTCGTTCTCCCATACACATAATTTGTGCATTGTTACTCTTTCTAGAACGTTCTGTTGAAAATGGATCATGACAAACAGCCGCACGAATTCCTGGAACTTTATTCGCAGTAATAGCCATTCCAATTCCTGTTCCACATACTAAAATCCCTCGTTCAAAATTACCATTTGCAACCTCTTTTGCAACTGTTTGAGCTACATCTGGATATAACACAACCTCTTTTGCATTTGCACCAAAATCTACATATTCTACTCCTATTTCATCTAAATGTTTCATAATTTCCACTTTTAAAGCATATGCTGCCTCATCACACCCAATTGCTAATCTCATAACACAATAGCCTCCTTTTTTATTCACTAATTCTCTCTGATTCTCTAAATATCCTGTCAACAATATCACATGCTGTGCGATCCGTTCCGGTCAGACCACCTTTCCCGACAATTGGAAGCCCCTCATATTTTCCGACCATGCGACCAATATCTGTTTGTGGAATCACATAATCCATAACCTCAATACATTCGACACCCAATTGATAGCAGACATTTACCATCGTATCTCCACCTGTTGTATAGATACCAGCTATTTTTTCTCTTCCATATTGTTCTAAAACTTGAGAAATGATCATTCCAAGCCCTGCATTAATACGGTTTGCACTCATTCCTTCTGCATAACCACGTTTTTTATCTTCTGCATCTAAATCTAATAACTCTCCATGCAATGCTGTCTCAAACAAAATTGCTCTTGGTCTTTGTTCCTTTTGTAACAAATCAATTGCCTTATGTACTGCTTGAAATACTTCCTCTAAAGCTATATCCCCTCCTTCAATTAAAGGGATTGGTTCAACACTAATTCTAATATGTCGCTTATCTTCACACAAAACTTCCATTTGTTTTTTTGTAACCGGTGTAGCACTACCAGCTGCAATAAGCACTGTCTTTGTTATATCTTCTTTTTCCGGTGGAAGATTTGGAGTTTCCTCTACAATCATTCCTCTACAATAAGCTAATTTTGACGTAAATGCTCCTGGATCCACAGATACTATATTCCACTCTAATGAAATGCAAGCCTTGGCAATTTCCTCAACATCTTCTAAGGTAATAGCATCGATAACAATCACTCCACACCCTTCTGAGCGCTTCTTTTTTAATTCTTCTTCCAATGCATTTTTTCCCGCTAGCACTGTTTTTAATTCGATCAATCCAACTTTTCTTTTTGTCTGTTTTTCTAACAGAGCTGGGATATAGTTTTCTTTTACTGGTGTCCGAACATCTTGTGCAACCGGTGTTCGAATTAGGGCTGTTCCATCTATAATAGAATAACCACCTACCAATATTCTTTTCGATTGCGGCATCGCCGGAACTACAATTGCAATAGAATCTTCTGATAATTGATCAAGCATAGCATCGATTTCAACACCAACTCCACCTCTTAATGTTGTATCAATCCTCTTTTGGAAATATTTTACTCCCATGCGTTTTAATGCTCTTGTTGCAGACGCTACTTTCTCATATGCTTCATCATCAGGAAGCGGTCTAGAGTTGCTACTAACAATAATTGCATCTAATTTCCCTGCATCTCCTGCTTGTTCTGCTGCTGATTCATTAAAAAATACTGCCGTTCTCGCTTTGGAACGCGCTAATAATACCCCTGTTGTTGTAGCCCCTGTCAAATCATCTGCTACTGATCCAATCAATGGCATGCTATTCCCTCGCTTTCCTTCTCTTTATTTCAAGTTTTATTTTACTTCACGCTCATGTTTTTTAGCAGCATATTCTGCAACCACTTTTGTTGATTCAATTAAACTAACACAATCTGCAATGCCTTTTCCAGCAATATCAAAGGCAGTTCCATGATCCACAGAACTTCTGATAAAAGGAAGTCCCCATGTAATTGTTACAGATTTTTGAAAATCTAATGTCTTACAAGCAATATGCCCTTGATCATGATACATAGAAAGAATCGCATCAAATTTTCCAGATTTTCCAATATGGAATACAGAATCTGCCGGACATGGACCTACGGCATTAATCCCTCTCTCCTGTGCTGCTTTTACCGCTGGCTCTAATTCATCTAATTCTTCTCGCCCAAATAACCCATTATCACCATTATGCGGATTAATTCCTGCTACTGCGATACAAGGATTTTTAATTCCAACATTTCGAAGTTCTTTATCAATATTAACAATATTATCAAGAACTACTTCTTTGTTCGCATAATGAACAGCATCGATTAAAGACATATGACGACTCACAAAAAATACTCTTAATTTGTGGCAAGAAAACATAGTTAATGCATATGGAGAATTTGTTGCATGTTGATAAATCTCTGTATGTCCAGGTTCTTCTACCCCTACCAATTTAATTGCTCGTTTGTGAATCGGAGATGTTGAAACTGCATCTACTTTTCCTGCCATTCCAAGTTCAATAGACTTCATAATCCAATCAATAGACATTTGTCCAGCTTCTTTTTGAACTTCTCCCCATACAATAGAATCCGTATCATACTCTCCAGTTTCCATAATATCAATGATTCCATATTCATAAAGAGCTTCTTCTGGTTCTGAAATTTTATTAAATTTCAATTCTTTCCCTAAAACCTTAGCTGCTCTTTTCATAATATCGATACTTCCAATGACAAATGGACGACAGCATTCATAAATCTCTCGATCCAGCATCGTTCCTACTACGATTTCTGGTCCAATACCAGCTGGATCTCCCATAGTGATTGCAGTGATTGGTCTAAACTTCATACTTTCGTTTTCCTTTCGTTTTATTATTTTTTATTTTTGTTTCTTAACTTTTTTGTTTTAATCGTATTCTAACTCTTTTTGTTTTCCTTTGCAATACTAATTTATTTTTTCTATATTTTTCACAATATTCTCTTTTATTTTTTGTTTATTTTCACTTTTATTTTATTTATTTATGTTTATTTTCGTTTTATTATTGTTTTTTTATCTTTAAGATTGTATAATAAAAAAGCAATTGAAATTTTTTCATTTTATTTCTATAACAAGGAGGATACTATGCATAAAAAACTATATTTTGGTAGCAATTTAAAAATGTATAAAAACATTGAAGCTACAACAGCTTATCTACAACAATTATCTGAACTGACAAGTGATATCAGCCGTGATGAAATTGAATTATTTATTCTTCCTTCCTTTACAACTTTAGAAAGTGCTGTTTCTCAAACACTTTCATCTCCTATTACTCTTGGAGCCCAAAATATGTGTTGGGAGGAACAAGGACAATTTACTGGTGAAATCTCCCCTCTGATGCTACAAGAATTAAATAT
>Cebus_capucinus_imitator_PRJNA485217_SSR105__coassemble_871_pt1 | contig 9725 bp, 12 predicted proteins | sample Cebus_capucinus_imitator_PRJNA485217_SSR105__metabat2_low_PE_004 | metagenome-assembled genome bin Cebus_capucinus_imitator_PRJNA485217_SSR105
AAAAAGGAGAAAAGAACGATATGATAGAATTTAAAGCATTTTTAATTAAATATGCAGAAATTGGTATCAAAGGGAAAAATCGCTATCTATTTGAAGATGCTCTTATGAAACAGATTCGCCATGCCATCGCACCGGTTGGCGAGTTTGAGGTGAGAAAAGAATCAGGGCGTGTTTTTGTGGAAGCACAAGGAGACTATGATTTTGATGAAGCGGTGACCGCTTTAAAGAGAGTCTTTGGTATTACTGGAATTTGTCCAGTTGTGATTGAGGAGAATAAAGAATGGGAACATTTAAAAGAAGTCGTATGTCATTATGTGGAAGAGCATTATGCGGATAAAAACTTCACATTCAAGGTTCATGCGAGAAGAGCGGATAAACAATATCCAAAAAATTCCAATGAGATCAATGCGGATATGGGAGAACAGATTTTAACACATTTCCCAGAGACAAAAGTAGATGTCCACAACCCAGATGTATTGCTGACCATAGAGATTCGTTCAAAAATCTATATTTATTCCACTGTGATTCCAGGACCAGGAGGAATGCCTGTTGGAACAAATGGAAGAGCGATGCTCTTATTATCCGGCGGAATTGATAGCCCGGTGGCTGGATACATGATTTCAAAACGTGGAGTTGGCATTGATGCCACTTACTTCCATGCACCGCCTTATACAAGCGAACGTGCAAAGCAAAAAGTAGTGGATTTAGCGAGATTGGTGTCCAAATATTCAGGACCAGTTCGCCTTCATGTTGTAAACTTCACTGATATTCAATTGGCAATTTATGAAAAATGTCCTCATGATGAATTGACGATTATTATGCGCCGTTATATGATGAAGATAGCGGAACATTTAGCGAAAGAAAATGGGGATTTAGCGCTGATCACAGGGGAAAGTATTGGACAGGTTGCTTCTCAGACAATGCATAGCCTTGCCTGCACAAATGAAGTTTGTACGATGCCAGTGTTCAGACCTTGTATTGGAATGGATAAGCAAGAGATTATCGATATTGCTGAGAAGATCGATACGTATGAAACTTCAATTTTACCATTTGAAGACTGTTGTACGATCTTTGTGGCGAAACACCCAGTGACAAAACCAAATATTAATGTGATTAAAAAATCAGAAGAAAATTTAAAAGATGTCATTGACGAATTAATGCAAAAAGCAATTGAAACAGTAGAAATTATTCAAGTGAGATAGAAAAACACCCTGTAAGCATAGCTTTTCGTTGTTTTTGCTTTACAGGGTGTTTTCTTATATAAAAAAGAATAGTGTTGATTATTCTACGATATAAGGAGCAAGTCTCTCCATAACAGTAGCTGCATCATTTTCATTGTGGATATTTAAGTCAATTGGTTTAGAAATGTCTAAGCTGAAAATACCCATAATTGATTTTGCATCGATTGTATATCTACCGGATACTAAATCAAACTCAGAATTAAATTTGTTAATTTCAGTAACAAAGTTTTTTACTTTTTCAATACTATCTAAAGAAATTTTAATTGTTTTCATTTTCAAAATCCTCCTAAAATTTATAAATCCTTTATTTTCTACTGTACATAGTACAAGGGGAGGCTTAAAAAGTCAAGATAAAAAGTTGCTAAAAAAATAACAAAAAAAAACAAGACTTTTACGTTCTGAACGAAAAAAAGACGAAAATTGTTGTATTTCACATAGAAAGAAATAGAAGTGGAGGAAAATTTTGTATGAAAGAAAGAAGAAAAGTTGCGACCTTAACACTTGGGTGTAAAGTAAATCAATATGAAACTGATGCGGTTCAAGAGTTGTTAAGTGCAGTCGGATATGAAATTGTAGAGTTTCATGAAAAGGCAGATGTATATCTTGTAAACACTTGTTCAGTGACGAATATGGCGGATCGAAAGAGCAGACAGATGCTTCATCGAGCGAGAAAGATCAATCCGGAAGGGGTTGTGATTGCCATGGGCTGTTATGTGCAGTCGGCAGCCGATGAATTATTAAAAGATCCGTATGTGGATTTAGTTATTGGGAATAATAAGAAAAAAGATATTGTAACGATTCTTGATGAATATTTTAGAACCAATCATAAAGTACAAGAAGTGATCGACATCAACGATACAGAAGAGTATGAAGAGCTTACAATTCATGAAGTCAGTGAACATACAAGAGCTTATATTAAAGTACAAGATGGGTGCAATCAGTTTTGTTCTTATTGCATTATTCCTTATACAAGAGGGCGTGTTCGAAGCCGCAAGATGGAAGATGTGTTAAAAGAGGTGGAGATACTTGCACAAAATGGTTATAAAGAAGTTGTTTTAACGGGAATTCATTTGAGTTCTTATGGAATTGACTTGCGAGAAGAGGGTGAAGAACTTCATCGAAAAGCAGTTTATGGAATAGAAAAGAGCAAACTACTTGAATTAATTCAAAAAGTTGCTAAAATAAAAGGGATAAAACGTGTTCGTCTTGGGTCCTTAGAGCCTCGTATTATTACAGAAGAGTTTGCAAATGAATTGACAAAAATTAAAGAATTCTGTCCACATTTTCACCTCTCCTTACAGAGTGGCTGTGATGAAACATTGAAAAGAATGAATCGTCACTATACTTGCGAAGAATATAAAACAAGCTGTGAAATATTGCGAAAAGCATTCGATCGACCAGCTTTAACAACCGATGTCATTGTTGGATTTCCAGGGGAAACAGAAGAAGAGTTTCAACAGACTTATGAGTATTTAAAAGAGATCAATCTATATGAAATGCATATTTTTAAATATTCAAGAAGAAAAGGAACGAGAGCCGATCAAATGAAAAATCAAGTATCGGATCAGGAGAAAGCAAAGAGAAGTGCCTTGTTGCTTACGATGACTGCAAACAACCAAAAGGCGTTTGAAGATGACTTCCTCGGAGAAAATACAGAGATTTTGTTGGAAGAAATGTATGAAGAAGATGGAAAACAATATTTTATTGGGCATACAAAACGTTATCAAAAGGTAGCAGTACAAGGAGAGAATCTAAAAGAAAATCAAGAAGTGCTTGTGAAGTTGACGGGAAGATTAGCAAGCGGAATGTTAACAGGAAGTGTAGTTTTTGAAGAAAAATAAAATGATTTATTGTATTTTCTGATAATTTATATTAGAATAGAACTATAAGTATTAAAGGACGTGATGATATGGAATTAAACAATACACAATATTTTCAACAAGTGGAACCAGAACAAAAATTAGATGTACACGATATTTTAAAACAAGTATATGCAGCATTGACAGAGAAAGGGTATAATCCTGTGAATCAGATCGTAGGGTATATTATGTCTGGAGATCCAACTTATATTACAAGTTATAAAAGTGCTAGAAGTCTAATTATGAAAGTAGAACGCGATGAAATCATGGAGGCTCTTCTTGAAAACTATATTGACACAAGACTGAAGTAATACAAAAAATTTTAAAGTAGGAAGAGCAGGAGAGAATAGAACATGAGAATCATGGGACTAGACTATGGTACAAAGACTGTTGGCGTTGCATTAAGCGATTCATTGCTTATTACAGCCCAGCCATTGGAAACCATTGAGAGAAAATCAGCCAATAAATTAAGACAAACCTTAGCGAGGATCGAGCAGATTATCGATGAAAATGAGGTTTCTCTTATTGTGCTTGGATATCCAAAAAATATGAATAACACAGATGGAGAGCGGGCAGAAGCTACAAAACGGTTTCAAGAAGATTTAGAGAGACGAACAGGTCTTGAAGTGATGCTTTGGGACGAAAGGCTTACAACCGTAGAGGCAGAGAGGATACTGATCGAGAGTAGTGTTCGAAGAGAAAATCGAAAAGATGTGATTGATAAAATGGCAGCAGCCATTATTTTACAGAGCTATTTAGACGCTCATGGAGAGAAACATAAAAATGCCGACTAATTTTATTTGTCGGCATTTTATAAAACGGAAATTATTATTAGGGGATAATTTATATATAAAAATAAAAAAGTGAAAAAGAAAAGAGGTATGTTATGGAACAAAGAGAAGTAATCCCATTTGTGACAGAAGATGGAGAAGAATTAGAGCTTTATGTGTTAGAACAGACAAAATTAAACGGTCTTAACTATTTGCTCGTTGCGGACACATTGGACGAAGAAGAGGAAGATGTGGAAGTTTACATTATGAAAGAAACAGCAGCAAAAGACGGAGAAGAGTACGCTTCTTATGAATTTGTAGAAGAAGACGGAGAGTTAGAAGCTCTTGGCAAAATTTTTGAAGAGTTATTAGAAGACGTAGATATTGAATTATAGGAGAACGTCTTTGAAACGATCGCATATAAGTGAATCGTATGATTTTACTCGCTTGAAAGGAAGGATTTGTGGACATCGAAACGATAGAATCTTTTCTAATAAAGGAGATGCCGCTAGAATTTCAAGTGATAGACCATGAAGGAAAAGTGTACGGATTGTTAGAAAGACTACATGGAGAAACAGAATTAGGAAAACAGGAGGAATTATTTTGAAAACGGATAACAAATCAATAAAAGTCATTCCGTTAGGAGGCTTAGAAGCAATTGGAATGAATATCACAGCCTATGAGTTTGAAGATAGTATTATCGTCGTGGATTGTGGTTTATCATTTCCAGACGATGAGATGTTAGGAATTGACTTAGTAATACCAGATATTACGTATTTAAAGGAAAATGCAGATAAGGTGAAAGGACTTGTGATCACTCATGGACATGAAGATCATATCGGGGCGATTCCTTATGTGTTAAAAGAGTTGAATATGCCTATTTATGCTACAAAGCTAACGATGGGATTAATTGAAAATAAGTTAAAAGAACATGGACTTATGAAGACAACGAGAAGAAAAGTTGTAAGACATGGACAGTCCATTAATCTCGGCTGTTTCCGCATTGAATTTTTAAGAGTGAACCACAGTATTGCGGACTCAGCAGCTCTTGCAATTTATTCCCCAGCAGGAATTGTCATTCATACAGGGGATTTTAAAATTGACTACACACCATTATTCGGTGAGACGATGGATTTAAGCCGTTTTGCAGAAATTGGGAAAAAAGGAGTGTTGGCACTTTTATCCGACAGCACCAATGCAGAGCGCCCTGGCTATACGATGTCAGAAAAAGTGGTAGCAAGAAAATTTGATAGCTTATTTGCGGAACATACGAAGAGACGTATTATTATCGCTACGTTTGCATCAAATGTAGATCGTGTTCACCAGATTATTGCAACGGCACATAAATACGGAAGAAAAGTTGTCGTAGAAGGAAGAAGTATGGTCAACGTCATTGGAACAGCGGCGGAACTTGGCTATATGGAGATTCCGGAAAACACGTTAATCGATGTGGAGCAGATGAAAAATTATTCCGATGAACAGCTCGTGTTGATTACAACAGGAAGCCAAGGGGAGACGATGGCAGCATTATCTCGTATGGCAGTATCGGTGCATAAGAAAATTTCAATCCAGCCAAACGACGTGATTATTTTCAGTTCCAATCCGATTCCAGGAAATGAAAAGGCGGTATCAAAAATTATTAATGAATTGTATATGAAAGGGGCAGAAGTTATTTTCCAAGATACACATGTATCCGGTCATGCTTGTCAAGAAGAGATCAAATTGCTCTATGCCCTTACAAAACCAAAATATGCAATTCCTTTACATGGAGAATATCGCCATAGAAAGACAAATGCAGGGCTTGCTGTGGAAATGGGAATCCCAAAAGAAAATGTCTTTATGATCTCTTCAGGAGATGTGTTAGAATTATCCAATGAATCTGCGAGAAAAGCGGGAAGAGTTCCGGCACAGGGAATTTTCGTAGATGGTTTAGGTGTCGGCGATGTAGGAAATATTGTGCTTCGCGATCGTCAGCATTTATCTCAAAATGGTTTATTAATCATTGTTGTAACATTGGAGAAATTCAGCAATCAATTAGTAGCAGGACCTGATATTGTATCAAGAGGTTTTGTCTATGTAAGAGAATCAGAAACATTAATGGAAGATGCAAGACAGGTTGTTCGTGAAGCGTTGATGGAATGTCTTGATCGCAATGTGACTGATTGGGGCAAGATTAAAAATACAATTAAAGATTCTCTTGGAGAATTTTTATGGAAACGAACAAAGAGAAATCCAATGATCCTTCCAATTATTACAGAGGTGTAAATAAAAAAAGATGGATACGATCACATATAAAACAAAATCCCTCGTAAGAGAGATGAAGCAGCATAAAGATTATAAAAATTATCAAAAGTTGCAGAAAAAATTAGAAGAAAATCAAGAATTGATGAATCGAGTCAATGAATATCGGAGGCGTTCTTTTCTCTTGCATAACGGTCTTGATGTCGGTAATCTTATGCAAGAAGTGAGAAACTTACGAAATGAATATCAAGAAGAATTAACGAATCCGCTTGTTATGGATTATTTGATTGCAGAGCAGAGCGTTTGTCGAATGGTGCGTGAAGTATCAGAAGCGATTGCAAAAGATATTAACTTAGATTATGGATTCTTAGAAGAATAACAACGAGGTAACTACATGGCAAAAAAACAAGCAAGTCAGACGATAAGGGCGGTATTAGAAACTGTTGTAAGGCTGGCGATCAATTTAGTGATTCTTTATTTATTAATTCAACTTTTTTTGTTCGCCTATGGCTTTGCTTACCAAGTGTTTGCCAATGAAGCATATGAGCCACAGAATAAGGCGACGGTTACGGTAACGATTCATAAAGGTGCCTCTATTTTAAACATTGCGGAGCAATTAAAAGAAGATGGAGTCGTTGAAAATGCTTATACCTTTGCGTTACGGTATCGATTTTCAAAATACAATGGTCAGTTAAAAGCCGGTACTTATGAAGTGGGGCCGGCGATGAAAACAGATGAAATTCTATCCGTCCTTTCTGCGGAAGAGACGGATAGTCCATAAGGAGTTAAGTAGAATGATAGTAGATGAGAGAATTGTCGCCTACATCAATTCTATGAACCACAATGACAGGGACATAGTTTCCGCTATCGAAAAAGAAGCGATTGCAAACTATGTCCCAATTATCCGTAAAGAGACAAAAGAATTATTGAAAGTTCTCATTTGCATGAAAAAGCCGATGAAAGTGTTAGAAGTAGGGGCAGCAGTTGGTTTTTCCTCTATTTTTATGAGCGAATATTTGCCGGAAGGGGCGACGATTACAACAATTGAGAACTATGAACCTCGAATTATAGAGGCGAAGAAGAACTTTAAACGTGCGGGAAAGGAACATCAGATCACGTTACTAGAAGGAGATGCCAACGATATTTTAAAGACATTAGAGCCTTCTTATGATATGATTTTTATGGACGCCGCAAAAGGACAATATATCCATTTTTTTCCAGAGATTATGAGGCTTCTAGGAAAAGATGGACTTTTGATTTCGGATAACGTGCTTCAAGATGGAGATGTGGTTCAGTCAAGATATGGTGTGACGAGAAGAAACCGAACGATTCATAGCAGAATGAGAGAATATCTCTATACATTAAAAAATATCGAAGAACTTGAGACCGTTATTTTGCCGGTTGGTGATGGCGTGACGGTTAGTACAAGAGTCGAAAAGAAAAAAGAGAATCAACGAGAAGATGTTGAGATAATTTGATGAACATGATACAGAAGAAATAAGGAAGAAAAAGGAGTTAGAATGAGAAGAGAAATTGAATTATTAATCCCCGCAAGCAGTCTTGAAGTGTTAAAGACAGCCGTTACTTATGGGGCTGATGCGATCTATATCGGAGGAGAGATGTTTGGACTTCGTGCCAATGCGAAGAACTTCTCCAAGGAAGAGATGAAGGAAGGAATTGAATACGCTCATGCCCATGGCGTAAAAGTATTTATTACAGCGAATATTTCTGCCCATAATTATGACATCGACGGTGTGTATGAATATTTTAAAGAATTAAAAGAGTTACAGCCAGATGCGGTGATTATTTCAGATGCGGGAATTTTTGCCATTGCAAAAGAGATTATTCCAGAAATTGATATTCATATCAGCACACAGGCAAATAGCACCAACTATAAAACATACCAATTCTGGTATCAATTAGGAGCAAGACGTGTCGTTGCTGCAAGAGAGCTTTCTTTGGAAGAATTAAAAGAAATTCGTGCAAATATTCCGGAAGATATGGAAATCGAAGCGTTTATTCACGGCGCAATGTGTATGTCACAGTCTGGAAGATGTCTTTTAAGCAACTATATGACAGGGAGAGATGCCAACCGTGGCGCATGTACGCACCCATGCCGTTGGAAATATTCTTTAGTGGAAGAAAATCGTCCAGGAGAATATATGCCTGTTTATGAAAATGAAAGAGGAACTTATATCTTTAATTCCAAGGACTTAAATATGATTGAACACGTTCCGGAGTTAGTGGAAGCGGGAGTTGATAGTTTTAAAATCGAAGGTAGAATGAAAACCGCTCTTTATGTGGCAACGGTGGCGAGAACATACCGAAAAGCCATTGATGATTATTTAAAATCAGAAGAAACATATCGTGAAAACTTAGACTACTATCGAAGTGAAATCTCAAAATGTACGTATCGTCAGTTTACAACTGGATTTTATTTTGGAAAGACAGATGAAAATAGCCAGATCTATGATAACAATACGTATATTAAAGAATACACATACATTGGTTTAATTCAAGGAATAAATGAAGAAGGTCTCTATGAATTAGAGCAGAGAAATAAATTCTCTGTGGGAGAGACAATCGAAGTGATGATTCCAGACGGAACAAATAAAGAGCTTGTTGTAAAACGAATCTTAGATGAAGATGGAAGAGAGATGGAGAGCGCTCCACACCCAAAACAAAAAATCTTTGTGGAATTAGAAGAAGGATTAGAACTTGGCTGGTTACTTCGTAGAAAAGAAGAAGTATAGATAAAAGAAATGGAAAAAGGTGATTGAAAATACAGCTGTTGTAGTTTCAATCACCTTTTTCTCTTTGTAAATTAGGAGCCGACTAAGAGATCATATGGGCTCCTATTGTATAAGTCCAAGCGTCTTTTTTATAGCGACCAACGCAATCAGAGAAATAATAGGCGCCATCTCCAGAGCGATATTTGCTCATAGAAAATTTGACTTTTGTATGAGAGCTGTTTAAAGATTCTCCTTGTATCTCGATATAGATGCCGTTTGTAAATGTGCCATCTTTGATTTTTCCATCTTGTTCTAGCTGTTTGAATGTGCTTTGATAGCCTGTAACATTGAAATAACTTCCGCCTACATAGGTAAGCGCTTCTTTTTCCAATACGGTTAAATTTTTGATGCCGTCAAGGTTGAAAGCGGCTTCCGTAATAGAATCAGAAAGGGCAGAGTCGGTGGTGGCGAGTTCTTGTAATGCGGATAAATAAAGGAAGAGAGGGGAATCACTTTTTTCTAAACGCTCAATGGTGGTGGCAGAAATCTGGGCTGGATATGTTTCTTGTACGATGCCATTCCAAGAAATGTGGGCGGTAAAACCGACGAAATCAGAAATCGTGTTCGGAGATTCTTGGATTGTAAGGAAAAATGGCGTCATCAGATCGTCTTCGCTAAGAGAAATGGCAAGGAGGGAAGAGTCGATTTGTTGAACGACTAAAAGATCCATTTCATAAGGAGCTAGTTTGTTTTAGCAGTTGATGGCGGCGTTTGATAGCAGATGGCAGTTGTTTGCTTCGCTATGATTTGATATAGGAAAAAACAAACGAGGCAAATAACGATTAGGCAAAGGATTGAAGGCAATCCTTTTTTCTTTTTAAA
>Cebus_capucinus_imitator_PRJNA485217_SSR105__coassemble_892_pt1 | contig 9533 bp, 11 predicted proteins | sample Cebus_capucinus_imitator_PRJNA485217_SSR105__metabat2_low_PE_004 | metagenome-assembled genome bin Cebus_capucinus_imitator_PRJNA485217_SSR105
CCCCAAAACAATAATAACAAGCTGCCCACCAAATCCCAAAATAATATTTTTTATAAATTTTGATCTACTCATATTCACCTCTTTAAAATTCAGTTAATTTTATATCCTTATATTTTATAAAATAAATAATAATTAGAATAATATATTATGCTTTACGGTTAATCAAAAGTGAATATGAATGGAACATGTATTGAATCCATCTCAATGGATTTATATAAGTATACATAAATACTATCATCAAAGGAAATAATAAGCATAAGAAGGTTCCAGATATCCAAATGATATAAATATTACTAACTCCTATATCTATGATTATTTTAGTAAAAAAACGAACTACTATAAAATGACAAATATATATTTCCAAACTATATTGACCTATTATACCAAAGATAGAAAAAAACCTTTCAATGTATGCTCTCAATTTATACATAAGAGTACTTATACCCAACCCTGCGCACAACATGCATTCAATATATAGGTCATCATAATTTAGCAATATAGCTAAAAGAATTAGTAGTATTGAAGAAATGCATACATACTTACTAAACTGTTTTATATTTCTGCCTCTAATGAGCATACCATATGAATAAAATACTCCATAACTTAACCAGCCTATTAACTCTATTTTATTAGATACTTGTATTTTTTCATAAATTATATACAAAAAGTAGTATCCAAGAAACAAAGAAAATATAATGTAACAATTATTTGTAAAACACCTAATTGTCAGTACAAGTAACTGTATAACAAAAAGAGCATACAAGAACCATAAATTCCACCTAGGTGTATACCATAAAACTTTTAGATCAGAAATAGAAACCATTTCATTCCCTGCATAAATAAAATACTTTATAAACCAATATAAATATATCCATATTAGATAAGGTATATATAATTTAAACATACATTTTATTATTCTAGACATATACATTTCTTTATCATACTTAACTATATTCAAATCATTTACTAAATACCCACTAAGAAAAAACATAACTGCCATATGAAAAGAGTACAAAATCCTATCAAATATAAGTAATTGGACAATTCTAGTATTTAATAAACTTAAAATAGCTCTTTCAACATGCCCTGCTACCATTAAAGTTATAATAATACCTTTCCCATAATCCACCCATTTATATCTCCTTATCATTACAAATTCTCCTTTAAAATTTTGCATTTAATTTTAAAATCTTTAACTGGTATATTATTCTACTTGATCATTTTCAACATAACTTATATTCTGCCTCATAACTATGTTTACAGTTATGGACATTATTAAAAAAAAGTATTTAAATGTGGCTAATTCATCTACATATAATAAGTTAATCATATATAATCCAACTGATATTAAGCAAATTAATAATCCAGAATTTTTTGTTTTAATAAACTCAAAGAAATTTTTAAATAAAAAGCCAAAAAATAATATAAATACAGCAATTACTCCGAATACCCCAAAAGAAATATATGTTCTTACATAGAAATTGTCGATTGAAGTAACTAGCCAATTATCTATCTGATAGCTACCTATACTTGATGTTCCTTTTCCAAGCCAAGGATTTAATGAGTTATCATAAAAGATCTTCCATATTCTTTCTCTTGCTATCGAACTTGCTGAAATTGAACTATCACCTCCATATAATAATGACATATTTGTACCTAGTAATTCATCTACCACATAAGATAATTGCCTTAAACAATATTGGACTAATTCTGTATTGTATAATACACTTCCAATACAAACAAGTATCCCTATTATTGCGACTATATTTAAAAATGCAGCCCCCTTGTATTGTTTACTTGTAAACATATATAATAATATTAATTCTAAACCAAATAAGCCAATTCCTGATCTTCCACCTGTGGCAAACATATTCAAAATAACCAAAATAAAAAGAATTTTATTTTTAAATATATTGATACTATTTTCTTCATAACTATAACATGTCAATGGGAAAAACAGTATTAACACCATACCATATGCTAATGGATGTCCATATGGTCCACAAATTCTGAGTACAGAATCTCTATAAGAGGCTTCAATTGCATTGGCTTCTCCAATAAATACTTCTGTAAATATATTAAATTCTGTAAAAAACTCTATCAACCCTAGAATACAAACAATATATATACAAGCTGTAAGCATTTGCATAAAGTTATCAATAGATATATAATACTCTAATATATATAGAAATAGGTAAAACACAAAAAAACAATCTACGAAAAATCCGAAAAAGGTATTAATATCTCTTCGAAAAATTGCTGTATAAAGACATACTAAGAGATATACTATAATAGCCATATTATAATTACATTTTTTTGCTAACGCTATAAATTCTCTTTGTATATCAGGCATAAATAAAATCCATACATATGCTATCACAAGTAATATTCTTGGTAATGTTATATATGGTAAATTCCCCAGTTTTAAAGATATTAATGATTGTAACATCAAAGTGGCTATAATAAACCATTTAAATATTGTTTTTAATTTCAGTTTTAATTCCATATTCTTTTTGCCCACATTTTATTTCGTGAAATTTTATCAATTTATTTTCATCTAATTTTTCTATAAATATCTCTCTATATTTTTGAAAATCTTCTAAATTTAGAGTTGATAAGTTGATTTTTTTTAAAATATTTTGACATTCTTCATTAGTTCGATATTTAATCAATTTTGCTGGATTTCCACCAACAATAGCATATGGCGGAATGTTCTTAGTAACTACAGATCCCGCTGCAATAATAGCCCCCTGTCCTATTTCAATGCCTGAATTAATAATAGAACCATATCCTATCCAAACATCATCATGAACTATAATATCTCCCTTGCTACTCGCACCTATATCAGGCTCATGTAAAACTCGTTCCATCACAGGATATGTCAAAAATAAATCTTTACTATGTTCTGCATTTAATAAGAAAGTCACATTTTCTGCCACAGAACAATAATTTCCAATATATAGTTTATTTCCATTTTTATTTAAATCAATAACATTTAATAACCCATATGTATATTTCCCTACCACTACATGTTCAAATATAAAATTATTAGCTGGTAAAGTATCATTATGACTATTTCTTTTTCTCCACATCTTTTTCCTATTATATGTATAGACACGTTCTATAATTTTATTAATTATCATAATATTGAACTCCTAATGTACTTATCTATATATTGATTTGAGATTTCTTTCCAATTATATATTCTCTTTTCAACTTCATCACTATATATATTCTTATTAGTATCTATAATATCACATTCTGTTGCATTTCTAGTTTCAAGAGCAAACTTTTCCAAAACATCTGTAATTTTCAAATTATCTCTCCCAAATGTTATAAAATTGCGTCTAAAAATAATCGAAAAAACAGTTCCATGAAAAGTAGATGTAATAACCATCTTGGCATATTTAACATAGTTTAAAAATTCCAGCGGGCTACAAGGTATATTCTCATCACACCATGCATGTACAAATCCAACAGATATGACTCTAATATTCCCATATTTTTTTATATAATTCTTTATTTTTATAACTTCTTCCCTCGTAAAAAAATAACCATAAATTAAAATATATTCTTTTTGTTCTAATGCTTTAGGAACCTTATAATTAATCAAAAATGTAGGATCTAAAACCTCTATAGGTGTTCTATTAGTCACAGAAGTAACCAATTGATATGTTTGCTTATCTCTAACAGATATATCATTTAAAGCGGAAAAATTATTTATTTTGGGATATTGTTGAAGAAATTCATCTACACTACAATTATTACAGCTCACTGCATAAGTTAAACATTTTTTTGCGTTGATTCCCTCCCCAATATAATATAAACTATGCTCAAAATTATAATTCCTTACATTCCATAATTCGTCACTCCCTATAATAACTAAATCATAATTATCTTTTAAATTTTGTGTCGCATGAAAATATTTCCAATCCTTTTTATAATTTTTTAATAATTTAAAGTTAAATCCAATCCTCTTAAACTCTCTAAAATGTAAAGCATGAAAGGAATCTTTGAATCCCCATTTTTCCTTTTCATAATAAACTACAGTATGACCAAATTTTTTTAATTTTTTACCTAATGCATATGCTTGTAAATATGCTCCATAATTTAATTCATTAAAAATAGTAATAATACAAATCTTCATCTTAAACCTCTTTTATATTTATGTTATTGGATTATTTTGTTCAGCAAAACTGATCTTTTTTAATCTACAATATAATCCTGGTATATATACACAAATCCAAAGAATCATTTTTTCTCTAACACTATATTTAAAATATCTAGTTTCCCTATAATATTTTTTTATTATTTTAATTAAATACTCTTCTCTTTTCTCATCTCGTATTTGCTTATTTTTCATAAATATTCTCATAATAGAACACTCCTTAATTAAAGAGAGTAGACGCTTCTTATATAATTTCTCACATTTTTTAGAAATACTGCACATATCTTCAAATGCTTTTATTAAAGTAAAATACTTATAAAAATTCTCAGGTCTATACCTTTTCTCTGTTAAACTACCTTCATGTGCAACTCTATAATATAAACTTTCTGAAATTCCAACCATACATCTACACTTCATGAAAGCTTCATCAACAAATTTCAAATCCTCTAGATAGAAAATTTCTTCATCAAATTTTATATTCTCTAATAATTTTCTTTTAAATAATAAATGCCATACTGTATATGGATAATGTACCCTCTCAATATCTCCTAACTGAGGGCCAAATATTTCTTTAGCAAAACTATCGTATGAAACAATATTTCCATTAGGCAATATTGTTTCATATCCACAAGAAGATATGTCTGCTTCTTCATATATTAATAATTCATATAATTTTTTTATATATTCATTATTTACAATATCATCAGAATCTATAAAGGCAATATAATCCCCTGTAGCATATCTAAGTCCAAAATTTCTAGCAGAACTAGGTCCCCCATTTTCCTTGTGTAACACTACAATTCGTGAATCTTTTTTACTATATTCTTTACAAATTAAATGACTAGAATCCTTAGAGCCATCATCTACTAATATTATTTCTAAATTATTATATGTTTGTCCTATAATGCTATCTAAACAATTCGAAATATACTTTTCACAATTGTAGACAGGTATAATAATACTAACTAAAGCCTCCATTGTTCTCTCCTCTATTTTTTCTTATCTTTTTTCTATGTACTGCACTAATTCAAATAATTTTTGATTATATTTCTCTTTAGAAAAATTATTATATAGATATTCCTTTTGATAATTTATAACCTTTAACTCTTGTTCTTTAGAAAACATTAATACCTGTTGTATATTTCTCAACAATTGTTCTACATCTCCTATATCTACCAGGAGAATATCTTGCAATTCCTTTGGTATAAACTGTTTTGTAGATACAGTTTTTGTCATAATGACATTTTTCCCAGCTTTTATAGCATCAAACATAACTAATAAACCTGCTGTCATTTGACTATTCAATGTTAAAACGACTAATCTACTATTTCTTAGTTGCTCCAAATATTTATCATATGGAACATTAAATTCTACTGTAATATTGTCTAAATTATAAGAATCATTCCAATCACATTCTCTTGCTATCACATAAAAATGAAGATCTGGTCTTTTTTTTGCAACTTGTACCAATGTTTTCCAATCACGTGCACTTGCACCGCAGGAAAAAATATCATTAGAGCATATTTCATTATTTGTTGATAATAGGCTTTTATTATCAATTTCAATACCATCTGGGAGATGGAAAATATGTTCTCCTTGTCTTATCGAAAATAAATTTTTGTACTTCTCTACATCTTCTTGTGCATTACAAGTTGCCCATACATTCTTTTTATTTAACGCATGTGAATAAAGTTGGTTTCTTATTTTTTCAATATAGCGACTCTTTTTTGATGAATGGCAAAGCAGATTTAATACTAATATTTTTTTGTGTTTATAATTACATATGGAAGCCAAAATTCCTGGTGTGGCACACATAGATATAATCAAATCATCTTTATTTGCTCTTCGCAATGCTTGAAGTGCTAATCCTACACACTCTAAAGAATTAATAATTTTATACCATTTCCAAAACCTTCTTGCACCATCATCTGAATTATCAATTATCTCATAAGAATATCCCATTTTCTCCAGATAAGCTGGAAAGGATTCATTTTTCTTTGCTTTCCAATTATAGATAATAATTAATTTCTTCATCATTTTCTCCTAAATGCCATAAAAAATTCTACTGGTATTGATTTAATACTATAATAACAATGTGCATATCGAATTATTAAGGGTATAATATATATATATTTCTTATCTTTTATCATATGTATACGCATATCCGAAGATTTAATATTATCTTTAATTAACTTAAGTTTTTTATCTTCTATATGACAATGCTTTGCATATTGAAACATTGCTTTATGTCCATTACAAAGGTTTTCTAAGAAAGTAACTCTTTTATTCCAATCATGCAATTTATTAAGAGAAACATTATTACTATGTATTCGTCTTTGAAGCGTCACCATGTGTAACACATAAAGTCCATCACTGCAAAGTGCCATTTTCCAAACAAACTCATCATGGGCAAATCCTGAAAACCAATATTTATTGACTTCCTGAAAAAAGTCCTTTCTAAGCATCATAGTACAACCTTCTGTTTTTATAAATATCATTGAAGGAGATAAATTAACTCTTTCTACAGTATTGTCATATTTCATTGCTTTCAAAACTGGAGAATCTATTTTTTGAACTTTTTTAGATGTATAAAAAAGTTCAAACTCTGAATACAAAACCTTTATATTTTTATTTTCAATAAAACATTTCTCCATTTTTTCAATCCTGTCATATAACCAAATATCGTCCTGATCACTAAAAACTATCAAGTCACCAGTTGCCTTAGTCATTGCATAATGGAAATTATCTGCATACCCTAAATTTTGCTTGTTCACTAATAAATTCCAATTTTTAAGTTCATAATCCATTATATATTTTTTTATAATGGATACTGTATTGTCTTTAGAACAATCATCGCAAATAATAACCTCATCAACTTCTCTAGATTGATTCCTTATAGAGTCTAATTGTTCTATTAAAAATTCCTCTCCATTATATGTAGCCATAACTAATGAAATTTTCATAGTCTATTCCTTCCCATATATCGAATAATATAAATAACATCTGCATAAATCGGTAATGTAAATTTAGATATAGATTGTATATATAATCCTTTAATTCCCGATTTAAAGTATTTATTGCTTCTATAATTTGGAAATTGTGTTTTAAGTTCATCTATCGTTCTCATTAGATATTCTTTTCTTATATTTTTATTTCTAATTTGACATATTCTTAATATTGAACTTGATAACAATATTTTGGCACAGAAATATTCTAAATATATATAATATTTTTCGTAAATCCCTTTAATTTTATAAAAATTAATAATATAGTCTATAATATTAAAAATTAAAAGTACACGCTCATTTTGCTTTATATTCATTGTAGATGAACAACGATATACCTGGTAAATTAAAGCCTCTTCAATATTAACGATTTTATTTATAAAGGGAATACTATCTATATAAAACGTAGTATCTTCATAAGCACGAATCTTAGGATAGAAAATTTGATTCTCAATCAATAAAGAGCGTTTATATAATTTATTCCATGGGACTACCCATGAATTAAAAAATAAGTCTATCTGCTTTTGAGGTTTATACAGATCTATTTTTTTTTCCTTCCCATTCATGACGTAATAATAATTGCAAGTAACTAAGTCTGCTTCTGCTTCTTTTGCCGCTTTGTATAATTTTTCAAACATATCTAAAGCTACATAATCATCAGAATCCACAAATCCGATATATTCACCTATTGCCGCCTTAATTCCTACATTTCTTGCTGCCCCTTGTCCCTCATTTATCTTAGAAATTATCCGTATTTTTTCTGGATTTTTCTCTTTATACTCATATAATATTTCTTGAGAATGATCTGTGGAGCCATCATTCACTAAAATTATCTCAATATCATCTAATGTCTGTTTCACTAATGAATCCAAACATTTTGATAGGTATTTTTCCGTATTATAAACCGGAACAATTATACTTACTTTCATTATTTATCTTTCCCTCAACATTTATCTTCAATAAAATTCACAATTAATTTTTCCATTAAAAAATTATTAGTTTTAAATTCTATAGGTTCAAATTTTCTATAGTTTAAAATACATTTTTTCAACATTTTTTTATCAGTTGCATACATAATATAACCTTTATCACTCAAAATTGATGTAATTTCAATTTGATGATTATCTAAATGTTCCTTGTACTTCTCAAGCCTAGGAAATGCAATTATTTTCTTTTTCAGTTTCAGTGCTGAAATCAATGAAGCCACTCCACCATGAGTAATAATTAAATCTGCCTCTTTTATATAATTATTAAATAAATTTCCGTCAACAGAGTCAAAACTCTCATAATTTTTAGGAATATATGTTGAATATCCTCTTTGTGCTATCACCGAATCATCGATCACCTTTTCTACAACTAATTCATCTACAGTCCTTAATAATCTACTAAAGTCAAACTCAACAACACCACCTAAAATAACAAAAATCAATATATCCACCCCCCATATGTAGCATTTGAATAACATTTCAACTGTTCTTCCCATTGAACTAGAAAAAGATCTGCTATTTTTCCAAGTATTTTTCCTGTTTTACTTGGAGTATACACACGCGCAATACTTTCTATAAAAATAACCTTTTTCTTAAATAATTTCGCATATATACAAATGGGTATTGCTACTACTGCACCTGTTGTAACAATCACATCAGGATATTCTTTAATAAAAACAGGGATTTGTTCTAAAAATATTCTTACTAAAGATATTATTTTTAAAATCTTATTTTTTCGATCCATATCATGTATAAAATATTTTTTCCCGTCTAAGTCTGATGTCCATTTTGTCTTTGGTACCATAAAAAAATACCTATATTTTTTTCTAAGTATTTCTAGTTGCATTAATTCTTCAATATGTCCACCTGATGATGCTATCAAACATACTTTATAAGTATTAAAAGCTTCCATGATATTTTTCTCCTTTATATTTTGCTTTCAAAAAAGAACCGATTTTTCTCAACCAATTTATTTTTCCCATAAAAATTATAGGAACTTCTATGTAGCTCAATTGATTATGCTCTAACCAAACATCAAGTAAAAACTCACTGATTCTTCCAAATAAACGTGAATGAAATGCATCATATAGACTTAAATCCACTCTTTTTTCTAGTTCAAATAGTATTGGAAATAACCAGTCACAATAAGTCTGTGCATACTCCCTTTTCATTATAAACATATTAAACATATGTGCAGACCTTCTTCTCATTACAGTGTCCCAATCCTTCACATAATCTGGACATAGATCACTTAAGACATTTCTAGTAAGTTCTAAATCATGTTTATGATGTGTATGAGCATAATGAGAATAAATTGTAAAGAATATTTTACACTATATACTGGTGGAATTTCAGCAAATCATATAGAAAAAG
>Cebus_capucinus_imitator_PRJNA485217_SSR105__coassemble_923_pt1 | contig 9150 bp, 9 predicted proteins | sample Cebus_capucinus_imitator_PRJNA485217_SSR105__metabat2_low_PE_004 | metagenome-assembled genome bin Cebus_capucinus_imitator_PRJNA485217_SSR105
ACCGTGAGTATCTTCTATTTTTCCTAACTGGATTCCGGTTACCGTATCATAAAGTCTTTGGCTCAATTCGCCAATGCCTCCACCATTAATGAGCATAACCTCTTCTCCATATCTCAATTTACCAACTGGAGAAATAACGGCTGCTGTACCGGTTCCCCAAACTTCTTCTAATTTTCCGGTTTTATATGCTTCATCGATTTCATCAATGGAAATCTTTTTCTCTATCACTTCATATCCCCATTCCTTACAAAGAGTAATAACGGAATCTCTTGTAATTCCTGGAAGAATACTGCCATTTAATTGAGGAGTCACAACTTTTCCATCAATTTTAAAGAAAATATTCATAGAACCAACTTCTTCAATATATTTTCTTTCCACTCCGTCTAACCAAAGCACTTGTTCATATTCCTCTTTGTTGGCTTTCACCTGTCCAATTAAACTTGCCGCATAGTTGCCGCCTGTTTTTGCCTCACCAATTCCGCCTCGTACGGCTCTTACATAATCATCTTCAATCCAAATGGCAACCGGATCTAATCCGTTTGCATAGTAAACGCCGCTTGGTGATAGAATAATGATGAATAAATAAGTTTTTGATGGTTTTACTCCTAAAAATTCATCTGTGGCAATAATAAAAGGGCGGATATATAAGGAAGTTCCAGGATCTGTTGGAATCCAATCTTCATCAACTTTTACAACGGCTTTAATCGCTTGAACGAAATCCTCTTCCGGAATTTTTGGAATGCAAAGGCGTTCATTGCTTCGATTGGCACGTTTTGCGTTCATATCCGGACGGAATAAGACGTGTTCTCCTTTTTCCGATAAATATGCCTTTAATCCTTCAAACATCGCCTGTGAATAGTGGAAAACCATAGCAGACGGTTCTAAAGCAATTTTTTGGTATGGAATAATTCTTGGATCATGCCACCCTTTTCCTTCTGTATAATTCATAACAAACATATGATCCGTAAAAATTTTACCAAAAGGAAGTTGATGTCCTTTTTCCGGTTTTTGTTTTGGTGTTGTTGTCTTTTCAATTTTAATATCTAACATATACATTCCTTCTCTCTTCTTAGTTTCCTCTTCTCATCAGCCACTTTCGTGCGTTAGCGGATAATTAGACTAAATTTAGTTTTTATTATCGTACTTTTTGAATCCAAAGTCAAGAAGAAATTGTTTTAAAAATGAATTATTTCACCCTTTCATATTGCAAAAATACATATTCCAAATCAAAATACGTCTGCTCTTCACTGTCGGCTGTAATTTTCCATTCTGACATTTCATCAAGGTTTGGGAAATAAGTGTCCGCTTGATAAGCATAATCAACCTTTGTCACATGTGCAACATTGCAATATGGCAACATCATTTTATAAATGCTCTCGCCTCCGATAATATAAATATCATCGCTTTCATAGTTCTTCAATTCCTCGAATAACTCTTCTTTGCTGTGAACGATAATCGCACCTTTTTTCTCATACTTTCGATCCGTTGTCAACACAATATTTGTACGATTGGCAAGGGGCATTTGATTTGGAAAGCTCTCTAACGTCTTTCTTCCCATGACAACAACTTTTCCTGTGGTCATTTGGCGGAAAAATTTCATATCGTCTGGAATTCTTACAAGTAATTTATTTTGAAAACCGATGGCCCAGTTTTTATCTGCATTTACAATTAGATTCATTTCTTTCTCTCCTATTTCTTCTCTTCCGCTCTCTATATCGCAATCGGAATGTTTTTAATCTGTTCTCCTGCCTCATAATCCTCTATTTTAAAATCATCTTTTGTAAACTGATAGAAGTCTTTCACTTCAGGATTCATAGAGAATTTTGGCGCCGGATATGTCGGGCGTTCAATTAACTCTTTAATAATTGGAATATGGCGATCATAAATATGGGCATCGGCAATCACATGCACAAATTCCCCTACTTGCATATCGCATACTTGAGCCAACATATGAAGCAATACGGAATATTGTACGACGTTCCAGTTATTGGCAGCTAGTATATCTTGTGAGCGCTGATTTAAAATTCCATTTAAAACTAATTTATCACTATCCGGCTTTTTCGTCACATTAAACGTCATGCTATAAGCGCATGGATATAAGTTCATTTCATGTAAATCGGCAAATGTATAAATGCTTGTCATAATGCGACGGCTGTATGGATTATTTTTTAAATCATAGATCACGCGATCCACCTGATCCATCATTCCTTCTTTATACTGATGTTTCACTCCCAATTGATATCCATAGGCTTTTCCGATAGAACCGTTTTCATCTGCCCAGCTATCCCATATATGGCTATTTAAGTCATGAATGTTGTTGGACTTCTTCTGCCAAATCCAAAGAAGCTCATCAATGGCTGATTTGATATACGTCTTTCTCAATGTAAGAGCTGGAAATTCCTTTGATAAATCATAGCGGTTTACGACACCAAATTGTTTGATCGTATAAGCTGGTGTTCCGTCTTCCCAATGAGGGCGCACTTTCTCCCCCTCTGTGCTTGTTCCATGTTCTAAAATATCTTTACACATATTAATAAATAATGTATCTGCGTAACTCATCATATTTCCCTTTCTGTTTTTCCATATTTTTACTCAAAACGTATTTGCAAAGAAAACTTCCCCTTTGCAAAACTATGGTCTCATTATAGCAAACTTCCACTTTAATTTGAAGATGGCAAGATCAAAATACCAAACTCAAACGATATGCCTTCTAACGAGCTTTGCATTTAAAAAAAGTTTTGAAACAGCGCTTCCATCTCCGCTTGTCTCTTTTCATAAGCTGCCATATCGATAACCCACTCCCCATTTTGATGCCGAAGCACATATCCTTCTTTGATTCCCTCAGGCATCTGATCTTGTGGTATTTCTTGTAACGTTTCATCTGGAAATTCTACAACGACAATTCCATGCTCGATCCGATCCACAACAACTTCTATTCCTTCCATCTTTATCACCCCCTCCTTATCCATCGTTCTCGTATCTTCTCTATTCTACTCAATCGCCCCAAAAAATACAAGGGTGTGTCGGTCACGCACCGCGTATCCAATCGGCTCAATCTCGATTCCTTAACCTACCATCATCATATTAAACAAAAAAATGAGAAAATCACTTCTATTTTTTTCTTATTTCCCTCTGTTCAATTTGAATATTTTATTGTATAATATGCATAAAAATACATTTTGATTTTATCAATAAAAAGAAAAGAGGAATGATTATGGCACAATTATGGGGAGGTCGTTTCACAAAAGAAACGGATCAGCTTGTTTATAACTTTAACGCATCAATTTCATTTGATCAAAAATTCTATCGTCAAGATATTGAGGGGAGCATGGCTCACGTTAAAATGCTTGCAAAAACAGAGATTCTAACAGAGGAAGAAAAAGATCAGATTTTAGAAGGGCTTGTGGGCATTTTACATGATGTAGAGTCAGGCGCCCTTACGATCACTTCTGAATATGAAGATATTCACAGTTTTGTGGAAGCAACTTTAATCGATCGCATTGGCGATGCCGGCAAAAAACTTCACACTGGAAGAAGTCGAAACGATCAAGTGGCTCTCGATATGAAACTCTATACACGAGATGAGATCATCGCCATCAAAGAACTCGTCTATCAGTTAATGGAAACCCTTCATCAGCTTATGAAAGAACATTTGAACACTTATATGCCAGGGTTTACTCATTTACAAAAGGCACAGCCTGTCACTCTGGCTCACCATATCAGCGCTTATATGGAAATGTTTAAACGAGATTATGGCCGCCTTACCGATATTTATGAGAGAATGAACTACTGTCCGCTAGGCTCTGGTGCTTTAGCCGGCACGACTTATCCTCTCGACCGTAATTATACCGCACAACTTCTCGGCTTTTATGGCCCAACTTTAAACAGCATGGACTCCGTATCCGATCGAGACTATCTCATCGAACTGCTTTCCGCTTGCTCCACCATTATGATGCATTTAAGCCGTTTTTCTGAGGAAATCATTATTTGGAATTCCAATGAATACCGCTTTATTGAACTCGATGATGCGTATAGCACAGGCAGTTCCATTATGCCTCAGAAGAAAAATCCTGATATTGCGGAGTTAGTCCGTGGAAAAACCGGTCGTGTGTACGGCGCCTTGACGAGTTTATTGACAACGATGAAAGGAATTCCTCTCGCTTATAATAAAGATATGCAAGAAGATAAAGAGCTGACTTTTGACGCCATCGATACCGTAAAAGGCTGTCTTGCCCTCTTTACCGGCATGATCGCTACGATGACTGTTCAAGAAGAAAATATGGCTGCCAGCGCAAAAAATGGATTTACAAACGCAACCGATGCCGCTGACTATTTAGTAAACCACGGCGTTCCATTCCGTGATGCCCATAGCATCGTTGGACAGCTCGTATTATTCTGTATTGAAAAGGGAATTTCTCTTGACGATATGACACTTAGTGAGTATCAACAAATATCTCCAGTATTTGAAGCAGATATTTATGATGCCATCAGCATGAAAACTTGTGTGGAGAAAAGAAATACCATTGGCGCTCCTGGGCAAGAAGCGATGCAGCAAGTTATCGCAATCAATGAAGACTATTTATCCACTCTTAAAGAAACAGACAACTAAATAAAGAATCAAAAAGGGTTGTCAGGAAATCGAAAACTTGAAGTTTTATCTCCTGACAACCCCTTTTAACTGTGTGACACTTCGTCCTCTCTTTGAACCTCGTGCCATTTTATAGAATTTTTTTAATTTCCGCTCCATAAATGGAATAGATTTGATAATCTTTGATCGAAGAATTCGCCATAACTTCTTTTGCAACCTCAATATCTTCCGGTTTGATCCGAATGGAAATCCCACAGGAATGCGAGATTTCTCTTAGTGTCGGCATAATTGTAATTTTTATTTTCTCCCCTAAATATTTTTGGCTGGAAATAGCGCTGTGGGTCGATACAAATGTAATTAAATAATAGTCCATCTTCTCTCTCTTCCTATCGTTTAAACGGTAATGACTTTCCCTGCATTTTGCATTTCACTGACAATGTCATACATATTGGAAATGGTTCCGATTTTCAGCTGTTCTGCAATTCCATAGAAATTTAAACAAGTGCCACATACGAGAAGATTCACGCCTTTTTCTTTTAACACTTGTAAATGTTCCACACACTGCTCTTCTTCTACCGGCAGCTTCACCCCACCGTTCATAAAGACAATGCTTTTTGGAAGGTCTTCTGACTGGGATAACGTATAGAAAAACATCTGCATAAGAGAGCGCCCAAGCGTTAAATCCCCATCTCCGATATACTCTTTTCCAACAAATACGACGTATTCTGTTTTTGTTTCTGTTTGTTCCTGTTCTTTCTCATATTGTTGCAAGAGATCCTCGCACTGTTCACAGCTTTTTGCAAAAATCACCTGATAAGTTTCTTCCTTTTGTTGGACAGTCACTTCAAATCCTTGGCTTTTTGCAAGTCTCTTTAAATTTTCCACTGCAATTTGATTATCTATGGTAATCAGAAATTCATCAGCTCCTCCATCGATTTCTTTCTTTGCCATTATCACTGGCATTGGACAAGCCTTACCAACTGCGTCAATCACTTTCATGTTCTATTCCTTCTTCCTTCTTTTTTCATTAAAATTAAAACGGCAACCCTGTTTCCCCATAAAAATAAGACAAAATCGCTTCAAGCACTCCGCCTCCAATGCTTTTTGCCTTATCAGAAATCGAAAAACAATGGGATTGTTCACATCTTGGATCGATGTCTCCGGATTTCATTCCTTTTGTTACAATTACGCCCTCTTGCAACATTCCACGGACAATTCCTGTAATCGCTGCATAGATTGGTTCCTCATTGGAATAAGCCACAAGATCTCCTTTTTGCACGAGATCTCCAATTTGTGCAACTGGGTGAAACACACCATCACAGACGGATCGAATAATTCGTTCCACCGTATAGCCACCAATATTCCCCGGAACTCCTGTATTTGGAATGGCGCTTCCATGTTCGATAACCGAACCTAAATAATGCCCTCGCTTCGTCTCCACAACACGATGGCAATCAACCCCTGCCTCAAATCCAGGGCCAACTCCAACGACGAAAGGCGCATCTGTAATCGAAGTATTCACATTTTTCTTCGCTAAAATGGCATCTACGACTACATCTGGTTTCCATTGTTTTACAATTTCCGCCTCTGGATCGATGAAAACAGGAATGGCACCTCGTTTTAAGCTCTCTTCCATCTCCGCCCGATCGTTCACATACTCCGCTGCAATGCCTTCTACAACTGCTCGCCCTTCATAGATCGCTCTTGAAAAGGAAACCGTTCTTCGCACCGCTGTTGGCACCGCTAAATCGGTCATCACGACGGTAAATCCGCATTTTTTTAATCGGTACCCAATTCCGGTTGCCAAGTCTCCTGCCCCTTTAATCACTATATTCATCGTTTCAACTTCCTTCCGTATTCTAATTCTAGTTCCACTGCTCTTTCCTATTTAAAATCATCTTTTCGATCAAGCACTGCATTTTCTTCTTGCCGCTTTGTTATTAAAATGCGATCAAATCCTCTCTTTTGTAAACAAGAGGAGATCTCTTTTGCCCATTCCATTCGCTTTTCTGTATCCACTTTCTGAATCACTGCCCAATACGCTTTTCCTTCGCAATGTTTTCGAAGAGCCTTTGGGTTTAAAAATAATTCCGCCATATCTTCCGCCGTCAATGGCTCGTCTTCCTTTTTCTTTAAAAGCGCAGCAACGAGTTCTGGGCGATGGCACACTTCCTTAATCGGTCTATGATAGGCATCGATTCCCTGTATTCCTAGTACCATTGTCGTTTCTTTTGGAATCACTGGTTCCGTCTCATTTGGCACTTTCGACGGCAGCCCTTTTGAACCATCAGCTTCGATTAAAAGAATCGGATACTGCTCCATCACATGTTTTAAAAATGTTTCGCTCACCCCTGTTAATTTTCTCTCGTTCCATTGGCGAGCAATGGTGACAATGGAATTTCCTCGCTTTATCAGCTCCTCTAACTGTTCCATATCCTCTTCTAGTAGAAGGCTTCCGTAACGAGGCGCCATAATTTTTGTCGTCGTTGTACAAATAACGGCTTCCTCTTTTGCATAATCTTTTGCAAGCGCTTCTACCATCGTTGACTTTCCGCCTCCGCCGATCATGCAAATCACCTGTTTTTCTTGCTCTTCAAGGAAAAGAGCCTTTCGTATGCCTTCTTCTATCAATTCTCCATTCTTATTATATACATCTACCATTCCATCATCTCCCAAACTATGATCTGCGTTTTCTCTCTAACGCTCATTATAGCATATTCCCCTAATTTTCCAAGTTTTTTTCCAAAGGAACTCGCTTTTTTCCTAAAATTGTGCGACAATAAAAGATAAGCATAAAATATAATGAACGGAAAGAAAGGTGTTTCTTATGAGTGATATTCGATTAACAACTATGACAAAAACTTCTGGCTGCGCTGCCAAAATCGGCCCTGCCACCTTGCATACGGTACTTAGTTCCCTCCCAAAATTTCATGATCCAAATCTATTAGTCGGCTTTGATACGAGCGATGATGCCTGCGTATATAAGATCAATGAGGATACCGTAGCCATTCAAACCGTTGACTTTTTCCCTCCTATGGTAGATGATCCGTATACCTTTGGACAGATCGCTGCCGCCAACGCCTTAAGCGATGTCTATGCTATGGGCGGAAATCCTACAACGGCTATGAACTTGCTATGCTTTCCATCTTGTGTGGAACTGGACGTTATGAAAGAGATTTTAGAAGGGGGCTATTCCAAAGTAAAGGAAGCCAATGCCATTATCGCCGGAGGGCATACGATCGCCGATCCAACTCCGAAATACGGGCTTTGCGTCACCGGCTTTGCTCACCCTTCTGAGATTCTTACAAATAGCAATGCAAAAGAAGGCGACGTCCTCGTCTTAACAAAACCAATCGGCGTCGGCATTATGAATACTGCTGGAAAAGCGGAATTGCTTTCTGCCAAACAATTAAAGGAGACCGCTTCCATTATGTCCACGTTAAATAAATACGCCAAAGAATGTACAAAAGATCTAACGGTTCACGCTTGCACCGATGTGACAGGTTTTAGCCTTATGGGGCATAGCTATGAAATGGCAAGCGGAAGCAATCAGACGATTGCCATTGACACCTCTTCCATTCCAATTGTTCCGGACGCCCTTTCCTTCGCCTCCATGGGAATTCTTCCAGAAGGTATGTACCATAACTTAGAATATTTGGAAGATAAATTCACCGCTATGAAAACTTTACCACAAAATCTTTTGGACGTTTTATTCGATCCTCAAACATCTGGCGGACTTTTGCTCTCTATGCCGGAATCTGATGCGGTTACTTATCTATCCAGAATGGAATCCTATACCCCATGGTGCCGCATTATCGGTGATGTGCGAACAAAATCAGAAAAGGAATTACTTCTTTATTAAATAAAATACAGTTCATGGGCTGTCTTGATATGCTCCCTCCTAAATGATGAGTTTTTATTCTCTTTTTATTCTTTTCCTTATCTGTCAGGAAGGGAGCATATCACTTTTATAATTTTTTGTTTTTTGTATACAATATTTTTTACGCTTTTTCCAGCAACTTTTTTCCTCTTTTTTTCTCAACGAATCGGAAAAACATCTCTTTTTTATCTGTTTTTTACTAATTTTTAACATAGTATTGTTAAATTCTTATATTTCATCTTGTTTCTCTTCGCCTTATTTTTTTTATAATAAAATTTCAACGGAAGAAATTATCCATTTAACCCTTGAATTTTTACATTGTTTTCTGATAACTTATCCATTTTTTCGGAGCCATTGTATTTTTTTTAATACAATACTTGTTAAATTTTTAATTATCGTGATAACAATTGCAATATTTTCAAAATGTGGTAAAGTATTAGATAGATAATTCTTGCATACAAAATACAATGTATCGCAATCACATATTTAAGGAGGAAACAAGAATGAACAAAATGGCAGGTTTCAGTGTTATGATCAATAAGCTGAAAAAAAGTCCAAAAACAATCGTATTTACAGAAGGTAACGATCCTAGAATTTTAGAAGCAGCTTCTCGTTTATTAGCTTCTAATTTTTTAACACCAATTTTAGTTGGTAATAAAGAAGAAGTAGAAAATGCCGCAGA